>Ga0180732_1001259_pt1 | contig 16247 bp, 23 predicted proteins | sample KR11_01MetaG_FD_148674 | JGI IMG/M metagenome (GOLD analysis project Ga0180732, IMG submission 148674) | Groundwater microbial communities from the Olkiluoto Island deep subsurface site, Finland - KR11_0.1 MetaG | ecosystem: Environmental > Aquatic > Deep subsurface > Groundwater | place...
CACTGCAACTGAATTAGCCTCAAGACTGGGATTATTTTAAGGTGATAATATGGGACATAGAATTAGAGCTCAGAGCAGGGGAAAAGGTTCTCCGACATACAGGGCACCTTCTCATAAATTCAAAGCTAACCTTGAGCATCTTAAGGTCAGCGAAGGTGTGGTTACTGGAAAGATACTTGAGATCATACATGATACAGCGCGATCTGCTCCTATTGCAAGGATATCATTCAGCAATGGAGAAGAGCGGTTGATGCTGGTGCCGGAAGGAGTGCAGACCGATCAGATCATCCAGTGCGGGATATCAGTACCGGTTGAACCTGGAAACACCCTGACGTTATCAGAAATACCGGAAGGCATACCGTTATGCAACATAGAATCACAGCCGGGAGACGGTGGGAAATTCGCGCGGGCTTCAGGCATGTACGGGATACTCATAGCGCATGACGTGGGAAAGACCATTGTACAGTTGCCCAGCGGCAAAATGAAAAAGCTTAACCCGAAATGCAGAGCCGTAATTGGCGTTGTGGCAGGGGGCGGACGAACTGAGAAGCCGTTCTGTAAAGCAGGTAAAAAATTCCACAGGATGAAGGTAAGAGCCACAAAATGGCCAACGTCAAGAGGCGTGGCAATGAACGTGGTCGACCATCCATTCGGTGGCGGCGGACAGCAGCATTGCGGCAGGCCAAAGACCTGTGCTCGCGGCACACCACCCGGCAGAAAGGTCGGATCTATCGCAGCAAGACGCACTGGAAGGAAGTGATTAATCCATGGCAAAGAAGATATCATCAAAATTACCAAAAAGGAAAGGCGAATTCACATACCGCGGGAAATCCCTGGATGACCTGCGCAAGTTAAGCCTTGATGAATTCGCGCTGCTTGTACCATCAAGACAGAGAAGGACGATACAGCGCGGAATATCCGAAGAGCACAAGAAACTGCTGCATAAGGTCAAGATAAAAGACCCGAACATCAGGACGCACCTGCGTGATATGATAGTCCTTCCCGAGATGATCGGGATGAAGATAGCCATACACAGCGGCAAGGAATTCACCCCAATAGAAATAATGCCGGAAATGGTAGGTCATTATTTTGGAGAGTTCGTGCTCACGCGCAGGAAAGTTTCACACGGCGCAGCAGGTATCGGAGCTACGAGATCAAGCAAGTTCATTCCATTGAAGTGATCCACATGAAATTAAATTATTCAATCCAACCGGAACCTGAGAAGACCTCAAAAGCGATAGGCAAGGAACTTCACATATCAAAAAAACACGCGCATGAGATATCATCCGCTATAAAAGGCATGAAGGTCAATATTGCAAGAGGTTTCCTGGAAGGCGTCACCGAGCTGAAACAGGCAGTACCCTATAAGAGATTTGTCAAGGACGTCCCTCACAAGAGAGGGATGTGCACAGGCAGGTACCCGCAGAAAGCCGCAAAGGAATTCCTTAAGGTATTGCTGAATGCAGAAAACAATGCAAGATACAAAGGTCTTGAGTCTGATAACCTGAGGATAAAGCTCGTTAATACAAAGAAGGGGCATACCTTCAGAGGATCAATGCCAAGAGCCCAGGGCAGGGCAACGCCCAAGAACCATGAAACCGTCAGCGTTGAAATGATACTGGAGGTGCAGTAATGGGAGTTGAACGCAAATTCGTAAAAAGCGGTCTTGACCGGGCGCAGATGGCTGAATATTTTGGCAAGCAGCTTGAACGGGCAGGATACGGCGGAATGAGCATCAACCGGACCCCCATGGGAACTCAGATCACAATATTCGCCGAAAAACCCGGGATGATCATCGGAAAAGGCGGCAAGACCATACACAAGCTCACCCATGACCTTGAAGCGATCTTCCATGTTGATAATCCGCAGATAGATGTGCAGGAAGTAAAAATCCCTGAACTGAACGCCAAGATGATGGCATCGCGGCTTGCGGGTGCCATCGAACGCGGACTTTACTTCAGGAAGGCAGGTCATAATATGCTCAGGAGAATAATGGAATCAGGAGCTCATGGATGCGAGATCGATATCGCAGGGAAACTGACAGGTCCAAGAAAAAGAACTGAGAAATTCGTTGCAGGCAATATGCTCCATGCAGGCAATCCTGCAATGGAACTTGTAGATAAGGGATTTGCCATCGCTATCAAAAAACTTGGTATAATAGGATGCCGTGTGCGGATAGTTCCGCCCTCGGTCACACTTCCAGGCAGGTTCAAGACCGTAAAGGGAGTTGAACCACAGGCGCAGGTACAGAAACCGGCTGGTATCGCAGAACTCGTGAAAGCGCCGGTTGAGGTAAAACATGAAGTTAAGGCGGCAGTTGTGCCAGTACCGGTTGAAGTAAGATCAGTTGAAATCGCGCAGCAGAATGCCAATATGCATGAAGGCAATATCGAAGAGCGCATGCACGGCGATGTAAACGAACACAAACATGCCGGTTATGATTACTGGCATCCTGCATCTCGCATGCACAAGACGGAGGAAAACTGATGGCTATACTTCGAACCGAAGATATCAGGAAAATGAATGCTACTGAGCATGATGAAGAGCTTGACAAGCTTAAACAGGAGCTTATACGGGAACGCGCCATTGCTTCGGCAGGAGGCGCCCCTGAAAGTCCCGGAAGAATAAGAGAGATCAGAAGAACGATCGCACGAATAAAAACGATCCGGAAGGAGCCTAAAAAATAATGAAACTTGCGCCACACAATATCATTCACCATGAACTCATAGGTCTTGATATCAAAGTAGTGGACAGTATGAACGGTTCCCTCAATGGAATAGAGGGACGGATAATCGATGAAACGAAAAACATGTTCAAAGTAGAGACAGATGACCGGGAGAAAATGATCCCCAAATCCGGGTCATCTTTTATATTTACTATCTTATCTTCACATCAAACGAATGACGGTAAACGTTACTTGCCGTCTAACATAAAAGTTGATGGAAGATTATTGCTCTCGCAACCCGAAAATAGAATTCAGACTAAATTCAGAAAGAAATTCAGGAAATAAAAGAGGTATTAATAATGACAAGTGATATCGGGCTGGATGTTCAACCGCCAACAAAAGAATGCACTGATCCAAAATGTCCATTTCATGGAGAACTGCCTGTAAGAGGGCAGGTCCTCAGTGGAATTGTGGTCAGTGATAAAATGAACAGTACAGTAGTAGTGCAGAGAGCATTTATGAAAAAGATCGCGAAGTACGAGCGATACGAAAAAAGAAAAACCAAGGTACATGCCCACAATCCCCCCTGTATAAATGCAAAAGTGGGCGATAATGTAACTATAGCAGAATGCAGACCGCTCAGTAAGACTAAATCATTCGTTGTAGTAGAGGTGTCAAAATGAAAGGAATGAAAGCCAAGATCCCGCGCGCATTAAATAACGCGACGCGAATGGAAGTCGCAGATAATACTGGAGCGCGCATCGTAGAAGTTATTTCGGTATTGAAGTACCGCGGTGTCAAGAACAGATACCCGCGCGGCGGTATTGGAGATACATTTATCGTAAGCGTTAAAAAAGGAACCCCTGAAATGAGAAAACAGATGTTCAAAGCAGTTGTCATACGGCAGAAAAAAGAATTCAGAAGACCGGACGGACTGCGGGTCTCATTTGAAGATAACGCATGCGTGATCGTTGATGACGAAGGTGTGCCCAAAGGCACTGAGATCAAAGGACCTGTAGCCAGGGAAGCGGCTGAGAGATATTCCAAGATAGCCTCTGCAGCTTCGATAATCGTGTAGGTGGAATTATGATATCATCACAACCAAGAAAACAGAGAAAATCCAGATATCAGGCACCGCTGCATTCAAAGAATAAATTCATGGGTTCCATGCTCAGCGATGATCTCAAAGAAAAACACAAAATAAAAACCCTGCCTGTTCGTACTGGCGACACTGTCAAAGTGCTGCGCGGCGACCACAGGGATACAGAAGGGAAAGTAGCTGCAGTTGACACTCATAAAATGACCATCACGGTTGATGGTGTCACTGTTACCAAATCAGACGGCACCGAGGTGCCAAGACCGATCCATCCCTCGAAGGTAATGATCACGAAATTAGAACTTAAAGACAAAAGACGCATGGGTGATTAAATGGGCAGACATCAGAAAAGAATAGCAGCTCCAATCTCATGGCCGGTTACAAAAAAGACACATGCATGGGTGGTCGGCGCCAATGCAGGCCCTCATTCAACAGAAACCGGTATTCCATTACTTGTAGTTGTACGAGATATGCTGAAAGTAGCAAATAACAGCAAAGAAGCAAAAAAGATAATTAACGAAGGTAGTATCCTGGTTGATGGAAAACCACGGAAGGACTATAAATATATGACCGGTCTCTTCGATATGGTCTCACTTCCAGCGATCAATGAGCATTACCGTCTCCTGCTGGATGTGAACAACAAGTTCAAACTTTATAAAGAAGAAGCAGGAGCCTCCAAGCTGTGCAGGATAAATGATAAGACCATCCTGACAAAAGGAATGGTACAGCTCAATCTGCACGATGGGACAAACATTCTTGCCTCAAATGAATATAAAACATTTGATACTATCATGCTGTCCCTACCCGACCGCAAGATCACAAAGCATATTTCCTACAAAACCGGGAACCTTGCTCTTGTTGTTGGAGGCGAACATTCAGGAGAAATTGGGAAGATCAAACAGATACGCAAGGTACGGGGATCAGGAACGAATATGGTAGTGTTATCCAACGAGACCGAATTCGAGACCATTGAGAAATATGTGTATATCATAGGCGAAAATACGCCTGAGATCAAGGTGGTCTAAATGAATCCAATGAGAACACTTTCAATTGATAAGATCACCGTTCATATAGGAACTGGAGAAAGCGGTGAGCGTTTGACTATCGCAGAAAAACTGCTCCGGGCGATCGTGAAGCAGAAGCCGGTCAGGGCAATGTCAAAGAAGACCATTCCTGCTTTCTCGATAAAGAAGAACGAACCCATAGGATGCAAAGTAACGCTGCGGGGAAATAAGGCAAAAGATTTCCTGACTACAGCTTTAAAGATCATCGAGAATAAACTCCCTGTATCCCAGTTCGATACTAATGGTAATTTTTCATTCGGGATAGAAGAACATACAGATTTCCCAGGAATGAAATATGACCCGACAATAGGCATCTACGGGATGGATGTCAACGTGGCTCTGAAAAGGGCGGGATACAGGATAAGCAAAAGAAAGATCGAAGTTAATAAGGTACCGCGGATTCATAAATTGACCAAAGAAGATGCTATCTCTTTTGTCAAAGAAAAATATGGTGCGGAGGTAGTTTAGATGGAACGAAGTAAGAAAAAATTCGGAGCAGGCGCAAATGCCTGTAAACGCTGCGGCAGAAAACAGGGTCTTGTTCGAAAATACGATATATACCTGTGCAGGCAGTGCTTCCGTGAAATTGCATACGATATGGGCTTTGAGAAATATACATAGGTGATTTTGATGTTAATGGATCCACTGGCAAATGCATTATCAGTAATAAAAAATGCTGAAGACACAGGCAAACCTGAATGTACTCTCAGCCCCGCTTCAAAACTTATTGGAAGCGTGCTGAAAGTCATGAAGGATAACGGATACATCGGTGAATTCGAATTGATCGACGATGGAAAATCCGGCGTTTTCAAGGTACAGCTTAGAGGAAAAATCAACAAGTGTGGAGTGATCAGACCGCGACACGCTGTCAGGAATATCGAATTCGAAAAATGGGAAAAGCGATATCTGCCGGCAAGAGGTTTTGGTTCGATCATCCTGACCACACCAGATGGCGTAATAACCCATTCCGAAGCCAGAGAGAACGGCATCGGTGGGCAGTTGCTCGCTTTTGTTTATTAGGTGAAGGTTATGGAAAACAAGAGAATAATCGAAATCCCGGAAGGCGTGAACATTACTATTGATAAAATCAAAGTAATGATCTCAGGTCCTCTCGGACAGATCCAGAGAGATCTATGGTATCCGGGAGTAACAATTATGAAAGAGGATTCCAAATTGGTTATCGGGACCGGGAAACCAAGACGGGAACAGCTGGCAATGCTGGGCACGTTCGAATCCCATTTAAAGAATATGATCGCTGGAGTAACTAATGGATATGAATCTACTATGAAAGTGGTATATTCCCATTTCCCTATCCAGTTAAAGACTGAGGGAAACAAGGTAGTGATAAATAATTTCCTTGGTGAAAAGAGATCCAGAAAAGCCAATATCAGGGGCAACTCCAAAGTCATGATAAAAGGCGATCAGGTGATCATCACCGGAATAAATAAGGAAGATGTCGGGCAGACGGCAGCTAATATCCGTATGGCTACGAAGATCAAGAGATTCGACCCCAGGGTGTTCCAGGACGGAGTTTACCTGGTGGAACAGGGGCGGTGAGAACATGGAAGAAGATGCAATAAAACAGCTCATGACCCTTGAAGGGGTCGGAAAAGCCAAGGCAAAATTACTATATGATGCCGGTTATGAGACCATAGGATCAATACAGAAAGCAGATCTAGATGAGATATCAGGTATCAAAGGCATTGGAGAGAAACTTGCTAACAGGATCAAGACCGCTGCAGGCGAGATCGAGCCGGAAGCAGAAGAAAAAACTGCAGAGTTCATAGAAGCTCCTGAGATACTGATAAAACTCGATGATGAAACAAAGAGACTTCTTGATGTAAGAAAGAAACAGAAAAGCAAGAAGCCGCACTTTCTGCAGACAGATTCTCATAAGAAAAAGAAACTTGAAGACAAATGGAAAAAACCTGACGGTATTCATAATAAGACAAGGTACAGCCAGAAAGGAAAATGCCCCAGGGTTGAAAGAGGGTTCGGCAGTCCTGCTCTCGTCAGGGGACTTCATCCTTCCGGATTTGAAGACGTCGTTATTAATAACATGAAAGAACTTGAATCCCTGGACATAGAAAGAATGGCAGGCAGGATCGCACATACCGTAGGAGCAAGAAAGCGCTACCTTATGGAGAAAAAAGCGGTTGAACTTGGTCTTAAGATATTGAACCCGGCACAGAGGGAGGAATAACATGACTGATCTTGCAAACCAGAGACGATTGGCATCAGAAGTAATGGATATTGGAGTTCACAGGGTATGGATGAACCCGGAAGCTTCAAAGGATATATCCGCTGCCCTGACTCGCGAGGATATTCGTAAGTTGATCGAAGAAGGAAAGGTAGGTAAAAGAGCTATCAGAGGAGTCAGCCGTGGACGTGCCCGCAAGGTCGCTGAGACACGCGGATACGGACACAGGAAAGGGCACGGTTCAAGAAGCGGTGCAAAGGGCGCGCGAAGACCGAAGAAGGAACAGTGGATGAAGAAGATCCGCGCATTACGCAGTTTGCTATGCGAGTTGCGGGATAACAAGTCCATTGATGTTTCCATGTACAGGAAACTGTACCTCAAAGCCAAGGGCGGAGAATACAGGAGCAGGGCGCACCTGAAATCTCACATAGAACTGATAAAAGGCAAGGAGGTATAACATGGCGACAGGAGCAAGATACAAGGTCAAGTTGAGACGGGTAAGAACTGGTAAAACTGATTACAGGGCACGTAAGCAGCTTCTCTTTTCGAGGAAGCCAAGGCTTGTAGTACGGAAAAGCGTTAAACATATGAACGTACAACTGGTCGTGCCTTCAGACGACGGCGATAAGACACTTATTTCCGCTAATACCGCCGAATTGAAGCAATTTGGATATACCGCAAGCACAGGGAATCTTCCATCTGCATACCTTGCAGGATTACTGCTCGGGTACCGGGCGAAGAAGATCGGGCAGACTGAAGCTATACTCGACATGGGTTTATACCATGCGACCAAAGGCGGACGGGTATTTGCAGCCCTGAAGGGTGCAGTGGATTCAGGTCTTGAGATACCTCATAATCCAGAGGTCTTTCCTGATGATGAAAGAATTGCCGGGAAACACATAGACAAACTCAAGAAATCAGACATATCAGCGCAATTTGGATCTGCAAAGAAGAAGATCCAGGCGAGTTCAGGTGAATAATATGAGAGATAAAGGATTCCAGGAACGGCAAGTAGAATGGGTCCCACAGACAAGACTGGGTAAACTGGTCAGAGAGGGACAGGTTACGAACATGAATGAAGCTCTTGAATCCGGACTTCCGATAAGGGAATCTCAGATCGTGGATGCACTGATACCGGAGATAAGAGATGAAGTTCTTGACATTAACATGGTACAGAGAATGACCGACTCGGGAAGAAGAGTGAAATTCAGAGCCACTGTCATTGTTGGCAATGGCGATGGTTTCGTCGGGATCGGAGAAGGCAAGGACGTTCAGGTAGGCATCGCAATCAAAAAGGCGATAGATACAGCCAAGATGAACATCATGGGCATCAAGAGAGGATGCGGTTCATGGGAATGCGGATGCGGTCTGGAACATACAGTTCCTTTTACAGTTGAGGGTAAAGCCGGAAGCGTAATAGTAGAACTTATACCTGCTCCACGCGGGCTCGGTCTTGCTTCAGGCGGAACTGCCAAGAAGGTGCTTGAGATAGCGGGTATAAAAGATGTCTGGGCGAGGGCGAACGGCGAGACAAGGACCACTCTCAACTTTGCGAGGGCGACCTATAATGCTCTTATTCGGACCACGACCATGAAGGTGAAATAAATGTACGCAGTAGTCAGACTCAGGGGAGGGGTAAAAACAAGACAGGATATCAAGGATACTCTTGAAATGCTTAACCTTGACAGGATAAACCATTGTGTGCTGATCCCCGATACCCCCCATTATCAGGGCATGATGCGCAAAGCCAAGGATTATGTCGCATACGGTACCATAAATACGGAAACTCTTGCATTGATATTGAAGAACAGGGGCAAACTGGAAGGTAGAGAAGCCCTGACAGAAGAATACCTGAAGAAGAACACAAAATTCACATCTATCGATGAACTGGCAAAAGCGATATGCGAAGGAACAGCATCAGTGACAGACGTTCCGAAACTTAAACCGGTTTTCAGGCTGCATCCGGCAAGAAAAGGCTTGCGCGGCACAAAGCGAAGTTTCATTGAAGGCGGAGACCTGGGAAACCACGGAGCTGAAATAAATTTCCTGATTAACAAGATGAGGTAATTATTATGACCAAACAAAAAACAAAGAAATTCCGCGGAAGGAGAACATTCGGCGGCGGCACGCACAAGAACAGGCGTGGCGGAGGAAGCCGGGGCGGACGCGGGAATGCAGGCACATGCAAGCATCACTTCGTAAGGTCGATGCAGCGGGGCTTGCTCTTTGGAAAACACGGTTTCAAGAGACCCCAGAGTGTCGCGGGCGATAAAGTCATTGTTAATATCGGCGAACTTGATGAAGCGATTGAACAGCTTTCATCAGAAGGGCTTGCTGAGAAAAAGGGAAATAGCTATCATATTAACCTTGCTAACATCGGGATCGAGAAAGTGCTTGGAAGCGGGAAAGTTACAAAATCACTTTTCATTACCGCTGAGGAGTTTTCCTCTGTTGCAAAACAGAAGATCGAGGAAGCAAAGGGAAATGCGATAGTGTTATCTGAAAAGACAACCACTGAGTAAAGAATATGACTTTTGAAAGTCTCGCACCCCTATTGAATCGATTGCCCGCAGTAAAACGCCCCGAAGGTCACGTCCATTTCAAGAAAAAACTGGGATGGACGCTTGGCATCCTTGTGCTGTATTTTGCACTGGCGAACATTCCCCTGTTCGGGCTTGATGAAAACTCCATTGACCTGTTTGAAATGTACCGTGCATTCTTTGCCGGTGCATCAGGTTCACTCATGGTGCTTGGTATAGGACCAATAGTCACTGCATCTATAGTGCTTCAGCTGCTCGTTGGAGCAGGCGTTATCAAGATGGACCTGACCGATCCCCATCAGCAGGCTATTTTCCAGGGACTGCAGAAACTCATGGTATTCGTGATGATAGCTCTGGAAGCGCTGCCACAAATACTAGGAGGTTACATGCTCCCGGATGAAGGACTTGCTGCGATTCTTGGCGTTCCGGCAAGTTATATTACAATATTGCTGTTCATCCAGATATGCATCGGAGGCACCCTTATCCTTTATATGGATGAGATCGTTTCTAAATGGGGTATTGGCTCTGGCGTGGGATTGTTCATTATAGCTGGCGTTTCCCAGCAGATAGTTACAGGCATCTTTAACTGGAAACCCGATACTACCGGGCTCCCGATAGGACTTATCCCCAAATGGATATTCTTTGCAGGGCCGTCGTCGACCATTTCAGTTGATTATCTCATGACGCCAGCAGGGATGCAGTATATGCTTATCCAGGGCGGGATTCTTGCTCTCATAAGTACAGTTGTAATCTATCTGATGGTGGTGTTCGTGGAAAGCACGCGCATTGAGATACCGCTGGCTCACGCTGCTGTGCGCGGCGCGCGCGGGCGCTTCCCGGTGAAGCTTATCTATGCAAGCGTTCTTCCCATGATCCTTGTGAGGGCGCTGCAGGCAAATATTCAGATGATGGGACTTCTTCTTTCAAGTAAAGGCATTACGATAATGGGAGAATTCAAACAGGGGATCCCTGTTAGCGGACCTATGTATTATCTCGCTCCTATCAATAGTCCCCATGATTGGATACCCTCTCTTGTTGCATCACAGTTCACCAGCGTGGAAGCAGTGCCGCCTGCTGTCTGGCAGATAGTGCTGCATATAATGACAGACGCTGTCATGCTCATAGGAGGAGGTATTATTTTCGCTCTCTTCTGGATCGAGACGACCGGGATGGGGGCAAAGAACGTGGCTGAAAAGATACAGAAGTCAGGTATGCAGATACCTGGCTACAGGCGAAGCAGCGGGACACTGGAACGGGTTATGCAGCGGTATATCCCCAAGGTGACGATCATCGGTGGGGCGTTCATTGGATTCCTCACACTTCTCGCAAGCCTTATGGGTACGATCGGTGGGGCGGGTGGGACAGGATTGCTGCTGACCGTGAGCATCATGTACAGGCTGTACGAGGATATCGCCAGCCAGCAGATGATGGAAATGCATCCAATGATGAGAAGCTTCTTCGGAAAGGAATGATAAAAAGTATATATTAACCGCAGATGAACGCAGATAAACGCGGATGCATTGCTATTAATCTGCGTTCATCTGCGTTTATCCGCGGTTTTGTTTATCATAGATATTACACTCCCTGATGAGCGAAAGCTTTTTATCGAACCACAAACATGAAACAACAAAAAAAGCGAATACGTAATTGCATTTAAGCTTATACGGAGGTAATTTATGACAGGTCAGATGGGCGGACAGCCTATATTTATCTTAAAACAGGGAACAGAACGGAGTCGCGGAGAAGAAGCAAAACGCTCGAACATCATGGCTGCGCGGGCAGTTGCGGAAGCTGTAAGGACGACCCTCGGTCCAAGGGGCATGGACAAAATGCTTACAGACCCGGCGGGGCTAGTTACGATAACCAATGATGGCGCAACAATTCTTGATGAAATGTCCATCAAACATCCTGCAGCCAAAATAGTTGCGAACGTTGCAAAGACCCAGGACGACGAGGTCGGGGACGGCACAACAACAGCCGCTGTGCTGACTGGTGAGCTTCTAAAAGGCGCCCAGGAATTGATGGAACTGGGAATTCACCCAACAACCATTGTCTCTGGATATGGTATGGCAGCGCAAAAGTCTAAAGAAATATTATCAGATATCGCAGTGGCTGCCACGGATAAGCATCTTCATAAAATAGCCCAGACAGCGCTCACTGGAAAAGGGGTCGAATTCTCAAGAGAGAAACTTTCAAACCTCGTGGTAAGCGCTGTGAAGTCTGTAGCCCGGAAAGAAAACGGCAAGATGACCGTGAATATCAAGGATATATCTATTGAAAGACGCGGCGAGGGCAGTGTTGAGGACAGCGAACTTATCTCAGGCATTGTCCTTGATAAGACAAAAACCCACCAGAGCATGCCGGTGAGGATAGAGAATGCAAAGATCGCGATTCTTGCAACACCGATAGAGGTCAGAAAGATAGAAACAAAGTCTGAGATCTCCATAGACGCGATAGGACAGACGCGTTCGTTCCTTGAACAGGAAGAAAAGCAGATACGGAATGCTGCTGATAAAGTAATAAAAAGCGGCGCAAATGCTGTGTTCTGCCAGAAAGGAGTGGACGATGTTGCGAGATATTTCCTTGCAAAAGCCGGTATTTTTGTCACTCACAGGGTTAAGAAGAACGACCTTCTGAAGTTATCAAGAGCGACAGGCGGAAAGATCATCACAAGCCTTGATGAGATAACCCCGGATACCCTGGGACATGCAGGGCTTGTTGAGGAGAAAATGGTCGGGAACGGTGAGATGATATTCATTACCGAGTGCAAGAATCCGGATACTTATTCCATATTACTGCGCGGAGGAACTGAGCATGTTGTGATGAGCCTTTCCAGGGCGGTGCATGACGCTCTTCGCGTGGTAGGCGTGACGATCGAGGATGGCAGGCTGGTAGCGGGCGGAGGTTCGCCTGAGATGGAACTGTCATTGAAGCTTCGTGAGTATGCTTCCACCCTGTCAGGAAGGGAACAGCTCGCAGTGACCAGATTCGCAGCCGCGATGGAGATAATCCCCAAGACACTTGCTGAGAATGCAGGGCTTGATGCCATCGATATGATCGTAGCGCTTCGAACCCAGCATGAGAAAGGGAACAAATACGCTGGTCTTGATGTGTATGAGGGCAAACCCGTTGATATGCTGGAGATAGGCGTCATAGAACCCCTTCGTGTGAAGACCCAGGCGATAGCGTCAGCGACAGAAGCCGCGTCATTGATACTTCGCATTGATGATGTAATATCATCTGCAAAAGATGCAAGACCAAAGAAAAAGCCAGATATGTCTGACCTTGATTAGGTTCTATTCTTTTTTGACACAGATTGACACCGATTAACGCGGATTTTTCCTTAATCTGTGTCAATAAATGAAACAAGAAAAAAAGGCACAAGTTTAAATTAAAAATATTATCAGGAACTACCGGATCTCCTTCTGAAATACACGGCAGCTCTAATAACAACGAGAATTCCCAGAACACCGGCATATGGCAGTCCTTTTTTCTCAGCATCCACTGTCAGTGGAAAAAATCTGATTTGAAAAATAAGCCAAGGTCCGGAGTCGAACCGGATTGGAATCGCTCTGCAGGCGATTGCGTGGCCGTTCCGCCACCTTGGCGCGAGAGGCTACATACACATTATAGATTATAAGGTTTTTGTAATTAACAGTTATAAAATTTTTAGGTATTAAGCTAACTTATTAAAAATTATATTCAGTAAATATTATTAATATATATTAGGGCAAATCTTATATAGAACCACAAACATTGGGATTGACCCGTACAAGCGTTATTTGTACATAATATTGAAATCAAGATAAAATTTTAACGGAGGTTATTTATGGCAGGACAATTAGGAGGACAGCCAATCTTTATTTTAAGAGAAGGCAGTCAGAGAACAAAAGGAAGAGAAGCACAGAACAACAATATCATGGCAGCCAAAGCAGTAGCGGCGGCAGTAAGAACAACCCTTGGACCAAAGGGCATGGATAAAATGCTCGTGGATTCACTCGGTGACATTGTGATCACGAACGACGGCGCGACCATCCTGAAAGAGATGGATATCGAGCACCCGGCAGCCAAAATGATAGTGGAAGTCGCAAAGACCCAGGACGATGAGGTCGGGGACGGCACTACCACAGCAGCGGTGCTTGCAGGAGAATTCTTAAAGAACGCTGAAGAACTCCTTGAGCAGAACGTTCATCCAACAGTGATCGCTAACGGATACAGGCTTGCGGCAGCAAAAGCCAAAGAGATCCTGAAGACCCTTGCAGTCAAGGTTAACGTTGATGACAGGGACATGCTGTTGAAAATCGCAGCGACCGCAATAACCGGAAAAGGAGCAGAGGCACACAGGGATATCTTCACGAACCTGGCGGTTGACGCAGTGCTTTCAGTCGTTGATACCGAGAACGGAAAGCGAACAGTCGACGTGGATGATATCAAAGTCGAAAAGAAAGTGGGCAGCAGCATCGAAGCATCCGAACTTATCAAAGGCATGGTCATTGATAAAGAAAGAGTACACACCAATATGCCAAAGAAAATCACCAAAGCAAAAATACTCCTTCTCAACGAAGCGCTTGAGATCAAAAAGACAGAAGTTGATGCAGAGATCCAGATCAAATCCCCTGACCAGCTCCAGTCATTCCTTGACCAGGAAGAGCAGATGCTGCATGATATGGTAATCAAAGTCATTGATTGCGGCGCGAATGTCGTGTTCGTGCAGAAAGGAATAGATGATATCGCACAGCATTATCTTGCAAAAGCCGGCATCTATGCCGCAAGGCGCGTCAAGAAGAGCGATATGGAGAAACTCTCACGCGCAACAGGCGCAAAGATACTCACAAGCATGAAAGAGATCGAAGCTTCAGACCTTGGCAAAGCAGGTCTTGTGGAAGAGAAGAAGATCGGCGATGAGGCAATGACCTTTGTCATGGAATGCCACAATCCCAAGTCGGTCTCAATTATCCTTCACGGCGGAACAGAACACGTCGTGGATGAAGCTGAGCGCGCGCTGCATGATGCGCTGCGTGTAGTTGGTGTTGCTATCGAGGATGAAAAGCTCGTAGCAGGCGGCGGCTCTCCTGAGATCGAACTGGCGCTGCGCCTTCGCGAGTATGCATCCACCCTGTCAGGCAGGGAACAGCTTGCAGTCACCAAGTTCGCTGAAGCGCTTGAGGTCATCCCCAGGTCCCTTGCAGAGAATGCGGGTCTTGACCCCATCAACATGATCGCAGAGATGCGAAACCAGCATGAAAAGGGACACAAGACAGCCGGTCTTAACGTGTTCACAGGCAAAGTCGTGGACATGATGAAGGAAGGCGTTGTCGAACCGCTGCGGGTAAAGACACAGGCTATCGATTCAGCCACAGAAGCAGCAACCATGATCCTTCGCATAGACGATGTTCTGTCCAGCAAGTCATCCGGACCACCAGGAGGAATGCCCCCGGGTATGGACGGAATGGGTGGAATGGGCGGAATGGATTAAGTGGGCTACCCCCACTTATTTATTTTTTATTTTTTTTTATATGTGGTTAATTAATCTAAAGTCAGAGGGAGTTTACGATGGAATTTCTTGATACTTCCGCTCATACAAAAGAGGAAAGCGTCAGTATACTCGCAAAAGAACTGGAAGAGCATCCCCTATTAATATTGACAGGACCGCAGGGCGTGGGAAAAACTACACTTGCCATAAAGCTCCTTTCTGAAAATGTGGGCGGTTATTTTGAGGGGAAGGCCCGCTCAGCCCAGCCTGTAGTATTGATAAGGAAAGATCTCGTCGAGAAAATGAAACAGGAACTGTTTGAAAAACGAAAGCTTCCGATCTTTGATGAAGATGAACCCATATATGTTGATGTTTCTTTCTATGACCAGATTAAACTGCTTGTTGAGAATATCTTCGATATCATGGAACTCGGTGAGCCTGAACTTATCAGGCAGATATCCCTTCTGATGAAAAAAATGGGGGTGGTTCCTGAAGCAATTGAACTTATCTCAAGCGATGATGAACTTGTGAAAAGAAGGCTACTGCGGCATCTTGATGCAAAAGAACGGTTATCAACTCTTATTGAAAAGGAGAAAAAGTACGGGATAGAATCCAATCTCTTGAGCATCCAGGGAGCAAAAGTTACAGATATAATTAATCGTGATGGAGTGGTGGAATATGATGAAGATCAGGTATCAAGGACGATTAAGGATTTTGACAGGATAATCCCGACAAAAGACATGACAGTAACTGACTGCATTATGAGAATGATGGAGATATCTGCCAATGAGAATAAGGAAAGCGGCTTCCTGGTGCTTCATAATGATAATAAAGAAACGATAATAAGCGACCTTGTTGTCGGGAAAACCACAAATTCCCTCATCGGCGTCACGCTGCTTGAGATATATGTTGGTTTCAGGCAGAACAGGTCGCTATACCGCGCTTATAAACATGTTAGAGAGGGGAAGCTCGAGGTCATACATTCTTACACGCCAACGCTTCAGGAGATAGAGGTTCTGGCAAATCCCTGGATACCGCCATCAGAAGAGCCGACTGAGATAATGTCATCAGCCGATGCTGCTGCTGCTGAACGGTTCGACATCACAGTGTCCGTGATCGAGGCTGATGGGAAAGTAGAGTCCTCGAGCAAAAAGAGGAAACTGGAACTGGAAGAGATCATTGCGGGGATCGAAGAGATAGAAGAATTTG
>Ga0180732_1001260_pt1 | contig 16242 bp, 10 predicted proteins | sample KR11_01MetaG_FD_148674 | JGI IMG/M metagenome (GOLD analysis project Ga0180732, IMG submission 148674) | Groundwater microbial communities from the Olkiluoto Island deep subsurface site, Finland - KR11_0.1 MetaG | ecosystem: Environmental > Aquatic > Deep subsurface > Groundwater | place...
CCTTCTCCAACTCCACTATTCCCAAAACACCTTTCCATGTTTCAATATCTCCATACATATCTTTATTCTGAATTTCTCCTTCTTTCCCGATCATGTCTTTTTCTATGGAAAGATATGTTTCAGGGGGAATATTTATTCCCTTAACTCTACTTATGGATTTATAACCAGGTTTATAAAATATAAAGTTGGCACCATCGTCTTTTGAAAACGGAGTTAGAGCAAAATAAGATGGAAAATAAAATTCTCCCTTCTCATCGGTTAAAAGCTCTTTTGCTTTTATAATGTGTGGGTTCGGCCCGCCCGGATTACCTATTAAAAAGCATTTATAATAAAGAACTACTACCACAGCACCTTCTATAGGCTCTTTTGTTTCCGCATCAATTACCCGACCTCTGAATGCCGGTTTGCTATAGAAAGGCCAGGTATGGGCAGAAGATGTAATAACGAATCCAATAATTGCCATAACAACAATAAGAAGTATTATCTTTTTCATAGCTGTACCTCTGTTTTTCTCATCTTAGTACTTCATTTTCTCATTTCGGTGTTATATCGCCCGAAAGGAAAGATCTTTTGCCGGTTCTGATATTTATTAAGATTTCTTACTTTGCTCGAAATGACAGTACGTAACCAAATTTATAAAATTATATATTTAGAATTCCCGGATGTACCACAGTCCATTCGTATCCTGTATAAACCCGAGCCGATAGGCAAATAAAGAGCCACCCTCCATCGCGGTTAATTCATACCATGCCCTGCCTTCGCTAATAGATTCCAATTCAAGACCGACATAAGTGGCAACTATATCAGGCAGTTGATCTTTTAAAAGATCAAACATAATTTGATATCTATCTCTGCTATATAGCAACATCATGTTTAGCGCAGCTTCCGTATCTTTCTGCTGCATAGCGCCTGTAAAAGCCGCCCACTTTGCTCTTAAAAGAGTATCAATCTGGACAAGGTTAAGTGCAGTAACCGCAATTGTATCCTGATAAGTATTTCCATCCGGATCGATAGCCTGGGCGATAAAATAATAAATGCCGTCGGTATTTATTTTATAAGCGTATTCTTCAGGATCATCGCTTGGCAACTGTTCTACAGATCCTGGGCCATTTACAGTGATGAGAGGGTTTGAGATGGTAAACGACCCGTTTATTCTCAAGAATATGTCCATGGGAGCCGCAGCTGATTCAGGATTGGCGCTTATGCTGATATAGTTAGCTGTTGGAACGGCATTAACCGTTATAGCCTTTGTTACGGTGGCTCCTGAGGTATCGACAGCGGTAACGGTTATCGTATTTATACCTTCTGTGACCGGAACATGGTTTACTGAAAAATTGTTGTTTGATAATTCGGCGATGGTTCCGTTTATATTAACCCCCGTTTCATTGCCTGTGATATTGGTTATATAGCCTTTAACTGTTATTTCAGATATTTCGGAGATGTCGATTGTGCTCCCATCTGTAGGAGCGGTTATTGTTATTGCTATTGTTTCCTGACCTTCCGTTTGGAATGTAAAATCTGATGATGTTGCTGACGCGCCAATGGCTGTAGTGGAGGTTGTTCTGTTATGATAGGTTGCCGATGGAATTAATCCTGTGAGTACAACTGTGTGATAAGTTGTGAGCGTGGAATCTGACGCCAGGCTGCCGTATGCCGTTGTCTGGCCGTATTCAACAAGGCTGTCTGACGGCTGATCCGTTGTCCATGTGATTGTAGCCGAATCGGAAGTTATGCTAGTGACGGCAATATTACTAATTACCGGAGCTATCGCCGTCAACGTTGCATTCACAGTCAGTGTATCTCCGTCCGAAAGTGTTCCGATATACGCATATTGATTATATCCCGTCTTTATTATTGTCATATTGAATGCTCCCGGTTCAATATCGACGAAGGAGTACCCGCCGTTAACATCTGTTAGTGTTGTATTTATATTGTTTAAAGAATCAGTAACCATTACTGTGGCAGAAGATACGGCAAGGCCTGTAAGCGCGCTTGTTACAGTTCCGGCAACACTTCCCTTCGATGCCAGAATAACTGTTATACTGCTTGAACCGGTTTGGCCGTATTGATCGGTTGCAATTGCCGTGATGACATTATCACCTTCTACAAGGGGTATTGTTGCAGAAAAAGTGTTGGTGCTTATAGACGCCTGAATGCTGTTTACATAAACCGATACTGCATTGTCATCCACTGTTCCTGACACTGTTATTGGTGAAGAATATAACATAGAACCATTTTGAGGCGATGTGATGTTTATAGCTGGTGGTTCTGTCTCGGGATTTAATACTGTAAATATCACAGTATTTGACACTCCGCCTTCGGGGGCAGGATTTACCGCCTTTATTTCAATCTGGCAGGGGATTTCCAAGTCTTCTGCTGTGATCGTTATCTGCAGTTTTATATCATTTATGTATGTACAATATCTCTCAACGTCATTTATTAAGATTTTTGTGGTATCTGTAAAGCCCGAGCCTGAAATACTTACTATCAGGTCTTGAGTACCGGCTTTGGCTTCCGAAGGGTCAATGCTTGCTATATAAAGCATTTTATTTAGAAGCTGTATTTCAAGCAACCCAGCTTCTAAGTGGTTGCCGGGTTTATCCTTTGAATATGAAACAAGGGCGGTATTTCTGATCTTGTCAACAGCTACCGCTCTTAGACTTTTTATATCGGTTATCGGGTATTCATTTAATGTGTTGGTATTTAAATCAAGAAGCAGGAGGCTTTCTTCTCCGGTTATAACTGCTATATGGGTGGACTGGTTTATATCAAGTCCATAAGTAGAATCATTCTGAAAATCAGACAAACCGTTTCCGGCACCCCGAAGATCGCCTATTATAGCCTCATCAATTTCATAATTGTAAATGTTAAAAAGGCTAAGAAAACTTGTGATATTCGTATTAATGTCGGTGTCATTGATATTTTCGTCATCTTCCGGATTATCCGTATTGCCTTTGAGTTTGATACCGCTTAAATAATTATCCCCATCCTTAATATTGGAAAGTATGTTCCCGCTTGAGATATCAAAAAGGTTTATCTCCCTAAGTCCTGTTGTAACACCTATGTCTTTGCCGGTATCAACAGCAATGCCCTTTATTCCTCTTTTAAGATTTATGGTGTTTAAAACCGTGCCGCTGTTTATATCGACTATCATTATTATATGCTGCCACCAGCTGAAAAGCCCTTTGCCTGCTGTGACAACCGCCCTGTTTGAATCCGTATCAAGAGCAACAAGCCTGGGTTTGTAGGGAAGGGATATTTCCTGCAATACTTCCAAAGTATCTGCAGAAAGAACAAGCAGTTTCTTCTCACGTTCAAGAGCTATTACTATAGTATTATTTTCAGGGTTGACTGCTATGCCGTGAGAATCACCGTTTATAGTAAGTGTATTTAAAATTGTGCCGTCTGAATCAATCGTGCACAAAGAGCCTTTTTTATGAAATAAGCCGTAAGCCTTAAGAGTAACATAGGCAAGATTGTTTGAAGGATTTACCGCAACACCTATCGGCCTTCTTGCAAGAGGGACTGTTTTTATGACTGTATGGGTATTTAAATCTATTACATAGAGATTCTTTGTCTGCTTATCAATTCCATAGGCCATGCCGGTGTTTGGCGAAAGGGCAACGGAGTCTATCAGGCTGTCTGTAGGGATGTTGCCGATAACCGAAATATCATCGGCGTTTAAAAGACATGGCATAAAAATGACTGCTAAAACAAACAGATACAGAAAGGCTCTTTTCATTGCAGGTCTCCTAATGGTTAGGGGTCAGGGACAAGGGGCCGGGGATCAGAAGTAAGTAATCAGAAATTTGCGCGCAGAAACCAGAAACCAGAAACCAGTATCCAGCCGCCGACTACAGTATATTTATAAAACCGAAACTTAATAAAGCTAAAGCAAAGATAACGCTTAGTAAGATGCGATAAAAAAATAAATTAAATGGAAAGATATTTTGATAAATCAATAATTTAATAACAATATAATTTATGCATGTCAATGAATTATTTTTATTACTTGATATAAGCACCTGCCCGGAACTGCGGTTCAGTCATTCGCCAGATATGACAATCAATTGCTTTCAAGGATGTTTTTTTATTGTCAACTTAACCTTGACATAAAGCATACTCATGGTAATATGCGAAAAAAATAGAGCCCAACTAATTGTTATGCTTCATTCTCTTAAATAATATTTGCAGGAGAAGGGTCGTGCTTAAAACGAATAAATTATCAAAAACTGCAATAAGCAGCTTTTTAACCATATTTGCATTATCGGTTCTATGCAGCGCTTTGTGTCCGGAATTTTTACATGCAGAAAGCATGCTTCCTCCAGGTCTTATTATCAAAGACAATTTTGTACCAGGTCAAGGGCCTTCAATTGGAAAGATTCTTTATGTAAAATCCGATGCTATCATAATTCATTCCGATAATAAATTCGGATATATGGCCAAACAAAATCTTTTACTTTTTGAAAAAGACAAGCTTATCACACAGGAAAAGGGACGTGTCGAAATAGGGTTAAACGATGGAAGTACTTTGATTCTTTCCCCGAAAACAAGTATGGAGCTATCTGGAAATGTTTATGACAGTACAAAAAAAATAAGATCTTCGTTTATTAATATGTACCTTGGAAAAGCGCGCTTTCTTGTTACAAAACTTGCAAATTTCAGGTTATCTGCTTTTAAAGTCAGAACAGCTACAGCTATAGCAGGGGTGAGGGGTTCGGATTTTGTAATAACAGCATCTCCAATTTCCACACAGATTGCGGCCCTGGCACAAACAAGCCTTGAAGTCACAAGTCTAATGTCTCCGGATAAAATCACCCTTCTTTCCGATTTTGAGAGGACATCCGTTGAAAAAGATGCCCTCCCCTCTCCGGTTGAAAAAATCCCAACAGAAGAAATTGATAAAATCCTGAATGAGTTTCAGCCATCACCCGGTTCCAAAATATCGGAAGGAAGCGCGATTATCAATAAACTTTCAGGCAAAAACCTTACAAACATAGCCATAGGAAAAGGAAGCGAAGCGAACCTTGGAACTGTAAAAATACAAGGGTCAAATATCAAGGGAGCTGTAATTAATGATGCATCTGGTTCAAATATGACAAATATAGCGGCAGGAACAGACAGCAAAGCAAATCTTGGCTCTGTTACAGTAGAAAATTCGGAAGTAAAAGGCGCGATAGTAAATAAAAGCAAGGGAACAAATGTTTCCAATGTTGCCGCAGGAACGGAAAGTAAAGCAAACACAAGTTCAATTATAATTGAATAAAAGCTCTTGTGAATGAGCAAATTTTTGATGGATTATACTACAGATCTCAACGAATCTTATTTTGAACAAATCCGGCATTAAAATAATATCTGCCGTCATAAGCGGAGTACTTCTTACAGCTTCTTTCCCAAAGACAGGCCTGTCCTGGATTGCCTGGCTTGCTCTTGTCCCCCTTCTTTCAGCTATAAACAATCTTAAGTTTAAGCAAAGCTTCCGATTGGGGTTATTAACCGGTATGGTTCATTACCTCACACTGCTTTACTGGCTTTCATACACAATGGGAACCTACGGACATCTTCCCGTTTATCTATCCATCCCGATTCTGTTTCTTTTTTCTTTGTATCTTTCCCTGTACATAGCTATCTTTTCAGGATTGATATCAAAATTATGTTTCAAACCACTGCATCTTTTTTTCCTGTTCCCTGTTTTATGGGTTTGTATTGAATACATAAGATCAAATCTTTTTACAGGTTTTCCCTGGGAGCTTATCGCATATTCACAATATAAGTCATTGCATATTATACAGGTTTCGGATATATTAGGCCCGTATGGAGTATCTTTTCTGCTGGCCTTATCCAACGCAGCGTTTTTTGCCTCATTTTTGTTTTTAACTAAAATAGCATGGCAGGAGAAAAGAGTCTCTTTTAAAGATGCTGTGATATCAATGCTTGTATTTATATTTATATTCACAGGGTGCTGGTATTACGGGAAATACCGGATAAATAAAATAGACGAAACCGCATCGGGTTCCGAAAACATAAGAATATCTGTAATACAGGGGAATATAGAGCAATCGGAAAAATGGGACCCTGCCTTTCAGTTATCAACAATAAATAAATATATAAATTTATCCCGATCAGTTAAGGCTGATAAACCCGATCTTGTCGTATGGCCTGAAACAGCAGCTCCTTTTTATTTTCTGTACGATACAGGGTTATCAAGGTTAGTGCAGGATCTTGTTTCAGAAGTAAATAGCAGCTTTTTGATAGGCAGCCCCTCTTTTATCACTAATGATGATAAAATTGAGTATTACAATAGTGCATACATGCTTGGTCCTGATGAAAAAGTAACCGGTAAATATGACAAGTCGCATCTTGTTCCTTTTGGTGAATATGTGCCTTTAAAAAAGTGGCTGCCGTTTATAGGAAAAATTGTTGAAAATGTGGGGGATTTCAATTCCGGCAAAAAAGGAAGCACAATAAGTTTAAACGGCAACAGCATCGGTGTTCTGATATGTTATGAACTTATCTTCCCTTACCTTGCACGGGCGCAAGTAAAAAACGGGGCAGATTTACTTGTTAATATGACAAATGACGCATGGTATGGAACAACAAGCGCGCCATATCAGCATTTTTCAATGGCTGTGTTCAGAGCCGTTGAAAACAGGCGTACATTAGTAAGGGCGGCTAATACAGGAATAAGCGGATTTATTGATCCTGCCGGCAGAATAATTGAATCAACGAATCTTTTTGAAGATGTTGCTATTACAAGAAAAGTTCCTATATTAACCGGAATAACTTTTTACACTCGTTTCGGGGATCTATTTGCATTTGCCTGCTTGGCAATAGCAACAATAATAGGTTTGGTTAAATTTATTAAAAATTAAAATCAGTTGAGCCACTTTCAAAACGTTTCAGTTTGGTCAAGGTCAAGGCGGGTGAAAATTTTAACCGCAGGAATACATGGGGTATTTCGAGGATTAAAATTTTCGCCCAACGCAGAGATCGGCCAAAAAGGGACGTTTTGAAACTGGCTCAGTTGAAACAATAAACAGGAGGTAACAACATGTCTTTCGAAATTAAACAGAACCTAAAGGATATTAACCTGAAATTAGAAGAATTAAAGGGCTATCTTTGACTTAGATAATAAGGAAAAAAGATTAAATGAGATAGAATTCTTAATATCAAAAGACAATTTCTGGGAAGACCATGATAAGGCAACTCCTCTTCTTAAGGAAAGAACACTTCTTTCCGGCAAGGTGGAAAGTTTCAAAAGCCTTTTAAGAGATCTTGAAGAAAGCGAAATTTATTATAATCTTGCAATAGAAGAGTCCGATTCCAATACCATCGAAGAAGTATCCGGCCAGATTCAAAAACTTAAGGCAAAAATAAATAAATTTTCTCTTATTCTGATGTTAGATGGTGAAGACGACCTTAACAACGCCATTGTTTCCATCAATGCCGGAGCAGGCGGAACCGAAGCACAGGACTGGGCTGAAATACTCTTTCGTATGTATTCAAGATGGATTGAAAGAAAAGGCTTTAAGTCCAGTCTTATAGATTTTCAGCCTGGCGACGAAGCCGGAATAAAAAGCGTAACTATAAAGGTGGAAGGAGACTATGCATACGGGTACCTGAAAACGGAAATAGGAGTTCACAGACTTGTCAGGATTTCTCCTTTCAATGCAAACGGAAAGAGACACACTTCATTTGCTTCAGTATTTGTTTATCCTGAAATTGATAACAGCATAGAAATCGATATCGACGATAAAGACTTAAGGATAGATATTTTTAGATCCAGCGGCGCCGGCGGTCAGCATGTCAATAAAACAAGCAGCGCTATAAGGATAACTCACTTCCCCACTGGTATAGTTGTTCAATGCCAGCAGGAAAGATCACAGCATAAGAACAAGGATATGGCAATGAGCGTCCTTAAATCGCGCCTGTACCAGCTTGAAAAGCAGAAACAGGACGATAAAATGCAGGAAATGCATGACGGCAAGGATGAAATAGCATGGGGAAGTCAGATAAGGTCATATGTTCTGCATCCTTATCAATTGATAAAGGATCACAGGATAAATCTTGAAACAGGGAATGCTGCTGCTGTTCTTGACGGAGCAATTGATCCTTTTATTGAAGGCGTTCTTCTTTCCCGAAAGCATAAATAGAATAACGGACATCGAATGCTGCAAAAAGCCTTAATTGACCCGGTAGATATAATCAGTAATTATTACGATCCTGGTTCGAAATTATTTCATATTCTTATGCAACATAACGAGCATGTATTACAGAAAGCTCTTGATGCAGCATCTAAAGTGCCGCACCTTGAACCGGATTTGATTTTCATAAAAGAAGCAGCTCTTTTGCATGACATAGGAATTTTTAAAACTGATGCGCCAAATCTTGGCTGTTTCGGCAAGCACCCTTATATCCTGCACGGCGATCTTGGCCGCATGATTCTTGAAGATATTGGACTTTTGCCGCATGCTCTTGTTTGTGACAGACATATGGGCGTTGGAATGTCAAAAGAAGAAATTGCAAAAAACGGGCTTCCACTTCCTGCACGTGATATGATTCCTTTATCAATCGAAGAACAGATTATATCCTATGCCGACAAGTTTTTCACAAAAAACTGGGAGCATATTGTCATAAAAAATTCCGTAGACAAGATAATTAATCAGCTTGAATCGTACGGAGGAACGGGGTACTCGGATAAATTCAAATTATGGCTGGAAATATTCGGATAATATATGTTTTGTGAACATCTTAAAAAAGCTCTTCGCTTTTATTATATTACTGACGATTCGTCTCCAACGCTTGAGCCATTGGAACAGGCACGGATTGCGATAAAAGCGGGAGCAGGCACTATTCAGTACAGGAACAAATCTTTTTCTTCCGCCTACTATGACGAAGCAAAAGCAATAAGGGACATTTGCAGATGCAATGGCGTTTGTTTTATTGTAAATGACAATATACTTCTTGCAAAACTTTTAAAAGCTGACGGTGTCCACCTTGGTCAGGATGATGAGCCTGCTTCTGCTGCAAGAAGAGTGCTTGGCCCCGGTGCAATTATCGGAATATCAGTTTCAAACATGGATGAGCTTGACAAAACAGATCTATCGGATTGTGATTATATAGGAACCGGCCCTGTTTTTGCCACAAGCACCAAAAAAGATGCAAAAAAAGTTATCGGGCTTTCAGGACTTCAATCTGTTTCTGAAAAATCTTTCCTTCCTGTTGTCGCCATAGGAGGAATAGACGCTTTGTCTGCACACTCCTGTTTTGCCAGCGGTGCAGCAGGCGTTGCTGCTATAAGCTCAGTGTCAAGAGCTTCCGATCCTTTATCCAGTGCTTTAAAACTTGGAGCAGCCTGCTCCTGTTCTCAACGACCTGCCATAAACAGCCCATGGGACTCTGAATCCGGGCCAGGTGAATTCGGACTTATTGAAAATCTTATAAAAGACATTCCGATAAATTCAAAAATAATAGTCCCGCCCGGTGATGATGCTTGTCTTTTAGCTTCTCTTTCAAATCCTGTAATTACTACTGATACGCAAAGAGAAGGGGTTCATTTCAGGTTAAGCTGGCAGACTCCGGAAGAAATAGGAATCAAAGCGGTTGAAGTAACGTTAAGTGATCTTGCAGCCTGCTACGCAAGGCCGGTATCTCTTTTCATTAATCTTTGTCTTCCCGCTTATGTTTCGGCCAGCATGATAGAAGAGATTTACAAAGGCGCGCATAAAGCCTTGAATAAATACGATTGCACTCTAGGAGGTGGAAATATATCATCAGGAAGCGAACTTGCTCTTGATCTTTTCGCAATAGGGGAGGCAAGAAAAGATATTTTTCCAAAACGTTTAAATGCAAAACCGGGCTACGGGCTTTATTGTACAGGCCCTTTAGGTCTTGCCCGCGCCGGGTTCGAATTGTTGAATAACAATGATACTGATTTTCCCGATCTTGTTTTAAAATTCAAACTTCCCAAAGCAAGATTTGACGCCGCACATATTCTTGCAAATGCCGGAATAGATTGTGTCATGGATATCAGCGACGGGCTTTCCGGCGATGTAGGCCATATTACAAAAGCATCGCAAGTCACAATTGAACTTGATCTTAAGTCATGCCCGATTAACCCGTCTCTTTTATTGTTTTGCCAAAAACACGGGAAAATTCCGGAAGAAATTATAATATATGGCGGAGAAGATTACGAACTTCTATTTGCCTGTCATCCCGATACATATGAAATAATTGCTGATGAGCTTAAAACCTCTTTTCAGGTCGGACGATGCCTTCCCTTTAATGGAAAGCATATTATCAGCCCTTTTGGAACCGGCTCCTTTCAGCATGGAAGGAAATCATGAAAACAGCCTTAACAATAGCAGGCTCCGATCCATCCGGAGGTGCAGGTATACAGGCCGATCTTAAAACTTTTGCTGCCAACGGTGTTTATGGTACAAGCGTAATAACTGCTGTTACAGTACAAAACACTCTAAAAGTTTATAACGTACAGGAGATAAAATCTGACATAGTTTATGACCAGATTATATATCTCTTTGATGATATACATATTGATGCTGTTAAAATCGGGATGGTTTCAAGCATAGAGCTAATTGAAACAATTGCCAAAGCATTAAAAAAAGTCAATTCTCCTGCTATTGTTCTTGATCCTGTGATGATTTCAAAAAGCGGATACAGCCTTTTAAACAATGATGCCCGCGAAGCTTTGGTAAATAATCTGTTTCCACTGGCAGAAGTAGTTACTCCAAATATTTATGAAGCAGAAGCTCTTGCGGGAAGTAAGATATCAACGGTAGAAGACATGAAACTTGCAGCAGCAATAATTTTAAAATCTGGAGCAAAAAAAGTAGTTATAAAAGGCGGGCATCTTGAAAATAAACAGTCAATAGATATACTCTTTGACGGTACAACTTTTAAAGAATTAACCTCAACGCGGATAGAAACAAAAAATACTCACGGAACCGGCTGCACCTTTTCTTCCGCAATAGCTGCAAACCTTGCAAAAGGAATGGACTTTACTAAAGCCGTTTCAAATGCAAAAATTTACATAACAGAAGCTATAGAACATTCGCTAAACATCGGCCACGGCCATGGCCCGGTAGATCACTTTTTTAATTTCCCCGCCAATTTTCTCTGTTAAAGTGTCAACAAAGTGACATTCCTCACGCTATGCCTTATGCGAACAATACATTCAAATTATATTTTTCTGTAATTTTAAACATATATTTTAGTGGTTTATAACCAATAGCATTATTGGTACGTTATTTGCCTTACCTATCTGTTTATAAGTGAGCCACTTTCAAAACGTTTCAGTTTGGTCAAGGTCAAGGCGGGTGAAAATTTTAACCGCAGGAATACATGTGGTATTTCGAGGATTAAAATTTTCACCCAACGCAGAGATCGGCCAAAATGGGACGTTTTGAAACTGGCTCAAGTAGATATGAATTAATTTGTTTACATTGATTCGGAATCCAAAAGGATGGGTTGTGCAAAATAATGGCCTTTTTATAAAATATGCAAAATTTTCTTCGATTCTCAAATTAATCCGGGTTTTGCTATTTATTTCTTTAACTTTTTTGCCCGGCACAGTGTGGATAAGTGCATGCTATGCTGAAACAATATCCACCAGTGATCTTACCGAGCTAAGCATCCGGGAGTTAATGGAAATTGAAATTGAAATTACCACAGGTTCAAGAAAAAGTCAGACAATTGCAAATACCTCCGCGGCAGCTTTTGTAATTACGCAGGAAGATATCAGACGCTCCGGGGTGACCACTATTCCCGAAGCTCTGCGAATGGTTCCCGGTTTGCAGGTTGCTAAAATTGATGCAAATAGATGGGCCATATCATCTCGCGGATTCAACGGCCGTTTTTCCAATAAGCTGCTTGTATTAGTGGACGGACGGACAGTTTATTCACCTCTTTACACCCTTGTTTACTGGAGTATTCAGGACACCATTCTCGAAGACATAGACAGAATAGAAGTAATCCGGGGGCCCGGCGCAGCTTTGTGGGGAGCAAATGCCGTAAACGGAGTTATAAATATCATCACCAAAAACTCCAGAGATACAACCGGCGGACTTATCAGCGCCGGAGCCGGAAAGGAAGAAAGAGGCTTCGGAAGTTTTCGTTTCGGCGATTCGCTTGGCGAAAATGCGTACTACCGCATCTTTGGCAAATATGCCGACAGGGATGAATCCAAATTTATATCGGGGCGTGATGCAGCAGACGACTGGGATGTTTATACTTTCGGATTCCAAACAGATTGGACCCCAACGGCAATGGATTCCGTGATGTTTCAGGGAAATAACAGTCGTGCAGATAATGGCCAGACAATCACTTTTCCATTTCTCAACCGTTTGTAATAGGCATATTTGACAGTGATCCTATAATTGAATATCTTTTGGCTATTGAGGGAAAACTTATAAAAGGCAAAAAACTGGCTGTCAGGCAATTGTCAAACATTAACGAAATCAATAACTGCCAGGTTGTTTATATAAGCAATTCAGAGAATAACAATCTAATCGATATTTTAGATACCATAAAACATAAAAAAATACTTACCGTAAGCGATATCGGCAATTTTGCAGATAAAGGCGGAATAATAGGGTTTGTCAGGATAGAAAATAAAATACGTTTAGAGATTAATTTAAAAGCAGCCGAAGAGTCCCATCTAAAAATCAGGTCAGACCTTCTGACGCTGGCAAAAAGAATTATAAATTGAGGATTTTGTCATTCCTTCAGCTTTATCTTTAAAAGACCTAATGCATAAGGGCATAAAAGGCCTTTCTCCCATCATCGCCTGTCATGATCTCAACATTATAATGCGTGTTGGTTGCTTTGCTTGTGGCGAGCAGAACGAATTCAAATGCCTGATCATTACAAGAAAAGTTGTATTCAATAATATCATCTGCGCTAAGGGTCTGTTTTCCAACTCGCTTTTTAAGGGTAAAACAGATAGAACTTTTATTATTCAAAGATCGGTAAATCAGCTCGGTACAGCATTGAGATGTGGCATCGTTAAAATCAAAATCAAAGTCATATGTGTTTCCCAGCAACTGGAAAACCGTCAGCAGCTGAAAAATCCTTTCTTCTGATGTGATTCGCGGACGCAATACAACCATGCGTGTAAGGTGTGTTTCGGCAATATATGAAAAGGAATTAAAAATTACTCCTTCCGATACCGACTCGATTACATCTGCCGGATACCCGTCCGGCAGCGTATTGATATCCAGGTTTTTAGCCAGTGTTTTCTGCTGGCATAAAGGTACGTTTCCAAAATTCTCAGGCATCAGCCCGCACTGGCGCCGTTGCTTGGCTGACCCCACGTAAACGATACCATGTTTAAATCTGCCGGGAAGAAAGATATTGCTCATATAACCGTCTGTAAAGGTTAGAAGGATGTCTCCCGGCTGCAACCGTGCTTTAATCTGTTCCAGCTGATCCGGTGTAAAAACCAACTTCTTGGCAAAAGGTGTTTTCAGCCTGCTTACACGTTCAAAAAGCAGGGACTGGGCTGCATAAAGGTTATTGGAAAATTGAGCAGTAAACTTTTTTGTGAGATCGGAAGCCTCACTGTGGCGAAGCCGGTTACTTACCTCCGGCAATAGCAGTGATTTATTTTTAAGGATGTATTTGATTTGAATTTCCGAGTCCATATAAAGATGATTGATTTGATCTGATAGTTGTTTAAACAGAGGGTCTTTTTTGATCAACTGTGCAAGATGGCTGTTTTGTGTTATTTCCTCTTTCACAAAGATTTCCCATGAAGCCTGAATTGCTTCCAGATTATCAATATCGGTCACGGACAGAAAGAGCTTATCATAAGTGCCCTCAGCTATATCACAGCGATAATAGGATTCATTGAGCTTTTTGATCACGTCCGGCTCTTCCATGAACGATACCACTAAGCGGGAGCTGTAATAGGTCAGATGAAGGGCAGCGTTAAAGGCGATAATAAATTCTTTTGCCTGCAGCGCAGGATCCTTCTGCTGATCTTTGTTGTCGCTGTATTTGAGCACTATATCCCACAGGGATTCCCTGACAATGAGGTACCGGAACAGCAACCGTTCGAGTTTGTCGTGCTCATCACTGGTAAAGTAGCCGCGTGTTTTTAATCTGAAAGTTTTTACAAAATAAAGCATATCCCGTTCCTGTTTGCACATCTCTGCATCCAGTGCATTCAGAATCCGTACATCCACTGAAATACGATCGGGTTTTTCAGATGATTGACTTCCTTGATGAACTTCCGTTCCAATAATTCGTGCGTTATTACGGGCAGATTCGGCATCATAATTCATACCCATTTCTAAGCGGTCATAATTTTTTGGAGTTAATTTACCACAACCAATTACCGGTATAAAGAACGCAGCTAAAATGTAAAGCACAATTTTTACTAAATTATGGCTCATATCATCTCCAATAAATACTGTGATGTTTTGTTATCGAACACCTGCGGCTCAACAGGGTAAACGCATTTAGAAATAATGGTTTTGTACAAATATCATAGACCGTCATGCCGGACTTGATCCGGTATCCAGAACCCATTAAAATTACTGGTTTCCGGCTTTCGCCGGAATGACGAATGTGGTTTTTCCGATTTTGAATGAACCAAACAATCATAAGGTAACTAAATTAATTTTTAAGAAAAATCCAAATGCGGTTACCCTGTGCGGCTCAAGGAGCGCCCTTGATTTTTATTATAAAACATTTTTCTGTTTGCTTAGATCAAGCGTACAATATTTTGGAAGTTTCTTTCGCCTGCACTGCAAGAGAGCCACTTTCAAAACGTTTCAGTTTGGTCAAGGTCAAGGCGGATGAAAATTTTAACCGCATGAATACATGGAGTATTTCGAGGATAGCGCTAAAGCTTCACTAAAGTGCAAAATTTTCACCCAACGCAGAGATCGGCCAAAATGAGACGTTTTGAAACTGGCTCTTTAATATGGAACAATTCACAACTCTTTAGATGCTTCATCGGAAAACAGTGTATCCAAGGGACTTATCGGTACTTTGGACATATTTCGCAGTACATGGGTATAGATCATCGTTGTCTCAACATTTTTATGGCCCAGTAGTTCCTGAACTTCCCTGATGTTTACTCCATTCATCAGCAAATGAGTTGCAAAACTATGGCGCAGGGTATGTACGGTGGCGTGTTTGGCAATACCGGCCTTTCTTACTGCAGAAGCAACAATTTTCTGAACGGAGCTGGGGCTTATATGATGTCGGCGAACCTTGCCGGAACGGGGGTCAACCGAAAGAGTCGCAGAAGGAAAAGCATACTGCCAGCACCATTCTTTTGCTGCATTTTGATATTTTCTATCAAGGGCACCTGGCATATAAACTTCGCCAAAATCTTTGGATAAATCCTGCTCATGAATTATTTCAACTGCGTCCAGATGCTTTTTTAGCTTAATTCTAACCGCATCTGGAAGAACTGTTATTCTATCTTTATCACCTTTTGACGCCCGGACAATAATAGACTTTGCTCCAAAATCAATATCCTGAACCCGCAATCTGACTAATTCCATCAGCCGCATTCCAGTACCATAGAGAAGATGCACAACAAGAGCTTCCCTGTCATTTAATTGCTCAAGAAGACTTCGAACTTCATCCTGGGTTAATACAGTAGGTACCTTTGGGCCTCTTTTGGCTCGTACCGTTTTACCCAAATCCTTCAAATCAATTTTGAGAACTTCACGAAACAAAAACAATAGAGCATTGAATGCCTGATTTTGAGTAGAAGACGAAACTTCCTGCTTGATTGCCAGGTGACTGAGAAAATCTCTGACATCCTTTTCATCAGCTCCCTGATTTATCCAGTCTTTATTTTTTACATTGATCAGGTAGGCATGAAAACGCTTGAACCAGTCTATATAAGTTCTTTCAGTGCTGTAGGCATAATGCTTAATACGTAATATTTCGCGAATTTCTTTCCGTATTTTTTGTTCATCAGGAAATTTCTTTTCAGCCTCTGTGTCCGCATTCGGTGAAAGTTTTGCAGTGCCCCCGGATGTAGGCAGAAAATTATTAATGTAAAGTTTTATGGCATTATCAGCCTGCAAGATTTGCCAATCCTGAAGTGTCGGGTCATTTTTTAAAGCATCCATAAATAATTGAACTCTTAAATCCAATGCTTTATCTTGTTGTGTATTGGAAAACCTTATGAACTTGTTAACCCAGTTAGCGTAAAATGGGATTTGGTTTTCAGGAACCAGTTTATTGTCTAAAAGATAT
>Ga0180732_1001261_pt1 | contig 16238 bp, 6 predicted proteins | sample KR11_01MetaG_FD_148674 | JGI IMG/M metagenome (GOLD analysis project Ga0180732, IMG submission 148674) | Groundwater microbial communities from the Olkiluoto Island deep subsurface site, Finland - KR11_0.1 MetaG | ecosystem: Environmental > Aquatic > Deep subsurface > Groundwater | place...
CCGCCTCGCGTTTTGCAAGCAACATAAAGCTGATGCTTTTAGACAGAACTGTATTTATCTCAAACTAAGCGAAAGATATTGTTTTAATTGATATAAAGACAGCCAAACCCGAAAATCCCCCCAGCCCCCTTTTTCAAAGGGGGAGTTCGCGCGCCCCGATTTATTAAAAACAGCTAAATTGCGTATGATCCGTGAAAATTTGCTGACATTGGCATCGCAAAACTCCGCCGTCAAATCATAAGCCTGCCTGCCGGCAGGCAGGCTTGTCCTCAACTTGATTGGGGATCGGCACCGTGATTTTGAACGCCAGCAGATATTCATACCCCGCCTTATTTCCCTTTTTATGATATTCCCCCATATTTCCCCTAATTTAAAATTTTAAATTTAGCCTTAAATTTTCGCTTTAATATTGCAAACATCGTTATACCAATACAAACTCGCTCCTTCGCATAAATCTTGAGTAGAGCATAAATCTAAATTGTCGGCGTCGCAGACGGGAGTAGTAATCGGATTTTCCGGTTCGGCGTTGCAAATATTGTTATACCAATATCCATTGTTGGACAGGCAATTTTCTTTTAGTTTCTCCCAAAAGGGGGCGCTTTCCGGATAATCATTATCTTCCGGCGCGCCGGTAAAGTCGTCGTAGCTTTCTGTCGGGCTTGGCGGAGCAGGCGCGGCAATGTTATTTTGCTCCAATAGTTGTTTTAATTGATTTTTGTCAAGGCAAATTGTTTCGCCATCGCCGCCTTCAAGGCAGAATTTTTTGGCGGTGATCTTGTCCGCGACTATTTCTTTCACTTTGGCGATGCCGTTTTCCATCAAAAGGCCAAGTTTATTTAAACTATTTTTTATCGCCGATGTAAAGCTATCCGAAATTCCCGATGAGGTTTCGGGGAGAGAATCGTCCCCGGAAACTTGCAGCGATCCTGTCGAATCCAGCTGGCCGCCATACCAATGAGGATTGACAAAGACTCGGACTACGCCGCTTTCAGCCGAATCAAACGATTCCAGCGCGACGCCGATGACCCTGCCTGCCTTGTCGGCTCTCATCGCTATTCCTGATTGAGAAGAAGCGGTCAGAGGATCGCCAAGCGAGATCGGGCCGTTCTCGGTTGAAACTTTCACCCTTACGCGGCCGACTAAAGCGATTAAGGGCTTTAAAGGGTCGGCTGTGGCAGGAGAGCCGATGGTGGCGAAGGATTCTTCAATCGCGATGGCCGGCCTTGCCGAGACCACTCCGATTAAACTTTTTTCATAAGGCTGATCGGCTTTTTTGACCGCGAATTTTGGCGCGTCTTCGCCTTCAGGAGCGGTAATGCTAACCACATCCCCGGGCTCAACCGGTTCAATGGTCGGATAATACTCGGCAATATCAAAGACATCGCCGGGATCGTCGGAAACCGCGCCGGCCGTGTCAACATAAAGGCGGCCCGCGGCTTGAGCCGGACAAGCGGTTGAATTTTTAATGCAAAGCATGCCTGTTAAAATGTGGGTTGAAGTTGTGGCGCCGGCGGTGATCGCTCCGCTAATCGCCAAATTTCCGGCCAAACTTCCCGCTCCGCCGGTGGTATTTGAAGTCGGAGGATTGACTTGACCGGCTGAATCGCCCGATCCATCGTCAATCACTGAAGTGGTGACGCTGGTGAAAATCTTATTATCAACCCATCTGTCGTCAGTGTCAGTCCAAGTATCATTGGTGCCGCGATAGAGCTTGTAGCCGGTAGCGCCAACGACTTGATCCCAGCTCAAAGTAATGGTATTGGTGCTGAGATAAGCAGTGCTGGAAACCGGAGGCGCGCCGGCTGATGGATTAAGAGCGATGTCGGTATAAGAATTAGCGGCGGGATTGGCGATATAAGAAGGGTCGCCGTAAGTGCCGGAAGCAGTAGTTCTATAAACCTTATAAGTAGAAGCGCCGGTAACCGCTGTCCATGATAAAGCCACCGAACCGGTAGCTCCAACAATTGCCGCTCCGGGCGTTGATTCCGTTCCTTTGAGAGTTTCGCCGTTAGCGGTTAAAGCGGTAATGACATAGAAATAAGTCCCGGGACCTATTAAACCGCCGCTTTCTGAAGGAGTGGCGGCTGGCGCGCCCGGAGCGGAAATCGCGGTTAGCGCTTGAGTTTTGGTCGTGGCCTGAGGAATAGTTTCTCCTTTGGCGTTAATCGCGGTAAGTTTGTAATAATAAGTTGAAATAGAGTTACCGGAAAGAGAACCGCCGGTATTTGAGGTTGAGGAAGTAAGGCCGGCTGTGGCTGAAAGGGAAAGCTGGCTTCCCGTAATATCGCCGCCGGTAAGCGTGATGCTTCCTTTCACCGTTAAATTTCCAGTATCAGAGCCAGAACCGCCGATCTCCACATTGCCGTTCGGCGAGACGCGGAAAACATATCCGCCGTTGCCCATTCCAAGGACTTTGAAGCCGCCATAAACAATGTCGGAATTTTGGATATTTACTAAAACATCGCCGCCTCGGGAATAAGCTAAGTGATAAACGGAAGTGGCATCTGGCGTTGGACTCCAATCAGTGGTGGTTGTCGCGTCGTCAACGGTAACCGTGGTAGCGCTATTAGCTAAAACATCCCTAACTTGCCCGCTGCCAGTTCCGGAAACGATGGAAATTGTTCCGCCGATCCATGCGCTATCAGTTTGGGTCTTATCAACGGTGGTAACTTGAGAAGTTGAACTTACAACCACGCCTGACTCGCCCGCCGCTTGATTGCTTTGCGTGGTCAAGGTCAAGTTTTTGGCGTGATTGGGATCGCCCGCCGCGATAGTGAGGGGGCCGTAAGAAGTGATGCTGGAATTGCCCGTTGACAAAAACGCCAAGTCATAAGAAATTCCCGTGTCCCCCGCGACATTGACTTCCAGCGGACGGTTCAGGACGATATTCGGATTGCCTATTTCCATCATCGTTGTCAAGGTTCCGTTGGACCTGACATTTATATTTAATTTGCCTGAGTAATATGCGGCGTCCGCGCTCGTCACAACTGATTCAAGAGAGGTAAATTGAGTCGGAGTAGTTCCGACATTCGCGTAGAAATCCACGGACCCGCCCGTGCCGATCGCCGCGGTATCCAAATTTTCCATTCGCAATAAAACAACGCTCGCGCCCGTTGAATCGGACCGGACCGTGAGCTTGGCGGACGGAGCGGCAGAGCCGATGCCGACTTTGCCGTCTCCGTCAATCACAAACGGAGAAGTGTCTCCGCTCACATCGTCAACTCTGAAAGCGAGATTATTTGTTCCGGTAGCGTAGTGTTTGACATATAAAGTGGTGCCTGTGTTGGAAGTTCCGCTGTTAGTCAAAGACAAAACCGAACCGGTGTTCGCGGCGTTGGATCCGGAAAGAGTAAGATCCGCCAAGTTTCCTGTAAAAGCGGGGGATGAAGAAGCGATAGAAAGCGCGGTTCCGGAAGTGAGGGCATTTCCTTCTATTCTTTGGATGGTTCCTGCCAAAGTGGCGTTGGCTTGAACGGTTAGCAGTCCGATGTTGGATGTTGAAGTGTAAGCGCCGGTGGCGACTATGCTCACGATTCCATTTGTGGCGACCGCGCCCGTGGTGGCGGAAGACACGCTTAATAATGAGCCGGAAGTAAGACCTGTGCCGGTGGAAGCGACTCGCAATCCTACGCCGGTAGTCAAAGCATTGGCTTGAATATTTTGCACGGTTCCGGCAACAGTGCCGCTGGCGGTTACATTTAATAATCCGATGTTAGAAGTGGAAGTATATGCCCCTGTAGCATTTATGCTTACAATTCCGTTCGTGGCGATCGCGCCCGTGGTGGCGGAAGAGATATTTAATAGCGAACCTGAAGTTAAGCCCGCGGAAGTTGAAGCGACTTTAATCGCCGAACCGGTGGTAAGAGCGTTTCCATTGATTGTAAATAAGTCCCCCGTTGTCGCCGAATTAGCCGTAATGCCCGCGATCGTGCCAGTCGTCCCAACTCCGGTATTCGTAATCAAGAAATCCCCGCCCGTCGTGGAAGTTGAGCTTATATCAAGTTTGGCGCCGGGAGTTAAATTGCCGATCCCCACATTCCCTCCCGCAAAAATCGCGGCGTAGTTGGAGTCCGCGCCGGTTGGAGATTCAACATATAAGCCATATTTTTTAGAAGTTCCGTTCGTGGAAGAAGTGCCGTTGGCGATATATAATCCGTATTGATTGACTGTGCCCGCGTCGGCGTTATGCGTGGCGGTGGAAGTTATGTATTCGCCATAAACATTTGTCGTTCCGGCGACTGCCGAAGTGGATAAAGGATTAAGATAGCTTCCGTAGAGATTAAGAGTTCCGCCAGCTATTGAAGGAGCGGTGGAAGCTGGCTGGCTTCGGAGGCCATATATGTTTCTGGCGCCGGCAGAAATCGCGCCCGTGGCTGAAGTTGCCAAATCCAAAGCGGCCAAAGTGTCCGCTGTGGTTGAATTTGATGTTACCGTGGAATAAATTCCATATCCGGTTTTGGCGGCGTTGCCAGTGAGAGTGAGCGTGGAATAATAGCCGTAATCCGTGTTGGCGCTGGTCGTGGAATCTGTCGCGGCTTGGTATATTCCATATCCTGTTACCGCGCTGCCTGAAAAGTCCGGAGCGAGAGAAACCAGTTTGCCCGCGGAGCCGATGTCGGATGTGAGAGATAAAACATTTCCCGTAACACCCGTGGAAGTTGAGCCCGTGAATCTGATGCCGTTGCCCGTAGTCAAAGTTGAGCCGAGAACATCAAACATATTTCCGGTGGTCGCGGCGGAGTCAATCACCACGGTTCCTTGATTATAAGTTTTCAAAGTAAGATCATTGCTTTCAAAAACTTCTCCCGCTTCCAAATATAAAGGCGCGTTGCTTTTTATATATGAAGCGGTTTGGTTCGTGAAAAGTAAATCATAAGCCATGGAAACATCCCCCGCGGCGGTAAATGAGTGCGGCAAATTGCTGATGATCGCGGTTTCGGAAACGCTGAACAGGCTTGATCCGTTGTCCGTGATATTTAAAAGATTTCCAGCGGTCCCGCCTGAGCCGATGTTAATGTTAAATAAATCTCCGGTCGCGGTAGCTGAAGTCGGCGACCAGTCCAAAGAAAGCAACCGGCCGGTGGTAAGCGCGGCGGAAGTTGAAGAGATGCTCGCGCCATACCCCGTCGTCAAAACATCCGCGGCAATAGTCATTCCATTGGCGGTTGTAATTTCCGTGTCTATATTTAGGGCGACTGCGTTTCCGTTTTGGTCTATAAATATTCCGTTGCCAGTGCCGGCGTTTGTAATTTTCAAAGCGGAGCCGGTGTTAAGAGCGCCGGAGTTAGTCAAAGACAAAACCGAACCGGTATTGGCGGCGTTAGATCCGGAAAGAGTGAGATCTGCCAAGTTTCCCGTGAAGGCGGTGGAAGTGGAAGCGATGGAAAGAGCCGTTCCGGAAGTGAGGGCATTTCCTTCTATTCTTTGAATAGTTCCTGTCAAAGTGGCGTTGGCTTTAACAGTTAATAATCCGATGTTGGCAGTGGAAGTGTAGGCGCCTAAAGCAGTAAGAGAAACAATTCCATTGGTTGCGACTGCGCCAGTGGTGGAAGAAGAAACGCTGAGCAGAGAGCCGGAAGTAAGACCGGCGCTAGTTGAAACTACTTTGATTGCCGAGCCGGCAGTCAAGCCGTTTCCATTGATTGTCAATAAATCTCCGGTTGTGACAGAATCAGCGGTAATGCCGGCGATTGCGCCAGTTGTGCCAACTCCGGTATTCGTGATCAAGAAATCCCCGCCAGTGGTGGAAGTTGAATCTATATCCAGTTTCGCGTCAGGGGTTGTGTCGCCAATGCCGACGAAGCCGCTGCCTAAAATAGTCATCTTGGTATCAGGAGTCCGGTCAGTCGCGCCGGTCGCGCCGGCGGTGGCGGTGTTGAAGTAGATATTTGACGAGCCGGTTCCCGTGGAAATGCCTGATGACAAAGTTAAGTTTCCGCCAGCCAGGTCAGCGGTTCCGGCAATCGCTCCGCCCGAATGGACAGTCAAGCCCTGACCGGCAGTCGCCGCCGTAGTATTCCTCTCCATCCAAATAGTCCTCGCCGCCGTCCCGCCTAAACTTAACAGGTTGGTGGGAGCGGCAGTTCCAATGCCGACTCTTCCATTCGCCGTGTCCACGACCAAAACATTAGTATTCCCCGCGCTATCCTCCACCTTCAAAGCCGCCGCGGAGCCGGTGTTGATATAGGTGTTATGCGCGATAATATCGTTCGCGACAAAGTTATGCGTTCCTTCCACTTCAATGTCATAAACCCGCTCCGCCGGAAGCTGTTTTATTTCCACAATTTTTTCCCAAACCACTTTATCCCCATGAGCCACCGCAATCATCTGGCCCTCTCTTAACTCCCTTACTTTTATCCACTGCCCGGACTTGACCCCGTTCCAAATTTTAGAACCTTGTCTGCCGTCATTAACTATCCCATTTGCTTGAGATAATTTACTCGTATCATCCTTTTTTGTAAAATTTGGACTCTCACTTGACAAACTATTTTGGTCTGTTATACTGTTAGCAAGGTGAATAGCCGCGGAAAAAGCGTTTGCCATATCGGCAGAACTTGCAGATAAAGAAACTTCCTTTTGGGAGGTTTCTTTTATTTTTGAAGAAACTATGTTATAATTATATTCAGGCAATAAGATGGCGGAAGAGTCCGAAGACGGCATACATATATTTCTGTCATTGACAGAAAACTCGGTATCCCGCGGGTGCTGAGCGGATAACCCACCGTCGCTAAATGTAGACGCAAGGAGTCGATCACTCCCTCGAAAGGGGGTCTCAGAGGTCCTGCCTAAAGTCTGAGAAGAAGAAAGAGGTATGTACCGTGACACAGGGAACTCGGTACTCTTATTGCCTGTTAAAAGCGCTGAAGAAACTTTTTCAACGCTTTTTTGATTATCGTCTTTTGTCAAACCTGCCTGCCGGTAGGCAAGGTACGGATGATTTTCCGTCGTCCTGATACTCTTTCCCGATTCCGTCGTCAATTTATAAATCGGCTTCACGCCCATATCCATTAAACCGTTAATTTCAGCAGGCTCAAGCTCGCCTGTTTTTTCATTCAGAGACAAAACCATCATCCCCGGCTGGATATCTTTGATTGCGATGTATTCAATTTCATAGTTTGCTTCCGCGTTATTTTTTTGATATAATGAATCCGATGTGGGGATAGCAGGTTTGCCTTGTGGACCTAATAAATCACGCTTGGGGGGTTCAACTCCCCCTATCTCCACATCCTCTTTAGAGTTATCCACAGAAAGACTTGACAAATTGTTTTGATCTGTTATACTGGAATTAGATTTATTAGGTCCGCTAAACAAATCTGTAAGCGAACTGGAAACCATCTCGCAAGAGGTGGTTTTTTGATTGTCAAAACTTTTATCATTTGGATTTTGGATTTCATTTGGAATAATTTGAGCTTTGGACTTTGGACTTTTCCTGACTATCGGCAACAACGTATCTCCCGTCACGCACTGCCCCGCGACATGCAAAGGAAAACTCGGCGTTGTGATACCGATGCCGACATTGCCAGCCGCCACAATCAAGCCATAATTATTTGTGGCGTTTGAAGCGGAGAAATAGCCAGCGACATTTGTGGTCCCTCCCGTTCCGGTATTAGCGGCGTATAATCCATAATCAGTTCCTGTGGTGGCTCCTGTTTGGGAGATATAAATAGCTTTATTATCAGCAGTCGTCGAAGACGAAGTAACCGTCAACGCGTTTCCTGTTCCCGTGTAAGTCTGGCTGAATACTCCCGTTCCGGAAGTCATAGTCAAGTTTTTCCCAGCCGCGATCGTCGTGTCGCCGTTAAGAGAAACCGCCCCCGTTCCCGTGCCGAAAGTTCCGGTTCCGGTTTGCGAAAAAGAGCCGTCCATTGTAATTGAACCGATGCCGGTCATATTTCCAGCGGCGTCAACCGCCCAGCCGGAAGAATCAAGAGCCAGCGTGTCGCCGACATTGCCCAAAGTGATCGCGTCTATTCCCGTGCCGATGATCTGCCCGCCGGAATAAGCGGCGGTAATGGCTCCCGAGGAAGTCATCGCCAAAGTTCCCGAAGCCGTCGTGGAAACGGTCAAATCGCCGGCGTTAGTAAAAGTTAATCCGCCCGCGCCCGGCCCCGTGATTTCTCCCGTCCCGGACAAATGAATCGGATAATCAAAGTCAAAATATTTGTTGCTGGCTATCCAAGAGATTTTAGAATTCGCGAGCGTTCCTCTGTCAAATTCCAGCCAGGAATCTTCCGCGTCGGCGGTGGCGTTGTCATTATTTAAAATAAAACTTTCCGAGGTGGTGCCGCCGACATTGGTTGAACCGACTATCATATTATTGATATAAAGATCGTTCCAATAATTAGCCGCCGAGCCGAGATTATAAAAGTTGGTAGTGGAAGGGATTAGGTTGCCTGTGATTTGGGAATTGATGGTTAATATGTCAGCGCTCGCATCGCCCAAAGTGGTTGAGCCGAGAGTGATAATGTTTCCTGTCGCCACATCAACCGTAAAGTTTGTCCCGCCAACCGTGAGATTGCCGCCGGTAATATCCAAACCATTATTAGCGTCAATGTTGCCGGCAATGGTTATCTGCCCGCCATCGGCGATAACAAAGCTATTCGCGCCATTATCTTGAAATTGGACAATATTTCCCGTTCCTTGCTGATTTACCAACAAAGCCGATGAAGTTGAGTTGTCCGTAAAAGATGCCGCTCCCGTGTAAGTCTGGGTGCCCGTAATGGCTAAATTGCCGGTGATGCCAACATTCCCGCCAAAAGTAACCTGCCCCGTGCCAGTGGCTAGAGTGGCGGCGTTGGATAAAGTAATCGGATTATTGAAAGTTGAAGCGGCATTGACGGTAAGAGCATCGGATGAATCAGATCCTAAGGTAGTGGAGCCGCCTACGCCCAAAGATCTTCCCGCGGAAAGATCATAAGCCACTCCCAAAGACTCAAAAGAGCCAAACCCGGAAAAAACATTAGAGCCGCTCCAAGTGTTTGTGTTCACGGGACTGCTTGGAACAACTGTTATATTGCCAACTCCGGGAGGACCGATTAACCCGATCGGCCCTTGCTCGCCGGCCGGACCTTTCTCGCCCGCAGGACCAGCGGAACCCGCCTCGCCTTTCTCACCCGCATCCCCCCTTTCTCCTTTCAAAGTTTCAGTTATCGTAATAATTTCTTTGTCTTTAATTTCTTGTTCAAGTTTCGTGATTTTATTTTGGAGGCTTGAAATCCGGCTGGAGTCCTCGCGAGAGCGAGAGTTTTCATCGGATTCATTCTCCTGCGTGGAGCCTGTTTGCGAATCTTCAACTTCCTGACTTTCGTCAGGACTCCGTTCGCTTATATTTTGCGCGAAGCGCGTATCTCCGTATCCCGGCAATAAAAATCTAAGCAAAGCTAAATATCCATCACCAAGCTTGTCCGCGGTTTTGTTATATGAATTTTTGGCGAGCGAAACGGTTTTGTTTTTAATAATGTCTAAGGATTTGGACAGAGTAATTATTTTTTGAAAAATACCTGAAGAATTTGTAGAAATGGAGTCCTCGCGAGAGTGAGGATTTATTGAATTTGCGACATCCCGACTTTCGTCTGGACTCCCAAATTCTTCATTATCAGAAACCCCAGCCACTCTGCCTTGTTTTTCTTTATCAGCATTATTAAACACCGCGGCAATAATAATATCTTTGGAGCGCGACAGCCCCGCCAGTTTTGTCCGGAGCGGCTCGGCGAGATTTTCCAGATTATTTTCTATCCTTTCTGAATGCCCGCCGAAAGATTCGCTTAAATTATTTTTCGCCTCCGCCAGCAATTCTTTCCCGCCATCGCCCGCGTTTTTCAAACTCCCGCTGAAAGCGATAATTTTATCAGAAGCGAATTTAATCGCTGGCTCCATAGTCCCCGCAGGCCCGCCTGCCGGACGGGCAGGGCTGTGGAGCCTTGATGCGAATCCGGAAATATCCGCGGCTTTGTTATCGGCGAACTTAACTGATTCGTTTTTGATTGTGTTTAAAGAATCGGATAGCGCGATAATTTTATCGGAGGTAAATTTCACCGATTCGTTTTTGATCAAATCCAGAGAACCGCTCAAAAAAATTATCCCGCGAGCCAGCTTTGATTTTTCCGAATTAATTTGATATAATAAATTCGCGGCGGGTTCGGGATGGTCCGAGCTTAGGGTCGACACCTGAGTCTCCGGGGTTCGATTCCCCGCGGATCCACCGCCAAAAGAATTATTTATAAATTTATTTATAAGGGTTGACAAGTTATTTTTATCTGCTATACTGCTATCAACAGGTGTCGACTCTAAGTTTCTCGAACTATCTCGAGACTCTAAATCATCTCCCCCGTTGGGAGATTTTTTAGTCGTCGTTGACAAACTATTTTCATCTGTTATACTGCCAACAGATGTCAAAACAGAGCTATTCGAATCATTCTGAGATTCCGAAACTTCCGCTATTTCATTGGCGGATTTTTTGTTTGCCATATTTCCAATAATGCCCAAAGAGTTGTCCAGCGCGATAATTTTATCGGAGGCAAATTCGGCCGATTCGTTTTTAATCGTATCCAAATAATCAGAGGCGGAGATTATTCCCACCGCGATATGCGCGCTCGCCCCTTTAACGGCTTGCGATGGATTTATTTTAATCGCTCCCTTTTGAAACCCTAATTGCAAAAAAATAAAACCGCTTACAAAAAGGCTGCAAATGATAGTAGTTAAAATTAGTTTGCCGATAATTGGCGGTATGCTATCGCCGGCGGGCGCGTTTTCCGCCGAAGAAGACAAGGAGCTCAACTCCGAAGTTTCGGAGTTGAGCTCCGTATTTTCCGCGCTTTTAATTTTAACAGGAATAACATTTTGCCCTTTTCCTTTTGTCCTGTCTATATAATCGCGAACCCACTCTTTTGTGGTAACCCAGTTGCGCCCTATCTTCGTCCCTTTCATTTTTTTCTGACGGCAAAGCAAGCTGATATATTCCTGAGAATAACTTGTCAGCTTTGATGCTTCAGAAAGAGGAATGTATTTTATATTTTGTCCGTTCATTTATTTATTAGCTGTAAATAATATCCTCAATATCGGATAGCCAATATTTCAGACATCTGCTTTTATTTTACAACAAAACAGAAATAACCGCAAATATTTTTAATGCAAGTTATCCACACCCCGTTCCAAAAGTTACAAGGCTGTTTTATCGGCAAGAGATACTCTTGATTGTTTAAGATTATTTTTATTGTCGCGCCGCATTGTAAATTTTGGAACGGGGCACAGCCCAAAATCATATAAACATATTAACATATTAATATGATTAGGGCTTACGCGTATTTACCCCGTTTTGTCATTCCCGCCTTCGCGGGAATGACAGCGCGCAAGCGCGTAAATCCTAATAATAACATACAATCATTTAATCACACTTCACTAAAATCCATATGTATGTTAAAATGTTTATATGTTAAAATGTTAATATGTTTATATGATCTACCCCATCGTTATAATTCCCATAATAGTCGGCTGCGTAGCGCAAGGAATAAAATTTTTGTTGTCTATAACAAGGCATAATAAAATAGAATTTAAATTTTTGTTTACTTCCGGACATATGCCTTCGGCCCATAGCGCTTTTGTAGTTTCTTTAAGCGCGGCCGTTGCCAATTATGACGGCATATATTCAACAACCTTCGCCATAAGTTTTGTTCTGGCTTATATAGTGATTTATGACGCCCTGAAAATCAGAACAAACATCGGATACAACGGCAAGGTCGTGAATAAGCTTATAAGAGAAATTCCCGGAATTGAAAAAAACGGCTATCCGATATTGCGGGAAAGGGTGGGACACAAGCCTTCGGAAGTTCTAGTCGGAGCCATATTGGGATTTATTTTGACGATTTTATTTATTGCTATTTTGGAGAGTTTATAAATAAATTAGCCTAACGACACATACATTATCGCGGACGGAATTAACCCCTTCGGCTATGCTCAGGGCAGGCTCTTTAGGGTTTCATAACTGTCGCGTAAGGATTAACTCTGCCCATTTTCAACAGCCTAAAGGCTGGGTTCCGAGGATAAAAGCTAATATTGAAATTCCTTAACGATAAATCAGATCGCAAAAAAACAGATTATCAATTGATAATCTGTTTTTTTACCAATTGCTTTGAATTACGAAATACAAATTTTTGTGTCATTCCGAGCCTGTCTGCCGTCAGGCAGGCCTTAGGCGAGGAATCTCTTCAATGTTATTACCTGCCTGCCGTCAGGCAGGTTTGAGATTTACATTATTTAAGGGATTTCTCAATCGCTGAGGCTTATTTCGAAATGACAAAAGAAGGCATTTCGTAATTCAAAGCAATCATTATTTACTTTATAACTTTACGAATTTTCAACTTCACAAACTTTACAAACTTATACATCGCGTATCCGATATTGTCAAAAACCGCGTCATAAGCGCCGATATAATTTTTTTCTTCCCCGCCAAACCCTTTTTTAAATTTTGTAATGCCTTGCCAAGTGTTTTGAGAATGAAGGCGAACAAGCGTTTGTTCGCCTTCATTCTCAAAACGACAACTTGCTGACACGCCCCAAAAATCGTATTTTTCATATCCCGCTTTCTTTGCGTCCAAAATTTGCCTCCACTGCAAAAGATGCGGCGCCATTGCATTTCTATATTCGCCGGACGACGCTCCGTGAAGATAGATCGCCAAATCTCCGAAATACAAAACGATATTCGCCGCGATTATTTTATTTTCATATTCGGCAAGATAAAGCTTAGCCCGCAAGCGGCATTCCGAAATGTCGCCTGCGGCTTCGCTCAAGCTCTCCAGCATTTTCCAATAATAATTTTTACCGTGCGAGGCAAACTTATCCCGCGTGGAAGTTTCTTCAATCAACTCCCAGAATTTCTCAAACTTTTCTCTAAAAATCTTTTTATTCATGATTCCTAATTCATAATTCATGATTCCTAATTTTTTCCTTTCCGCCAATTTAATATTATACCTCGTCTTCTGCTTCATCTCTTTCAAAAGCTCTTCTTCCGATTTTGTAAGATCTAAAATTAAAGTGTCTCTCGGCTGAATTTCATTAGAAGTTTTTTTAAAATTAGACAGATATTCATAATTCATAATTCCAAATTCATCATTCAATCCTGTCGGCGGATCAATTCTCAAAAACATCGCCTTCTCTTTCCCGGCAATTTTTTTCGCTTCCTCAAATAATAAATCCAAAACTTTGAACTTTGAACTTTGAACTTTGAACTTATTCATTACCGGCCCCCTCGGACAATACAAATAGCTTTTCCCAAAAGGCAGATCTTGTTTCACGATCAAAGCCGCCGCTAATAATTTTGGATTTTGGATTTTGGATTTTGGATTTATTTTGATATTTGATATTTGATATTTGATATTTTCTCTTTCTTTTTCGCCAGATAAATTATCTTCAACAACTCCCATCCGCCATATTTTACGCCCCAAGCTTTCCTGAAAATCCCCCCACTCCCAAGATTGCAAAAAACTCTCCGAACAATTTTCGGCGATAAATTCATTCCACTGACTTTTTTCGCTTTCCTCAAAATAAATTATTCGCATATTCAAATTATTTTAAATTACAAAATGCCATCTTTTGTCATTTCGAGCCGTAGGCGAGAAATCTATAATTTTTCGATATTTCCGCAATATTTAGATTTCTCGCGAGGCGCCTGCCTGACGGCAGACAGGCTCGAAATGACAAATATATTATTTTGTAATTCAAAGCAAATTACAAATTACTAATGGCTAATTCCAATACTAAATTCGCATCCGCTTCAACATTCTTCCAGTCGCTTATATTTTTGTTATTTAATATACGATAATATCCCGCGACCGCGATCATCAGCGCGTTGTCGGTTGATAAATTGGAATTTGGAATTTGGAATTTGGAATTTGGAATTTCTTTATTTATAGCTTTTTCTAACTGTTTTTGCAATTCTTTGTTCGCTGAAACTCCTCCGCCAAGAATAATATTTTTTACTTTATATTCCTTTGCCGCCGCGATAGTTTTTGAAATCAAAACATCAATAACCGCCTGCTGGAACGAAGCGGCAATATCGAATTTGGAATTTGGAATTTGGAATTTGGATGTTAAGCATTCCCCTTGATAAGGGGGGTTGGGGGGTTTTTGAAGTTTCGCAGAATTGAAATCCGCGCCGGAATTTTGAAGCTTTGCCTTTTCTTTTCTATCTTCCAAATTCAAAATTCCAAATTCAAAATTCCATTTATATAACACCGCCGTCTTTAATCCCGAAAAACTGAAATTAAAATCCTTGCTATTGATCATCGGCCGCGGAAATTTAAATTTATTTCTATCCCCCAGCCTGGACATTTTCTCAATCACGGGACCGCCGGGATAACCAAGGCCTAAAAGTTTTGCCACTTTATCAAACGCCTCCCCCGCCGCATCGTCAACCGTCTCGCCGATTATTTTATAATCCAAATCTTTCTTCATCAAAACCAACTGCGTATGCCCGCCGGAAACTATTAAGCATAAAATTGGAAATTCCGGATTCCATAATTTATAACTTTGAACTTTGAACTTTGAACTTTGAACTTTTTCAATTGGCCTCAGCCAATTAGCATAAATGTGTCCTTCAATATGATGAATCGGGATCAATGGTTTATTCAGCGCGTATGACAATGTCTTCGCCGCTTGCGTTCCAATCATCAAAGCTGGAATCAATCCCGGCCCATTTGTAACCGCGATATAGTCAATTAATTTTCCAAAGGAGCTTAGCTCCGAAACTTCGAAGCTAACCTTCGAAAATTCCTTATTTTCGCTCCGCTGGAGTCTCTTATCAGAGCCTGCCTGTCCGGTAGGCAGGGACTCCAGCGAATTGTGTGTTTTCTCCGCTTCTTTAAAAGCCCTCTTCAAGACCGGAACCATATTTTTCAAATGCATGCGTGAAGCCAGCAACGGAACAACCCCGCCGAACTTACTGTGTATTTTTATCTGCGACGAAACAACATTCGCCAAAACTTCCGCCTTACCTTTGCTGAACTTTACTATAGCCGCCGCCGTCTCATCGCACGATGTTTCAATTGAAAGAATAATCATAAATCATTTTAACATTTTAACATATAAACATTTTAATACCTATAGACATCACATCCAGAAACCGCACTAGATTATTATTTTTAGAAAATAAACGCACTGATTTTCGCTTATTGTAGCAGTGGATTCCTGCCGGAGTTTATCCCGTATCTTATTACGGGGCAGGAATGACAGTGCGAATTCATAGTGTTTTATCTATAAGGAACCTCTGAAAAACTCTGTTTTTGTCATTCCCGCGAAGGCGGGAATCCAGGATTTAACTCAAAAAATAAGTTTCAAAAATGTAATTTTAGCAGTTTTTCAGAGCCTCCTTAAACAATTTAGTAATCCAATAATTTAATTTCCAGTTTCTAATTTCTAATATCATTAATATCCTAAATATCCAATATTATACATTTTAACATAAAACCTAATAATCTCATAAAAACCAAATTACAATATAAGCGCGCTTTCTCGCCGCAGTCCCTGCCTACCGGACAGGCAGGCTCTGCGGAAGAGCCTGCCTGTCGGCAGACAGGACTGCGGCGGGGCGCTAGCGATAATCTCAATTACAAATTACTAATTACAAATCCCATTTCCTCCTTTACAAACCCCGAATTCCCTGCTAGTATATTACAGTATTATTTAGATATAGCAAGATTATTGTTATAAGTTATAAGTTGTTCGTTATAAGTTAATTCCGGCCTCATCGTCTAACGGTTAGCCTGCCTGCCGGCAGGCAGGGACGCCAGGTTTTTCCGCCCAATGGCGGATCAGCCACAGGCTGACATCCTTCTTTAATAATATAAATAAAATGATGTTTTATGTTTATATAATTCAAAGCGTTAAAGATGGAAGGATTTATACTGGATATACTTCTGATTTAAGAAAAAGACTGGAAGAGCATAACCAAGAGAAAACAAAATCTATAAAACACAGAACCCCGTTTATTCTCGTTTATTATGAAGCTTATTTAAATAAAACCGATGCCAGAAAAAGAGAGATAGAATTAAAAAAGAATGCGCAACAAAGAAAGTTTCTAAAGAAAAAAATTGAAAACTCATTAAAAAATATGGCCTCATCGTCTAACGGTTAGGACGCCAGGTTTTCATCCTGGCGATAGGGGTTCGACTCCCCTTGAGGCTACAAAAATTAAACTTTATAAAATTGAAGGTTTTTCCGCCCAATGGCGGATCAGCCACAGGCTG
>Ga0180732_1001262_pt1 | contig 16230 bp, 18 predicted proteins | sample KR11_01MetaG_FD_148674 | JGI IMG/M metagenome (GOLD analysis project Ga0180732, IMG submission 148674) | Groundwater microbial communities from the Olkiluoto Island deep subsurface site, Finland - KR11_0.1 MetaG | ecosystem: Environmental > Aquatic > Deep subsurface > Groundwater | place...
GCGAAACAGCCAGGTTCCCTTAAAAGGGGGCATGGGAACCGCATGGGACACAGCCTATGCGGTGACGTTTCTCGTTTCCGATGAGGCCAAGTTTATTACAGGGGCTATTCTGCCGGTGGATGGGGGGCAATGTGCCAAAATTGGCTGAGTTCGGGAGTGAAGCGTGAGGCCGTGAACAAAGGGCGGACACGCTGGTCCGCCCCTACAGAGTTAGAATTTTTTCTCTAACACAGAAATTGGGCAAATTGGCCGTTTCTGGATGGACACTATGTATTCGCACTGGCTCTAATCAACCCGCCCCCGTCAAGCGGAATGACCACGCCGGTCAAATAGGCTCCGGCCCGGGAGGACAGAAAAATGGTCAGGCCCATGGCATCTTCCGGCATACCGATTCTTTTTAATGGAATGGTGGATTCCATGGCTTTCCGGGCGGCTTCATTATCCGTGATAAACGCCATCATTTTACTGGGGAAAGCCCCGGGGGCTATGGCATTGACCGTGATGTGGTCCTTGGCGAACTGGGCAGCCCAGTTCTTGGTCATTTGATGAATCGCCGCCTTGCTCGCACCATAGGCAAAGGCAACACCTCCGGTTCCGAATCCGGCCACAGACCCGATGTTGATAATCCTTGCAGGATTTTCAAAGGTACCGGCTTTTTTCAGCAACGGCATGATTTCACGGGTGACGAAAAACGGCCCTTTCACGTTGATGTTCAGCACCTTGTCCCAGGCTTCATCGGAATATTCTTCAAAAGGTGCGCCCCAGGTGGCCCCGGCATTATTGACCAGAATATCAATCTTGTCTTCCCGGGCTTTGACCGCATCCCCCAGGATTTTCGCTCCTGCTTCGGAAGACAGGTCCGCAACCACGGGAATGCATTCTCCCTTTTGGGATAGCTCCTTGGCCGCCGCCTCCAGTTGTGAGGCTTTTCTGGCTGAAATATAAACTTTTACACCTGCTTCCACAAAACCCGTGGCGATCATAAATCCAATACCGCGAGAACCGCCAGTTACCACAGCGGTTTTCCCCTGAAGGTTGAAAAGATCTTTCATTGGCTTCTCCTGTCCGTTAAAATGATTTAAGGTTGGTGGAAATAATATTTAGTATCCATCCAGAAACGGCTAATTCGCCCAACTTTTCTCGTTTCTGGATGGACACTATTTATGGATTCTTGCGAAATTGGTTTTAGATTTTATCTCTCCTTCCCGGAGGCGTCGGTGTTGAGCGTATCAGCTGAGTTGATGAGCATTCCACTACTGAAAATCTATACCAATCGTACCGACCCCTGTCAATCCTGAATAAAATCCTGGCTAATCCCATGAGATTATTAAATAAACCTTGCCAATTTCCAAAATTATGGTTTATATTGCATCCCATCTTTTTGTTGGAGCTCATGCAAAGTGTTTCAACCTCTTTTCACTGGAACCGTCCCGTATCTAAAAGGAATTCACGAAAATGGATCCTGCAAAAGACACCCATTTAAAGTCCATCGGCTACATTCTCTGGCTGTTCGGTTTCACCGGGTCCCACCGCTTTTATTATGGCAAGCCCATCACCGGAATCCTCTATTTTTTTACCCTGGGTCTTTTATTCATATGACTTCTGCACTTTGAATAACCAGATCACCATGCTAAACAGCAGAGTGTAAACAAAGCCAGGTTCCCCAGAATATGAATGACAATGGGAACCATGAGATTTTTTTCAAATTCATAGGCCAGGGCAAACACAACTCCCCCGATGATCTGAATAAAAGGCACTCCGGTTTTCAACGCGTGGGCTGAAACAAAAAGCAGGGTGGTGAGGATCAGGGCCGCCATGATCCCCCATCGTCTGAAAAATCCGTAACAGATGCCCCGGAAAAATACTTCCTCGGCCAAAGGCCCCACCACACCCCCCACCACAAAAAACAGAATAAGGCTGTTCAAATCCCCCGGAAGCCGGGATGAAAACCATGTCAGGGGATTTTTTCCGGCAAAAAAAATGGCCCCGCCTGCAAGAGCAGCAGCCACACCGAAGCCGGCGGACCAGAGCAAACCCCGCTTAAACCCCGACCAAAGGCGATTCGATCCCAAGCCAATGGACGAAACTCCTTTGCCCGGGAAAGCCGCAATCAGGAGGATCAGGCCAATTTCAACAACCCGTGCTCCTCCCACCAGCCACAAGGGATGGGTTCCTGAGAAAACCTGGCCAGCATATCCTGCCAAAAGCTCTGTTACCCCGATGACGGCCAGGGAACCCAGAAAAACTTTCCAATCTATTTTGATTGTATCCATCCAAGATCCCTCAACGCCTTGTAGGCGTACAGCTGCTCATAAACATGGCCGGACTTGGCAAGTTTATCGAAAATCAAGGGGATAAAAACCTTGTTCTTTGTTTTTCCCAAAGCCTCAAAAGCCTTGCACCGTACATTCACCTGGGGATCTTCGGCCAGGCGGGACAGATAATCCCGGGCTTTCCGGTTCCGGCTTTGCCCCAGGGCAGCAGCCAGCCAGTATCGCTCTGGGATAAAGGAGCTTTCCATATGGGCTTCGGAAATGGGGAAGGCCATAATATCCTGTTTCAGCTCAATCACCCGTCGAATGGCAAGGGTCCTTTCCACCTGGTCGTCCGAGAGGAGAAGCCCGGCCACATCCTTTTCTTCCACACCGGTTCTCCCCCCCTGAAGCATGACAAGGATGGCAATTCCGGCGGCCAGGCAGAAGCCTGAAGCCAGGATGGAAGCAAAATACCTGCTCATCAACCTGGAAAACCCATAATGAACACATCCATGCACAAGGATATAAATAGTGATGGGCAATCCGATGAGAAGGGAAAAAAACGTGAAGGCCCTAAAAAAACCAAAGGCATCGGTTTCCCGGGAATAGTCTTTGAGGGTTTTTGACGGATCCGTCAGAAAAGATCGCCGATCGGCCTTCACCACCTCTTTTCCTTGGAAGCTCAGGATGAGGTCATTTTTCCTGGCCGACAGACCGACATCCGCCCTTTTTCCGGCAACGGGAAGACAATCATGCCGAACCAGGATGTTTTCCAGCTTTTGTTCATAGACCCCGTAGGCCATCCTGGAAAAGGTGCAGGTTCTTATGAGTTTCTGATCAAAGGGCTTAAAGGTCTCCGCCGGGTAAAGGGTGTAGCGGTAGTAAAAATCATTGATGGCAATACCCACGGGGTTGGACAAAAGAACATGGTCCCTGAAATGAATAAAAAGCCCTTTGTCCACTTGATGGAATCCCAGAGCTGCCAGAAGGATTAACGGCACGACATGAATCGCAAGATGCCTTGGATCGATGGGCTGCGGATTCTTCTCCATCCGGTGGACAGTGGCGAAAAATACCCCTGGAGGGAGGACAAGAAAATAGGCTGAAGCCATCATCTGAATGCCATGGGAATTAACCAGCCATAAGCAGGCTACCCATAAAACCAGGCCCGGAATTAAATATCCGTGTTTTTGCAAACAAAACCGGCACCAAATCCAGGCATAGGAAAAAGCGGCAAGGGACAGGAAGCTTCCTATTGTCAAGGTGAAAAAGATCCCTCCGAAAAAGGCCGGGGAAAATTGTTCAAGCAGATGAACCGTTTTTGCGTTTGGAACCGAAACATAGCCGGCGGCCATGATCTGACTGGATTTATCAAAGAGATCCAGGTTGGAGAGATACACATGAAGGGTGGCCATGGCCTGGGAAAGAATCAGCCCGAGCACAAGAACCCTGACGGCTAGCAAAAAGCCTTTTTTTTCTGTTGGATCAAAGCTCAAATCCGCTTCCTTTTTCCGGTGATTAAAATTCGATTTCCCTGCGCAATCCGTATTTCTTCATTCGCTTCCAGACCGTTACCCTGCTTACCCCCAACTTTTTGGCCGCTTCAGACTGATTTCCATGGACTTCCTTCAGGATTTTGACGAGTTCCTGCCTCTGGAGTGAATCTTCAACAGGAAGATTCACCTTCACAATCCCGCTGGCTTGCGCGGATTGCACAAGTTTTGGAGGCAGGTGTTTCACGTCAATGGCACCGCTTGAACACAGCACAAAAGCAAATTCAATGGCATTTCTCAACTCCCGTATATTCCCCGGCCAAGCATATGAAATCAGCCGGTCCATGGCCTCTGGAGTCAACCCCAGAATTTTCTTGGCGGTTTTTACGGCATTGTGCCGAATAAAGCTCTGGGCAATGAGGGGGATATCTTCTCTTCGGTCCATCAGAGGCGGGCAGTAAAGGGGAAAGACGTTGATACGAAAATAAAGATCCTCCCTGAAAGACCCTTCCCGAATCAGGGTTTCAAGGTTTTGATGGGTGGCGGTAATAATCCTCACGTTAATATTGACGGGCTTGTTCTCCCCCACCCGTTCAATTTTTTTCTCCTCAAGAACCCGAAGCAGTTTCACTTGAATCGGCAGGGGAAGGTCCCCGATTTCATCCAGAAAGATGGTGCCTTCATGGGCTGCTTCGAACCGTCCGATTCTATCCCTGTCCGCACCAGTGTAAGCCCCTTTGATGTGACCGAACAACTCGCTTTCCAGAACATTCTCATTCAAGGACGCACAGTTGACCTTCACAAAAGGTTTTTCCTTTCGAGGGCTTACCTCATGAATGGCCCTGGCCACCAGTTCCTTTCCGGTTCCGCTTTGACCCTGAATAATAACCGGCGTATCCGATTGAGCAACGCTTTCGATCAGTTCAAAGAGATTTTCCATGAGGATGGATTTGCCGATAATGCCGTGAAAGCCATCTTCCAGCTGAAAGGTTTTTTTCAGGGATTCAATTTCCTGCTGGTGCCTTACGCTGTCCGTCACATCTTTCAAGGTTTCCACGGCGCCGACGATTTTTCCAAGATCATCCCTGAGAACCGTGGCGGTTTTGAGAACATGAACCGTTCTTCGATCCTTGTGCGTAATCAGACATTTTTTATCGTTGATCCCCCCTTTTGAGAACAGGGGACACCACTTTTCACCAGGACCCAAACCAATGACTCGGCACCCTGTGCAGTTGAGCATGCGGCAGGACTTGCCCAGGAGATCCTGTTCGGAATACCCGGTAATCCTTTCAGCTGCCGGATTCGCAGCCTGGATGTTTCCATGCGGATCCACCACCAGCAAGCCGTCCCGGAACGTATCCACAATGGTTTTCCAATACTTGGCAATCTCCATCATCAATGGGCCCCCTTCTCTGTTAAGCCAAGGGTATTAACACTTAACGGATTGTCTTAACAGGTGTTAATATACAACTGAATGAATGGTTTGGCAAGATCCAGGTTTGTAGTGGCAATTTTCCTATTATTTAAGTTTGTTATAATAACATTATTCATGATTCGCCTCCTTGGCACAAAGGTTGCGGTATTGAAAATGGAGAAAAACAGATCAACATCCTTAACAGATTAACCAGGAGGAGAAAATGAAGAAAAAAACACGGTTAAAATCCATGTTCCTTTGCACCGGAGCAGCCTTTGTCCTTTTATGCTTTTTCCCTTTATCGGGGTTTGCCGCGGATGATGTTCAGTCCCTGAACGACGAAATAAAAATTTTAAAGGATCAATTGGAAAGCGTCCAGAAGAAGTTGGAAAAAATCGAATCCGCTGATTCCAAAAAGGAAAGCAAGATGGAAGAGATGGATGATCGCCTGAACAAGGCGGAAATTCATACGGCCACGGATAAAATAGCCCTGGGTGTGGAGCTGAGAACCCGGGCGGACAGCATCCATTACCAGGATACCCGCATGGCCCCGGAGCCGCTTTTGAGTTACTTTTTCATCCCTTTTAATCCCGAGGGAGGCGGAGGTTTCAACGGTGCCCCCCTGGATGCCATTCGCATGGGCATGGCAGGGATAGGGCAATCCCCTCTGGTTGTGCCGGACAAAGTGGATGTGGACAATGATGTCATTTTTACCAATAAGTTCCGGTTGAACCTCAGTTCAAAATTCAACAACCAACTGAGCTTTGGCGGAAGACTCGCCGCGTATAAGGTTTTCGGCGACAGCACCGGGGTTAAATTCAACCAGGGAAGCCTGGGGGATGTGACTTTTGACGGCAACACCAGCAGCCTGCCCCATGGGGACGTCATTCGACTGGAACGAGCCTATTTCAATTATAAAACGGATTGGGCAACGGTTCCGGTGAATTTCTCCTTGGGACGTCGACCCTCCACCGAAGGACCTCCACTGGAATATGCCAATTACAGCCTGGAAGGCGGCTCCCCCATGGCCACCATTATCAACTGGCAATTTGACGGAGCTTCCTTGAGCTTCGGCCTTGAAGACCAAACCGGCATTCCCGGTGCGGATTTCAAACTTTGCTACGGTGTGGGATACGAAGGCGACTGGGGCAACAGCTCTTCCCTGAGCAGTCTCCAGCCCAGCGTGGATGATGTTCACTTGTTCGGGTTTATCACCACGCTGTTTGACAATGATGCCACCAGTGTAGTCCTGAATTACGCACGGGCCTGGGACATCACCGACGGATTTACCGGTCTCACCGTCATGCCCTTCATTGTTTCAAAAAATGACGCGAATATGGACGGAACCCCGGAATATTACTTCTCGCAGAATTCGGGAGGATTCATTTCCAGACTGGAACCCATGACCAACCTGGGGGACTGGGATGCCGCAACCTTGGTTCTAAGATCCAATCTTGCCGACCGTCTGGCGGACATTGATGTTTTCATGGCCGGATCATGGACCCATACGGATCCTTCCAGAATTTCAAACAATCCCTTTTATGAAATCATGGGAATGGGCCTGTTAAGCTCCAACGGCGAACTGGAGGCAAGAAACGGATACAATATCTATACCGGAGCCATCTTCCCCATGCCCATGGATGCCAAGTTGGGGCTCGAATATAACTGGGGTTCCAAATATTGGTTCAATTTCACAGGCGCGGAGGATTCTCTGGTGGGAAGCAAGCTGGCCGTCCGAGGCAGTGCCTATGAAGCCTATTACCTACAACCCATCTTTAAAAATAATTTTTTCGTGAGCCTGGGGGGAAGAATTTATGATTACCAATACACCGGCAGCGGCAATCCCCTTGGAAAACCCGTGAAGATCTCGGATGTCAATTCACTGGATGCTCTAAATCCCGTGGTGGATAACGCCTGGGATGCGTATCTTTCACTAACCTTCAGATATTAAACTGCATAACGGAGGAGACAACCGTGGCATCCCCCACCTTCATCAGCAGTGTTAAGGAAGAAGCGCGAAAAAATTATATCGCCATATTCGAACAGGACTGGCCGTCCTGGCTTTCAGGCATTCTGATCGCGTTTCTGGCCTTGCTGATTTTTCTCTGGCAAAGCCCTTGGGGAATTGCAGCCGGGTATAAAAACTGGGGAGACTGGTTCTTTTTCGCGGTCGGCATGAAAACGACCAAGCCCAGTCTTCCCTGGCTGCATACCATGTCTGTTTCGAACTTCGGCTTGTTTTCAGGGGCACTGGCTTCGGCCCTGATGAGCCGGCAATTCAAACTCCGCCCCTCCCCTCCCCTGGAGTATATCAAAGGGGTGGCCGGGGGAATCTTCATGGGAGCCGGAGCGGCCCTGGCAGGCGGATGCAATGTGGGGGGATTTTACACCGCCATCGGAGTTTTTTCCATGGGTGGTTATGCCATGATGATCGGCCTCGGAGCCGGGGCTTGGTTGGGCTTGCGTTACCTTCTCTGGGAAATGGCCAAATTCCCGCCGAAAATGACCACCGAAGAACGTTCTTCAAAGAGGGTGCCCTCCAGGATTGACTGGGCCAAAATTCAACCCTATCTGGGGGGGGGCATTCTTTTCATGGCCGTCTCCATCTTTTATCTTTACAGCTTTCTGGACAAAACCCAAATGGGAGGACTCTTGTTTTTCGGTCTTCTCATCGGTTTTGTCATGCACCGAGCCCGGTTCTGCTTTGTACGGGCCTTCCGGTGCCCCTTCATGACCGGGGATGCAGAAATGGTAAGAGTGGTGGCCCTGAGTCTTGCCATCTACGGAATCGGTTCCGCCGTCATCAAATGGAATTTTCTTCAGCCGGACACCATGGGCGTGTATCATCCCTTCTGGATCGGGAGTCTTTCAGGCGGCGTCATTTTCGGTTTCGGAATGCTCCTTGCCGGAGGATGCGCCAGCAGCACCCTATGGCGCATCGGAGAAGGTCACATCAAGCTTATGATCGTTTTGGTGGCTTTTGCCATTACCAACTCCTGGCTCAACGATTTTCTCACCACATCAGGACTGGAAGGAAAACTGGGCAAAGGCATCCTGGTTCCGGCGGTATTTTCCTGGCCTTTAACCATGCCCCTGTTCCTGCTGGTTCTTCTGGCCTGGGTATTGTGGGCCGTCTGGAATGAAAAAACCGAAAAATGTGTTATTTTTTAAAAAAAGGAGAGAACCCAATGGATATGAACGCAATAAAACCCGATCAAACCCTGGATGCCAGGGGGCTTGCCTGCCCCATGCCCCTTTTGAAAACAAAAAAAGTACTTAAAGATCTGAAAGTTGGTGAAATTCTGGAAATTCTGGGCACGGACCCGGGGTCGAAAAATGACATCCCACATTTTGCGGGCAAAGGTGGAAATGAATTTTTAGGCATGCTTGACGATGCAGAAGGGTTCACCCGTTATTTTATTAAAAAGGGGGCATAAAGATGAAAACCGCAGCCGTCATCATTAAAGACCCCGAACAACAGTACGAAGGCCTTCGCACCAGCCTGGGCCTGCTCCTGGAGGATACCCGGGTCATGATGTTCGTGCTTCACCATGAAATTGAGACCATGGACGAAGCCTATGAGGACAACATGGGGTTTCTCGATGAAATGGAGGGGGAACGTTTCTCCAATAATTCCGTCAATGTGGAAAAATACGGATTTAAATATGCCACTCTGAAGGAAATCGCAGAAAAAATCAATTCGGCGGATATCGTCTTACCCTTTTAAGGATCATATTATGAAAATACTTCATATTTTAAAAACAGCACCGGATGAGACGGTTGAAAAACTCTGTGAATGTCTCTCCAAATCCAACGAAGCTTCGGTCATTTCCTTGTACGAAGGCCATGTGGATTGGCCCGGCCTGGTGGATGAAATTTTCCTTCACGAAAAGGTCATCTGCTGGTGGTAACGTTTCAGGAAAGAAGGAGGAACGAATAGATGGATAGAGATCTTGCAAGAGCCATGGTTCTGGAAAGATGCGCTTGTTATGACCGTGCGCTGGACTCGGCCAAGAAAGTCCTTGAAAAATATGAAAGGGACAGCGACGAGTCCTTCTGGGCCAGAAGAATCATCAAATCTCTCGGGGAAGAGTTTTTAAAGCAGCGATTTGCCGATAAGGCCATGGAGTGTTACCGGCTCACCGTGGATTATGCGTCTGACGAAACCTCATGCGGCGAAGATAAAACCGTTGTGCCCTTTGATGATCTGGGGCCCCTGACCGTCCAGGTGGCAGCCCATATCAGCAAAGATGTGCATGACATGATGATGGCGATTCAGACCATCCAAGAAAATAAAAACAAAAGTGAATCGGATCTGATCCGTGAGGGAATCTATCTCCTGATCCTGAAATACGCTTCGGACAAGAACGTTCGGGATCAGCTTTTTTTAAAACTGGAAGGCTCCATGACGGTCTGAAGTTCGGGAAAGGATGAAACATGAAAGAAACCATCGGATTATTGGTCAGCTCGGACAAGCACTTGGATTATATCATACACTTCACCCGTGCCGCCCATGACAAGGGAAAAGAGGTCAAAATCTTTTTCACAGGCAAGGGGGTTTGCCTTACTCTGGTCCCGGAGTTCAAGGAACTGGTGGGCAAAGCCAAGCTATGGGTTTGTGATGTGAGTTTTCGGGCCAATGGATTCCATGGCCGGGAAAATGAAGTTCCTGGCGTTGGATTCAAGGATTTCGCAACCCAGGCCCGGAATGCCGAAATGTTGAATGAAGTGGACCGGTACCTGGTATTTTAAACAAGGATTCGGGGCAATGGCCTTTAATCCATGGTCTATAAAAAATTATGATTGCAAATTAACCATTAAGGAGACATTATCATGAGTAAAAAAATCATCATCAGTGTATTAACGGCATGTTTTGTTTTTTCTTCTTTGGGCATGGCCTTTGCCGAAGGGAACAGCAGGAAGGGCAAGTACACCTACCGGAATGTTTACAAATCCTGCCACGAAAAAGGATTGACGGATTCTGCAAGACCCCTGATCAATCCGGATGAAAAAACCAAGGCCCAGTGGAAGAGAGTATTTGACGGCAAGGATTTTGCCGATTTCGGATGCCCCGATGAGTGGGCGAACCTGACCGAAGAAGAACTGCTGGACATCTATGCTTACCTGGATAGTGGTGCTGCTGATTCCGATACACCGGCAAAGTGCAAGTAATGATTATAGACTGTACCTGTTTTACCTAAATTGAGCGTTTGAAAATTTTGAAGCCCTTCGGGATTTCCGATTTCACCGGAGCTACGACAAACTCGAAAATCGCTCAAATTAGGTTTCAATTTATGGAGAATCCCGATGCGCCGTAAAAAAAGAAAGGTATGGATCGTTCCAATGGTTTTGTTTTTCGGGGCTGCAGTGTTTACTGCAACTGGACTGGCTGCCGGAGAAAATCCGGCAGCGCCAGGCCGTGCCATGGCCCGGCAAGCCATTAAATCGGACGAGCACTGGAAAACCGCCGACCATTCAAAGCATAAAGCCCTTCAAGTGAATTTTGAATCCGGCCCCCGGATTACGGATGCCTGCCTTTCATGCCATACGGAAGCAGAATCCCAATTTCACAAGACCATTCACTGGACCTGGCTTGCAGCCGAGCAAAAAGACGGCAAACTCATCGGAAAAGCCGGAGACTCGGTAAACAATTTCTGCATCTCCACCAATTACACCAATGACAAAAGCTGTTTCTCCTGTCACCCGGGCTGGGATGGAAAATCCGACGGCATCAATTGTCTGGTCTGCCATGGCCGGACAAGCTTCAACTTCAAAGAAGCCTTTGATGACTATGCCGTGTTTTCCGCATCCGATGACCCCGAGGAAAAGCAGATTGCTGAAGACATTCAAAAAGACATTCAAAAAGCCGCCCAAAATGTGGATTTGCCCGGCCGCACCAATTGTGGTTCCTGCCATTTTTATGGTGGAGGCGGCGATGGTGTAAAGCATGGGGATCTGGATTCTTCCATGGCTAAACCTGATAAAAATTTGGATGTTCACATGGGAACCGACGGCCGGGATTTCAAATGCACCCGGTGCCACACCACCTTCAACCATCATATTGCAGGAAGGATCTACACCCTTCCCGCCGCTGAAACTCGGAAAAGCCTGGTGGAAGACGATCAGGCGGCAAAAATCGCCTGCGAATCCTGCCACACGGCCACCCCCCACAAGTATGAAGAAAAACCCAATGACCACACGGACAAAGTGGCCTGCCAGACCTGCCATATCCCGACATTCGCCCGGGTGAATCCCACCAAAATGAAATGGGACTGGTCCAAAGCAGGTCAGCTCAAAGACGGCAAACCATTTTCGATAAAGGATTGCTACGGCAAGGAAAGTTACCTGTCCATCAAAGGGGAAATGAAATGGGATAAAAACGTAACCCCGGAATACCATTGGTTCAATGGTTCCATGGCTACCCTTACGGTAAAGGATATCATTGACCCTTCCGGAATCGTCGCCGTCAGCCAACCCCTCGGGAACAAGGATGACTCGGATTCAAGGATTTTTCCCTTCAAAATCCACCAAGGCAACCAACCCTATGACAAGGTCCATAAAACCCTCCTTGCCCCCCTGTTATCCGGACCGGATGGATACTGGACGACCTTTGACTGGGATCGGGCTCTTTCTAAAGGCATGGCTTCCATGAACCTGCCGTTTTCGAAGGAATTTGATTTCGTGGAAACCACCTATGCCTATCCAACCACCCACATGGTAGCGCCAAAAGATCAAGCCGTGAAGTGCATAGAATGCCACACAAGCAACCAAAGCAGAATGGCTGGCCTGGATGGTTTTTATATGCCGGGCAGGGATTCCTTCAAACTCCTGGACCTGGGTGGATGGGCAATGGTGATCGGCTCGCTAATTGGGGTTTCCCTCCATGCCCTTGGAAGGATCTTTTTCAGCTTCCGCCGTAAAAATGCCTCAAAAGAAGAGGAGACCCCCTGATGTCAAACAAAATGGTGAAGATCTACCTTTATACGAGGTATGAAAGATTCTGGCACTGGGCACAGATGCTCATGATTGTGGTGTTAATGGCCACAGGCCTTGAGATCCATGGGTTATACACCCTGTTCGGATTTGAAGAAGCGGTTGAAATTCATAATTTCACAGGTATCTCGTGGCTGATCACCTTCTGGATTTTTGTCTTCTGGGCCTTTACCACCGGCCAGTGGCGGCAATATATCCCCACCACCAAAAAAATGGTTGCCGTGATCCTGTATTACAGTTGGGGCATTTTTCAGGGAGAGGCCCATCCCGTGCCGAAGCAGAAAGAAGCAAAACACAACCCCCTCCAGAGGCTCACCTATCTAATTCTGGCGGTTTGCTTACTACCCATTCAGATGGTCAGCGGATTTTTCTACTGGTCGTATAATTCCTGGCAGGAGTGGGGATTTTCATTTCTCTCTCTGACCGTTACCGCTGCCGTCCACATGGCCGTTGCCTTCGCGCTGCTCTCATTTATCATCGTTCATGTGTACATGACCACCACAGGGCATAGTTTAACCGCCCATATCCGTGCCATGATCACCGGCTGGGAAGAAGTGGATGAAGCAGCAAAAATAGAAGACTGGGAAAAAAAAGCGGGCTGATGAAAATGGAAGGACGCGCCGATCATCCGGCGCAAAACAGGATGGGGTTTTCCCCATCCTGTTTCAACTTCTTGGCAGCAGGTGTTCGGGCACCTCGATCATGTTCAGCAGCAGGGGCTTGAGAAAGGACCATCGAATACCGATGTGGTAGACCTCCTCCAAATCCCGAATGGCATCCCAGCAGTTATGGCAGGGAGAAATAACCAGTTTTGCACCGGTTGCCAGGATCTGGTCCTTCTTGACTTTCAGCCCGATATTCCTCTGCTCCCGGTATATTCCGATACCATTCAAGCCGCCGCCTCCTCCACAGCAGAAATTATGCTCCCGACAGGGAGTCATTTCCCGGAAATCTTCCGCAATATACCCCATGATCTCCCGGGTGATATCCGCCAACCCTCCGTTTCGAATGTAGTTGCAGGAATCCTGGTAAGTCACCGGTTCTTTTATCTTTCTGGCAGGATCAATTTTCAGTCTTCCCGTACGAAGGGCTTCGGCCACCCACTCCACATAATGGAATGTTTCAATGGGGGTTTTGCCCGAGGCAAGGCCTGCCCAGTATGGCCCTTCAATCACCGTGGCCCGGTAGGCATGCCCGCATTCGGTGACCACCATGCGCTTGGCCTTTAAACGGGTCAGACTTTCGTAAACGGTTTCAACCTGCATCCGGCTTCCTTCCCAGTCCCCGGCGAACATGGCCAGACTTGTTTCTTCCCATCCCACACTGGGAACCGTCCAGTTTTCTCCGGCCACATGAAACAAAATGGCTGCATGGGCCAGATCTTCCGGGTAGTGCTTGGGTCCCTGGCATTCACCGTATAGATGATATCCGCATTTTCCTTGTCCACGGGGATTTCAAGGCCGGGCCACTCCTCTTCATTTTCCTCCACCATCCACTGACAAGTATCCACCCAATCCTCGGTGGTGATATCCATCTGTGCCCGGTAGATGCGGTGCATGCCCGATCCGATCTTAAGCTCCCAGGGAACAAACCCCTGGGAAAAGCAGATCCCGCGTAAATAGGAAAACATCACGCCCATATCGATGCCAAAAGGGCAATACAGGGCGCATCGGTTGCAGCAGGTGCACTTGGACCAGGCCGTATCCATGGTCATGCGCATGAAGGTGTTGTCCACCCTGCCCTTTCTCCTCACCAGTTCTCCCAGGGTGGATTGTATTTTATACGAAGGGACCTGCTTTGGGTCTTTATGGTTGGCCAGATAGAAAAAACAGCTTTCCGCACACAGAGCACAATGGGTACAGATTTCAAGCCATGACTTCAGCCGGGATTTAAACGACTTCCGGAAAAGAGCCTCTATTTCCGATGCATCCACATCAAGGCTTTGCATTTCCTCGTAATACCGCTTTCCGCTTTTGTCCGCCAGCAATTCGTGCAGCTCGTCCTCTGTGGTGATCGGCTTTTTATTGCAGAGTTTTCCCTGTGGCATATTTTATTCCTTTGACTGCTGAACCATCGGGCGAACACACAGGTTCGCCCCTACGCCCTTGAATTTCAAATTTCAAACCGAAAGACCTACCAAACCATGCCCTTGCTCTTCATCCCCCCGCGCTTTATCCCGAAATCCATTCCGATTTGAATCCTGGCCAGAAAGAACAACAGAAAATGGGACAACTTGGTGAAGGGGATAGCCATGAGCATCACTTCACCGCTGAGGATATGGGCATAGAGCCAAAATTTATACGATCCTGCATGATGATGAGCCATAAACCCTGTAATAAAAGGAGCGACTGCAATCCCCAGGACCAAAATGTCATAGAAGCTGGTTACCAACCGCACCTCAGCCATGCCAAATCTTCTTAAAATGAAAAAGAGCGACGTGATCATCACCATCAAGGTCAAAACGTCCGAAACCATTGCCGGGAGGCTCCAAAACCCCACCCCCCATCTTTCCATGAGAAGGATGGAATGGGCCTCAAGAAAGACGGGGCCCATGATCAGGGCCAGATGAAATGCAAAAACAGCAAAAGTAAAAAGGGGATTGTTTCTCCAGCTTCGGGTTCCCAGGGGAATCAGCCAGAAGAAAACAGATCTTGCCGCGCCTTTGATGCCAAAGGGAATGTTCCTGGAATAGGTCACACGGTCCAATTTCCAGTCCAGCCCCCGAAGATAAAGCACAGTCCTGACCGTAAGGCCTATCCCGAAAACGCCAAAAGCCACCCATACCATGGGCCCGGTTAGAAATTCATACATAATACTTCCCCTTGTTATGCCTATCCATCAATGGTCATCCTCATCCCTTCCGTTTAAATAAAACCAGAATCCGGCAATGCCAGCCAGGGCGACCAAGATGAGTAGGTAGGTCACCCCTTCCGTGTGGGTTAAAAAATCCTGAAGGGTGTAATACATCCCATGCATTTTTAATGTCTCCCCAAAAGTCTTATTACGGACGGCTTCGTCAAAAGGCCGAGATCAAGGCTTGCGAATCCCGAGGAATGAGGCGTACTTTTCGTACTCCGCAATGACGAGGGAGGCGCATAACGCAGACATCGGACTTTTGACGAAGCCGTCATTCTTTATAATCCTCATGTTCATGGAATATGGGCATGTGGGTCACAATAAACCGGAAAAGCACAAGGCCTGCGGTCAGCAGGAACACGGATATGCCGATTTCCATCCAATGGGGGAAATATCGATCTTCCGCCGAAAGATGCCAGTTAAAGGCAATGAGGCTCACATTAAGACGGTTGACCACGATTCCCAAAACCGTCCACACCGCCGTCCACTGGATCAGCCGAATGTTCTTCTCCCGGGCTCCCACCGCAAACAAAAAGCAGGGAACCCCCACAAACCCCAAAATCTCCACCAGAAACCACAGGCCGTAAGGGGTGGAAAGGAGACCCCAGTGATCGCCTGCGGCAACCCCCATGAGCTTGATGAAAAAATACCCGCAAAGAACCCAGGAAGCGGCCTTGCCGAACCCCAGAACCAGGTGTTTTCTTTCATTCAGATGAGCCTCATCCATTTTATCCCGGAAATACTTCTCTGAAAGCATGCCTTCTGCAATGACCATGGAAAGGCCTGCAATGATGCTGGATACAAAAAAATAAACCGGCAGGTAGGGTGAATACCACAAGGGATGGAGCTTGGACGGCGCAATCAAAAACAAAGAACCCAGGGAGGACTGGTGGAGTGTGGACAGCACCACGCCGAAGATGGTCAGAACCAGGGTGAGCTTCACCGCCAGGTCTCTGGCTTTTTTCAACCCCAACCATTCCAGGGCGGCGGGGGAGAATTCAAGGAAAAGAACCGTGAGGTAAAGGGCAACGCATGCAGCCACTTCAAACAGGATGGACGTGGTGCCCTGCTGGATCAGAAACGGATAGGGCAGCCGCCAGCCTCTTCCCACATCGTACGTCAAGGCGATCACTACCAGAAAATAGCCCAGAAATCCCGTTAATACCGCCGGCCTCACCGCAGAATGATATTTTTTCAGTCCGAAGAGATAAACAGCTGC
>Ga0180732_1001263_pt1 | contig 16227 bp, 15 predicted proteins | sample KR11_01MetaG_FD_148674 | JGI IMG/M metagenome (GOLD analysis project Ga0180732, IMG submission 148674) | Groundwater microbial communities from the Olkiluoto Island deep subsurface site, Finland - KR11_0.1 MetaG | ecosystem: Environmental > Aquatic > Deep subsurface > Groundwater | place...
AGTTCAACAACATTTTATCAACCATCCCGCTCGCTTAAATATTACTTGCAGGTTTTACAAAGATTTACTATAGAATACAGCCATATGGTTTTATTTGGGCGGGACAATTGATAAAACGCTATTCGTTCGGTAAAAAGGTGTAATTTCTATGCATATTGTAGTTGATGAATCATGGCGTGAAGAAACAGGCATTTATTTGAAGCGATTAAATGATGCCTTAACAATCTCAGATGAATGGGGTGGCTCGTTTAAAAAATATTGGCCTGGGTGCTTCTTTTCAACGCATGATCCTACAAATAGTGCTGCGATCGCTCTTCGATTAGGGATCTACGCTACTAATATCTTTTCTACATCACTTCAGGCATCAGGCGAGATTGAAAACCAATGGGGAAAAGGCATATTTGTTTTAGTTCCTTTGAGTGCACGTTTTTTATTAGAAAGTTGGGGAAGCGTACATTTTTCTAGAATCACACTAACACGGTTAATTGAACATAATGATATTGAGCGAGAAGAAAACCGGGTTAATCGTCTTACCCATGGTTCTAGATTAGATAAAGAGTCGAAAGTGGTATTGCCATTTGGTGGCGAGACCGATACGCAATCGTTTAATGTTATGAATTTCATTGATTCACTATCAGATGTTGGAGACCAGCCGAAAATTTTTTATAATTTTTTGTGTGAAGCTTGTCACCCAAACTTCGTACAAAGCTCATATTTTCAGCTTGCTGGACCTACCTTACCAAATTGGAGCAATGACAGTTACAAGGAGCTTGGGCACCAAGTGCTAGAAAAAACAGTCAAGGCAATTGAATTTGCTTCTTCAGGTATTCAGTCGGACATTTTATACATACTTGAGACCGCAACTCAATATATTGAAGACGAAAATGAGATGAAAAAAGCCTAACAATGACAATTAAGGCCGACCCCGCAGGCCTGGGCTTTATTTTCGTGCTTATCCATGTCTATTGCTCCGTTAAAAAGTTTATATCATAAGCCACGGCGGGCGGCTTATTGCGACGTTAGCATAATAATAAGGAGGGATATTCAACGGGATTCTTTTCAAAACTTTTTGGAGATGAAGATAATAGCGAAGAACCGGGGAAGGAAGTCATGGTGCAGCACCGCAAGTTCATGGATCTCGTGCTTGACGAAGAGGGGTTACACACGCCCGACGGTGTGCTGACGCTGAACGGAATCACGAGAGCCGAAATCATCAGGAACCGCTCGCTCGAATACGGTGGGAGTGGATATCATACATCAGGGGCAGGGATTCTCGGCGGCACGTTGATCGGCGGCGCTATCGCAGGTCCGCTTGGGGCCATCGGAGGGGGGCTTTTCGGTTCGACCGCCGAGCGAGAGAGCGGAAACAACGGTATCATGCGCACGACATCCGCTACCCTCATCTTCGAGTCACCGGACCTGGCATACTCCACCAAGGTTTCGCGAGATCGAGTCGAGGAGGCGCAAGCCTTCGTGGATGCCGTGAAGGGCGCGGCGAAACGGCGACGGCCTCACAAACTCAATTAATAATCGGAAGCTTTTCCCCTTAGCTCTTTTGACACCATAGAAAAAAATGAGAGAATCGTTCCTTAATCTAAAAAAGGTAAATAGATAGAATGGATATTAATCAAGCAAAAGAAATTATAGGAAAACAATTTAATTTTATAGCTGAAGATGCAAATGAGCTAATTCTATATTTAAATTTGCCCCAAAATGCAAAGATTTTGGATGTCGGAACCGGGATGGGTTATTTTGCAATATTACTTGCATTAAATGGTTATACTGTATTGACAGGAGAACCCGAATCCGATGATTCAATCTATTCTAAGCAAAATTGGCTTAGTAATGCTCAGAAGATTGGCGTTGATCATTTGATAACATTTAAAGCTTTTGATGCTCAGGATATGTTATTTGATGATAGTACTTTTGATGCAATTTTCTTTTTTGGTGTATTACACCATATCCATGAAAAATATAGAATACAAGTATTAGATGAATCTGTCCGTACATCTAAACCGAATGCAGTTATTTGTTTTTTGGAGCCAAATCAGAATGGAATTAAAATGATAAAGGAATTTGATTCTTCACATCCTGAAGCTGCTGATCCGAGCGAATATGCTCAAAGGCTTAATTTATCAATACAAAAAAAGAAAGGGAGATTTTTTAATTCTTTTATTTTTCAAAAAGAGCTTCCTTAACAACAGGTTCCAGTGGGTGCAAAAAACCGCGCCGTTAAACTATAGCATTACTCTCATTCAAACCGTAATATTCAACAACAAGGTTATTAGAAATCATTTAGTGGTAGGTGAAGGTATTTATTAAAAAAAGAAATTATCATGGAGGATAAAATAAAAAAACTGGTGATCATTTGATTACCAGTTTTTTTATATCCGGTTTTTCAAAACCGTTACAACGTATTGATTTTAAATGGTAGGCGTGATTGGATTTGAACCAACGGCTTCTACCGTGTCAGAGCAGGAGTCATCAGCTCTATTAAAACAAAAATTGGTAATCAAATGATTACCAATTTTACTTTCTTCAATTTTTAAAAACTTTTATAACTTATTGATTTTATTTGGTCGGGACGACTGGATTTGAACCAGCGACCCCAGCGTCCCGAACGCTGTGCTCTACCAGGCTGAGCCACGTCCCGACAATCAGGTTGTCTTTTTTATTCCAATACTATTTTATTGTCAACAATAAGTGACGGTTTCTTAAAAAGTCCATATTTACATTAACCTTTAAGTTTTTTAAATGGATTTTTAAGAACTATTGTTTCATCTCTGCCGGGTCCTACTGAGATAATATTTATTGGTGTTTCAATAAGTTCTTCAATTCTTTTCAAATATTGTTTTGTGGTTTTCGGAAGATTTTTATAGATTCGGATTCCAGAGATATCCTCATCCCAGCCCGGCATTTCCTCGTATATCGGTTTGCATTCAGATAGTAATTTTATGGAAGCAGGCATGTCTTTTATAATCTTTCTTTTATATTTATATCCTGTGCAGATTTTCAGAGTTTTGATGCCGCCAAGCACATCTAATTTTGTTATGGCAAGACCTGTTAAACTGTTTAATCTGGCGGCATTTCGCAAAATGACTACATCAAGCCATCCGCATCTTCTCTTTCTGCCCGTTGTGGCGCCGAATTCCGCCCCTTTTTTCTGCATATAATCGCCGGTTTCGTCAAACAGCTCGGTAGTGAATGGTCCTGCCCCGACTCTTGTGGTATAAGCTTTTACAATTCCTATTACACCTGTAATTGCTTTGGGGCCGATACCGGAACCACAGGCTGCATTGCCTGAAACCGTATTTGAGGAAGTAACGAAAGGATAGGTTCCGTGGTCGATATCAAGATGAGTTCCCTGGGCGCCTTCAAAAAGAACCTGTTTGCCCTCTTTTAATGCATTGTAAATTATAACCGAAACGTTTTTTGTAAAAGGTGCAAGCTGTTTTGCATATATAGAGTATTCCTTTATTATGCTATCGGCATCAAGCGCTTTATCTGAAAGATATTTTTCCAGAATGAAATTTTTTTCGGGAAGAACTGAACACAGTTTTTCCTTGAAAACTTCCGGATCAATGAAATCCACAAAACGTATTCCCTTTCTTGATGCCTTATCTTCATAGCACGGGCCGATTCCGCGTCCTGTAGTTCCTATCTTGCTTTCCCCTTTAGAGCTTTCTGAGGCAAGATCGATATTTCTATGGTAGGGCATGATAACATGAGCGCTTTCCGATATCATAAGACTCTTTGGGCCTATTGATATTCCCTTGCTTTTCAGGGATTTTATTTCTTCAAGAAGTACTTTAGGATCAATAACAACACCGTTACCTATAATACAGGTTTTTTTCTGCAGTATCCCGGATGGTACGATATGGCCTATAAATTGTTTTCCGTTTACAACCATTGTATGACCGGCATTGTTTCCACCCTGAAAGCGAACGACTAAGTCGGCATATTCGGCAAGAAGATCAACAATCTTTCCTTTGCCTTCGTCGCCCCATTGAGTTCCTATAATTACTATATTTGCCACGGACTTTGCTCCTTTCCTGTATCTTCGTTTCGGCAGGTTCATAGTTTGTATTCAAAGGTTTCGTTTCTTTTTGAAAAAATCCTGCATCAGATCTTTGCATTCTTTTTCGCATATTCCGGGTATTATTTCAGTTTTGTGATTCAGCCTTTTGTCTTCAGCAAAATTATAAAGGGAACCCGCTGCTCCCCATTTAGGGTCATATGCTCCAAATACCAGTTTTTTTAATCTTGCATGAATAATTGCGCCCATGCACATAATGCAAGGCTCGATAGTTACATAGATAATCATATCTAACAATCTGTAATTACCGACTTTAGTGCATGCGTCTCTTAGTGCAAGTATTTCGGCGTGAGCACAAGGATCACAAAGGGATATAGTACTGTTGTGCGCTAACGAAATAACTCGCCCTTTTTCATCAACTAGTATCGCACCTATAGGAACTTCGCAATTTTGTCCAGCCTTTTTTGCTTCATTAATGGCAAGTTCCATGTATGTTTCATGTTCGTTCATTTAAGCCACTATGGTGCTGTTAAATTCTTTATGCTTAAGCTGTTAACAATTTTTTCCGTTGACTTTAACCAAACTATATCCTATGAGTTTTCTAAATTCAAATCAATTCACTATGCGCCTGTAGCTCAGCTGGATAGAGTGCCGGACTACGAATCCGTTTGCCGCCCGTTCGAATCGGGCCAGGCGCGCCAATATATTAATAAAAAGGGCTGTTAATGCAGCCCTTTTTATTTAACTTTCCGATCTGAAATTAATGAGGAGCCGGAATATTTTTAATGATAGAGCCATTGATATAAGCTCAGAATATGATCCGTTGCAAGAACTCAAGCTGTCTGAGAAATTCAGGATGTGTCAGGCAAATGCCTGTCTTGGTATAACTCAGGATTGAAGGGTGTTGTCTCAATCTGTTTTACCGGCCGAGTATGGAAATTACCGTAAAAGTTAGTTGAAAACCGAAGGTAAATAATATATATAATAACCTAAAAATTAAACGAAAGTCTTTTTGGGTTATAATCTTCACATCAATAACCAAGGCTTTCCAAACTCTTTATAATATGGACTAAGACCTTATTATTCCGGTAATTAAATATCTTAATTAAATCTTCACGATTCCTGTGTTACAACAGATTTTAGCTGTAGAATAGATATATAATCAGTTGCCGGTTTAATAAATTGGTAAGTTCTTGTCAAATAATAAGGATAATATATGAAAACGGCTTTAATTACAGGAATAACCGGTCAGGATGGAGCGTATCTCGCTGAGTTTCTTCTGGAAAAAGGATATAATGTCCACGGGATAAAACGAAGAGCTTCTTTGTTTAACACCCAGAGAGTTGATCATCTGTATAAAGATCCCCACGAACAGGATGTAAGGTTTTTTATGCATTATGGCGATTTGACGGATGCGACAAATTTAATCAGAATTATTCAGGAGGTTCAACCTGATGAAATATATAACCTTGCTGCACAGAGTCATGTTCAGGTTTCATTTGAAACTCCTGAATACACAGCCAATACAGATGCACTTGGTGCTTTGAGAATGCTCGAAGCCATAAGAATCTTAGGGCTTGAGAAAAAAACACGGTTTTACCAGGCCTCAACCAGTGAGCTTTACGGAAAAGTTCAGGAAGTTCCCCAATCCGAACGAACACCTTTTTATCCACGCTCCCCTTATGCCTGTGCAAAACTTTATGCTTACTGGTGTACCATAAACTACAGAGAGGCTTACAATATGTTTGCCTGTAACGGCATACTTTTTAATCATGAATCACCTCTTCGCGGTGAAACTTTTGTTTCCCGCAAAGTTACCAGAGCTGCTGCACGTATTGCGCTTGGCCTTGAAAAAAAATTGTTTCTTGGAAATCTTAATTCTTTAAGAGACTGGGGTGATGCCAGAGACTTTGTGCGTGCGCAGTGGATGATTCTGCAGCAGAAAAAACCTGACGATTTTGTTATCGCGACAGGAGTTCAGCATTCAGTGCGCGAGCTTTGTGAATATAGTTTCAGGGAAGCCGGTATAGAAATAGAGTGGAAAGGGAGCGGCTTAAAGGAAAAAGGAGTCGTTGCTGCTTTTGATTCTGAAATTGTTGCAAAGATCGGTTTAAACATTCCTGTAAAAAGATTAAAAAAAGGTCAGACTCTTATTTCGGTTGACCCTCGGTATTTCAGACCAACCGAAGTCGAAACGCTTTTGGGCGATCCTTCAAAAGCAAAAAAAGTATTGGGATGGGTTCCGCAAATTTCCTTTGAAAAGATGCTCAGGGAGATGGTTGCTTATGATATCGAACAATGTGTGCGTGAAGTTGTTTGCTTAAGAAACGGTCTGGATACTCCGGCATGTTTTGAAGCAAATATGTAAAGTGTTGAGGTAATCTCAATATTAAAGTCATTATGATTTTGAGGTGTTTTAAAGCAAATGGAAAAAAATTCAAGAATATATATCGCCGGTCACACAGGACTTGTCGGTTCCGCTATTTTAAGAAAGCTTCAAAAAGATGGTTTTTCGAACCTGATTTTACGCAGTCACGCAGAACTTGATATTGAAAGACAGAGTAGTGTTGAAACCTTTTTCGAAAAAGAGCGCCCGGAATATGTTTTTCTTGCGGCTGCAAAAGTGGGCGGTATTTATGCCAACAATACTTATCCGGCAGAATTCATTTATAATAATCTTGCCATTCAAAACAATATAATCCATTCAGCCTGGAAAACTAATGTCACACGGCTTCTTTTCCTGGGTTCATCCTGCATATATCCCAGAGAATGTCCCCAACCTATGAAGGAAGAGTATCTTTTAACCGGCCCGCTTGAAACTACAAATGAGCCCTATGCGATTGCTAAAATCGCCGGAATAAAGATGTGTCAGTCATATAACCGTCAATATAAGACAAATTATATAGCAGCAATGCCCACAAACCTGTATGGGCCCAAAGATAATTTTAATCTTGAAAACAGTCATGTCCTGCCGGCTCTTATTCGTAAATACCATATAGCCAAACTGGGTTTGGAAGAAAAATGGGAAGAGATTCAAAAAGACGAGGAGATATTCGGGTCCATACCTGACGATTTTAAGAAATTACTAAAAAAGGGAAATATTTCGGTGAGCATTTGGGGTACGGGTAAACCATATCGTGAATTTCTGCATGTGGATGACCTTGCTGATGCCAGCGTTTTTTTGATGAATCTGGAAGATAAAAAATTTAGTCTGCTTTTAAGAACAAATAAAGTGCCTATTATTAATATAGGCTCAGGCAAAGAAATTACAATAAAAGACTTATCTATACTCATTAAAGAGATAGTAGGATTTAAAGGAGACGTTGTTTTTGATTCATCAAAACCGGATGGAACGCTGCGAAAGCTATTGGATGTTTCCAGGCTCAAGACTCTTGGGTGGTTGCCTAAAATTTCTCTTTATGAAGGAATACAAAATACATACGATATGTATACCTCAGATAGTGCACTTGTTAAAAATTTAAAATAGGATTGTTTTATGAAAGGAATCATTCTGGCCGGAGGTTCAGGAACAAGGCTTTATCCGCTGACTACTGTTGTAAGCAAGCAGCTTCTGCCTATATATGACAAACCGATGATCTATTATCCCTTGTCGGTACTCATGCTTGCCGGTATTCGCGAAATTTTGATTATTTCAACTCCTGATGATTTGCCCAATTTTAAAAAACTGCTAAAAGACGGTTCTCAAATAGGCCTGTCTATTTCCTATGCTGTGCAGCCAAGACCGGAGGGTCTTGCCCAGGCCTTCATAATCGGGGAATCCTTTATTGCAGATGAACCGGTATGCCTTATTCTCGGAGATAATATTTTCTACGGTGACAGTTTTTCATCAATATTGAGTAAGGCAGCAAAACTGCAAAAGGGTGGCCTGATTTTCGGATATATTGTGAAAGATCCGGCAAGGTATGGGGTGGTTGAATTTGATAAACATAGTAATGTCATTGGGATAGAAGAAAAACCTCAAAAGCCGAAATCAAACTATGCGGTTCCGGGTTTATATATTTATGACAGTGATGTCGTTCAGGCAGCAAAAAATCTGAAACCGTCTAAAAGAGGCGAGCTTGAAATTACGGATATTAATCTTAAATACTTAAAGGAAGGAAAGCTTAAGGTAGAGCTTTTGGGAAGAGGTGTTGCCTGGCTTGATACAGGAACATTTGAATCGCTGCAACAAGCTGCAAGCTATGTCCAGGCTATACAGGAAAGACAGGGCCTCATAATTTCATGTATAGAAGAAATAGCATATCGGCTTGGTTATATTAATAAGGAGCAGCTTAAAGAACTTGCCATCGGACTTTCAAAAAATGAGTATGGGCAATACCTTATGGAATTGATTGAACAAGAAGCTTAAACATAAATATATGGAGCAATATGAAAATAAGAGAAGATTTTTTGCCTCTGTCCAAACCCTCCATAGGGGAAAATGAGATTAATAATGTTGTAAACTGCTTAAAATCGGGATGGATTACTACCGGACCTGCATGCAAGGAGTTTGAGGATAAATTTTGTGAATTGACAGGGGCTTCACGTGCAATCACTGTAAGTTCCGCAACAGCCGGTATGCACATTGTGCTACTTGCACTTAACATCGGGGAAGGGGATGAGGTTATTACGCCGTCTATGACTTTTGCTTCAACTATCAACATGATTGTGATGCAAAAAGCAAAGCCGGTGTTTGTTGATATTGATTATGATACCTTAAATATTAATACTGATCTTATAGAAGAGAAAATTACTTCCAGAACCAAAGCAATCATTCCGGTTCATTTTGCAGGAGTGCCTGCTGATATGGACAAAATTATAAAAATTGCAAAAAAGCACAATCTTATAATTATTGAAGATGCTGCCCATGCCGTTGGTACTTATTACAAGGGAATCCATGCCGGTGGATTTGGGCATATCGCCATTTTTTCTTTTCATCCCATAAAAAACATTACCTGCGGTGAAGGGGGCATGATCACTTTATGTGATGAAAAACTGGAAAAAGATATAAGACTATTAAGATTTCATGGGATTGAAAGGGATGCATGGAAACGCTATGGCAAGGGAGGAAATCCTGAATATGATATCTCTTTGCCCGGATTTAAATATAATCTGCCGGATATGCAGGCGGCCTTAGGGCTTGCCCAGTTATCAAGATTGGATGATATTAACAGTAAAAGAGAAGAGATTGCTTCGATTTACATTAAGGGACTTAAAGATGTAAAAGGGCTTGAGTTGCCAGGAATTGCCGGGTATTCGCATGTTAATTCAAACCACCTGTTTGTAATAAAAGTGCTATCCATGGACAGGGGGCTCTTTATGGAAAAATTATCCGAATATAATATAGGTTACGGCCTTCATTTCCCTGCTTGCCACCTTTTGGATTATATTAAGAAAAAATATGGAACAGAAAAGGGGATGCTTTGCGAAACCGAGCGCGCAGCAGAAAAGATTATTTCGCTTCCTCTTTTTCCGGATATGAAAAGTGATGATGCATCCTATGTTTGTGAGGCTGTAAGAGAAATATTAAAATAAGGTCAAGGAACAATAACAAATGAGCTCACAGCTTATGGTTTCTCTGGTAATTCCTGTTTACAATGAAGAAGAAAATCTGCTTTTACTGATTGAACGAATAAATCCGGTTATGCAGAATATGAACAGACCATATGAGATTATTCTGGTTGATGACGGAAGCAATGATAATTCTCTTTCCATATTGAAAAGTCTAACTGTGTGGCCGGAGGTGAAGGTTATTGCGCTTGTTAGAAATTACGGTCAGCATGCGGCAATTCTTTCGGGCTTTTCAATCGTTAAAGGTGATATCATAATCACACTGGATGCTGATTTGCAGAATCCTCCCGAAGAGATACCCAGGCTTGTAGCAAAGATGGAAGAGGGTGGATATGATGTTGTAGGCACAATCAGAAAACAGCGCCAGGATTCAATGTTCAGAAAAACGGCATCAAAGCTTATTAACATGGTTACAAGAAAGATTACCAAGGTAGGTATGACCGACTGGGGGTGTATGCTCAGGGCGTACAGACGTCCGGTGGTCGAGCGCATGATAGTTTGTCATGAACATTCTACATTTATTCCGGCGCTTGCCACATATTTTGGAAAGCATATTACCGAAATCGAAGTCTCGCATGATGAAAGAAGTGGTGGAATATCCAACTATCCTTTAAGAAAACTCATCAATCTTCAGTTTGACCTTGTATCATCATTTTCGGATTTGCCCCTGAAAGCCCTTTTATATGGAGGTATAGGAATGGCTGTGGGAGGTATTTGTTTCGGTGTTATACTTGCTATCGCCAGATTATTATACGGAGCCCACTGGGCCGCCGAGGGTATTTTTACTCTTTTTGCGATTCTGTTTATTTTTATCGGCTTGCAGTTTTTTGCCTTCGGCATATTAGGTGAATACATCGGCAGGATATACAGAGAAGTAAGAAAAAGGCCTGAATATGTGATTGATAAGGTCTATGCATCAGATATATCCGGCAATGATCAGAGTGATAAACCGGGCATATATTTTTCCCCGAAGAGCTATAGGGACGCTATGTGATGGGAAAAAAGGGAAATGCTTTAGGAATCAAAATAGATGTTGATACCTATCAGGGCATGAAAAAAGGAGTGCCATGCCTTCTTGATATTCTTGACCGGTTTAATATAAAGGCAACTTTTTATTTAAGCATGGGACCTGATGCTTCTGGCAGAGCTGTTCTTCAGCTTATAAAAAACCCACTTTTTTTAAAAAAGATGATAAAGAGCAATGCTCCCGGGCTCTATGGTTTAAAAACGGCTCTTTACGGAACATTACTTCCTTCTCCCATGATAGCTCTCTCGTTTCCTGAAATTGTAAGGCAAATAATATCTACCGGGCACGAGGTTCAGTTTCATGCCTGGGATCACAGGCGCTGGCAGGATGAACTGCATATTAAATCAATCGAATGGATAAAAGAGTGGTTTGAAAAAGGTATCAATGCATTTATAAAACTGACAGGACATATGCCTGCATCATTCGGAGCGCCCGCATGGCTTATTGATGACAGGGTGATGGAAATTATTAAAGAGTATAAGTTTGATTATTTAAGCTGCACAAGAGCCAAAGAGTCTTTTATTCACGAGAAAATAGGTGTTATGGAAATTCCTTCGGATCTTCCGTGCATAGAAGAGACAGGTATTGATAACGCCGCTTCAGCTATTATTTCGGTTTTAAAAAGTGGTGGCATTCACGTGCTTCCGGTTCATGCCGAAGTTGAAGGGGGCATAAGGAGCAATTATTTTATTCAATTGCTTGAACAGATCAAGATGATGAATTACCCTGTTACAACTCTTTGCGAGATAAAAAAACTTCTTCCGGAAAATATTTCGGTGCGCAAATATAAAATGGACTTGCTTGCCGGGCGTTCTGCTCTATGCGCTGCTTGAAAACGAAATGCAACACTTCTTTTTCACTTAATAAATCTTTTCGTTTAGTCTAACCTCTGGAAATTTCCATCTTGAAAGGCGGTATGGTTTGTTGTATCGTTTTAAATTTAAATTTGGCACAAGCTTGCTGGTTGTTTATGACATGCTGATTGTATTTGGTTGATCTTTAAATCAATAATGGAGTCTTGAAAAATCATTTTCTAACTTTTCAAGAAGATATAACAATCACAATCGATAATATATATTATGATGAGATACTAAGAGGTATGCATGAATACTAGTTGGTTCAATTACAAAAATATCATAGATCCGGCGACTGGTTTGGGGGCCTTATCTATGGCCTTTGTTATGATTCTTGCAGCCTTGTTGACCTGTATTATTACAACCCGCCTGGCGGAAAGGTCACACTGGGTTGTAGGAAAACTGAAATTCAAGATAGATGAAACAGTAATTAAGTACGGTTTGCGTATCAAGAATCTTCTTGTCTGGATGATGTTTTCGGTATTGTACGCGAGCCTTGTTCCTGGACTAAAGGCATTAATGAGCACAATTGTTGCTGGTGCCAGCATCACAGCTCTTGTGGTAGGTTTTGCTGCAAAATCATCCCTTGCAAATATGATTTCAGGTCTTACTATTGCAATTTACAGGCCCATTCGAATAGGCGATAAAATATCAATAGAGGGCGAATACAGCGTTGTCGAGGACATCACACTGCGTCATACCATTGTGAGATCCTGGGATTACAAACGACTTATAATTCCGAACTCGAAACTGGATGATATGACATTGATAAACTATAGTATCATAGATCCCCGTATTAAATGCGTAGTGGATTTAGGAGTAAGTTATGACACAGACATTGATTTTGCCAGAGAAGTTATTCTGGATGAAGCACACAAATGCCCCTACCGTGACAAGAATGGAGAGGATGAGCCGTATCTCAGGGTAAGATCTCACGATGATTTTTCGATTGGTCTGCGGTTATATGTATGGGTATTAGATATAGATGATGCTTGGAGTGGAAAATTCTGGCTGCTCGAAAATATAAAAAAACGCTTTGACCGCGAAGGCATTGAAATCCCTTTTCCATATCGAACCGTGGTTTATAAGAATGATCTGCCAGCTCCCAGACATAAAAATGATTCTGACACCAAGTCTTAATTACATGGAAATTATAAAATAGAAATTATGAATTATCTGCTCGAAATAAAAAACCTTGTTAAAAAATACAAGCAGGTAGTTGCGGTTGACGGCATTAGTTTTTCAGTATCTGAAGGAACCTGTTTTGGTCTTATCGGCCCGAATGGCGCCGGCAAAACAACTACTATTGAAGTAATTGAAGATATAATCCCTCCAACTTCAGGCGAAATTCTTTATAAAGGCAAACCCAGGTCGTCGTCTTTTAAACAGGAAGTGGGAATACAGTTTCAGCATACAGCTTTGCTTTCATCACTTACTTTGCGTGAAACCTTGAAAATATTTAAAAGCCTTTATAATAAATCGGCCGATATTGAAGAAATTATTGATATTTGCAATCTGCGTGAAATACAGAAAAGGATAAATGATAAGATCTCCGGAGGGCAGAAACAACGTCTTATGCTCGCTCTTGCCATGATTAATAAGCCGGAGCTTATGTTTCTGGATGAACCTTCAACAGGACTTGATCCCCAGGCAAGACGAAATCTGTGGAGTATTATTCATAAAATAAAAGAAAAAGGGAAAACGATTATTTTGACAACTCATTACATGGAAGAGGCGCAGCGTATATGTGATGAAATTGCAATAATGGATAATGGAAAGATAATCGCACAAGGTACTCCCAATCAACTTATTAAAAAATATTGTGAAGAGATTACCATAATCCTGCCTAAAGACAGCATTGGCTTTTCCATGGAACAGATTCCTTTCAGATATCTTGAGATAAACGGTAAAATTGAAATCAAAACAAGCGATATTAATTCCTGCCTTAATATGCTGATATCAAAAGGAACTGATTTAACGGAACTGATTGTCCGTTCCCCTAATCTGGAAAACGTGTATTTAAATTTAACAGGAAAACAGCTAAGAGATTAGATATGAGCTTTAAAAGACTTTGGGCAATGTTTCATGCGCGTAACCTTGAATTTTTCAGAGACTGGTCGGCCCTTGGCTGGAATTTCCTTTTTCCTTTTCTGATAGTAGCCGGTTTCGGAATGGTTTTCGGGGGAAATGATTATACTGAATACAAAGTCGGGGTTTTTCCGTCTCAGTACGACATAATACACTCTGATCAAACGGATCTTCCTTTGCGATTTGCAGAAACCCGCTATATCAAGTTTATAGGATTTAAATCTTTTGAAGACGGGATAGAAAAATTAAAACATCATAAAATAGATTTTCTGGTTAAAGCCGGCTCACCATCACATGAATACTGGGTCAGCGACAGTTCTCCGAAAGGTTATATAGTTGAAAAAATTTTCAAAAGCACCTTGTTGCCAAATGTAAAAAATATTGCCGAAAAAAAAGAAATAAAAGGAAATGAAATAAGGTATATCGACTGGCTGTTTCCCGGAATTCTTGCAATGAATATGATGTTCAGCGCTCTTTGGGGTGTTGGATATGTAGTGGTTCGTTACCGTAAAATGGGTGTACTAAAGCGTCTGAATGCAACCCCTCTTACGGCTTTTGAATATCTTAGCTCACAGGTATTGTCACGAATATTTATTCTATTATTTACCCTTGGAGTTGTCTGGTTTGGATGTGATCTGGTTTTTCATTTTAAGGTTGCAGGTTCTTATTTTGATCTTTTTATAATTTTTTTTACCGGAGGCATATGTCTTAGTGCATATGGACTTGTTATTGCCGCAAGAGGATTCAGCGAAGAGTTTACAAGCGGCGTTGTGAATTTTATCAGCTGGCCCATGATGTTTTTATCCGAAGTATGGTTTTCCCTCGAAGGATCACCACACTGGATAAAATTAATAGCCAAACTCTTTCCGTTAACCCATATGCTTTCAGCCGCAAGAAAAGTAATGAATGACGGAGCTACTCTATCTGATGTTACCCCTGAACTTGCAGTTCTGATTTTTATGACGGTGCTTTCAATTGTGGTAGGAGCTGCGCTCTTTTCCTGGAATAAATAAACTGCTTTGCATTTATTGACTTTTTTTGTTCATTGCATTATGAATTTTTTTTAAATAATACCCTGCTTTATTGGACTTTTTATCAGGGTGTGCTTATTTTTTAACCATATCCTGTCGATAATATTAAACAGTTTTATAACAAGCGAGGTGAGTGCCATAAAAATAATTAATAAAATTAAAGATATGCAGGAATATTCAGATCGTATCCGGGAAAACTGCGAATGTCTGGCTTTTGTCCCTACAATGGGCTTTTTACATCAAGGCCACCTTGCACTTATGAAAAAAGGCCACGAGTTAGCAGATGTTGTAGTTACGAGCATATTTGTCAATCCCACCCAGTTTGGCCCGAGTGAAGATCTGGCGTCATATCCCAGAAATATCGAAAGAGATCTGGAACTGCTGGAAAAAGAACGTGTCGATGTAGCATTTATTCCGGATGCAAAAGATATCTATCCTGATAGATTTCAAACCTATGTGGAATTAAAAAGCCTTCCTGATCATCTCTGCGGCCTGTCAAGGCCTGTTTTATTCAGGGGAGTTTCAACGATAGTTTCCAAATTTTTTAATATTGTAAAACCGCATATTGCTGTTTTCGGCCAAAAAGATTTTCAGCAGCTTCTTGTGATAAAACAAATGGTTTCTGATCTTAATTTCGATATCGAAATAGTTGGGGTTCCTACTGTAAGGGAAAAAGACGGGCTTGCCATGAGTTCAAGGAATAGTTATCTTAGTCCGGAAGAAAGGATTTATGCCTTATCCTTGTATAAATCTTTGGAAAAAGCTATGGAAATGATAGGAACAGGAGTAAGGGATTCATCAAAAATTATTGCGCAGGCAACAGAATTAATAAATTCCTGCCCGGATACTTTAATAGATTATATAAAAATTTGTGATTCCGAAACACTCGAAAGTATAGATACGATTGACAGACCGGCTGTGATGGCTCTTGCAGTAAAAATCGGAACAACAAGACTAATAGATAATATGGTATTACAGGCTTAATGCCGTTAACATTCGCGCCGGCATATTGAGCCAATTGCAAAACGCCCCATTTTGGCCGATCTCTGTGTTGGGCTCAAATTTTAATCCTCGAAATACTCTATGTATTCCTGTGGTTAAAATTTTCGCCCGCCTTGAGCTTGACCAAACTGAAACGTTTTGAAACTGGCTCTATTGAATAATAAAAAGGAGATGATTAATGGACAATGAACAATACTTTTTTACATCAGAATCAGTAACCGAGGGACATCCGGATAAAGTTGCGGATGCCATTTCCGATGCCATACTTGATGCTATTATGGAAAAAGACAAACACTGCAGAGTGGCCTGCGAGACTCTTGTTACTACAGGGCTGGCCTTTATTGCCGGAGAAATAACAACCGAATGTTATGTTGATATGCCTCAGATAGTAAGAGATACCATTCGTGAAATCGGATACAGTTCTTCCCAGATAGGATTCGACTGGAAAACATGTTCAGTGATAACAAGCATTGATCATCAATCTCCTGATATTGCCCAGGGTGTAAACACCGGTCAGGGGATGTATCTGGAACAGGGAGCAGGCGACCAGGGCCTTATGTTCGGTTATGCCTCTGATGAAACTCCTGAATTAATGCCCATGCCCATAGTATATGCACA
>Ga0180732_1001264_pt1 | contig 16218 bp, 16 predicted proteins | sample KR11_01MetaG_FD_148674 | JGI IMG/M metagenome (GOLD analysis project Ga0180732, IMG submission 148674) | Groundwater microbial communities from the Olkiluoto Island deep subsurface site, Finland - KR11_0.1 MetaG | ecosystem: Environmental > Aquatic > Deep subsurface > Groundwater | place...
GACACATTCCGGATCATCCGGATTATCCCAGGACTGAGGAACAAAAAGCTCCATCGCGTATGGCCAGGCGAACCCTTGACCAACGTAGGTCAAACTGACCCCAATCTGACAGTTGTCAACCTTCCCAAGAGATCCGCAATACTGCCTGGCCACACAGACACTATGACGACCTTTCTTCGGAAATCCCGTATCATCAATAAGAAATGCTCCCTGGGGATCGGCGGTCTCCGCAAGCATCTGTCTCCTGTATTCGCCAAATGCGCCGTCACGGTCACACTTTACCTCTGTCAACAACCTTTGCATCCCCCTTTCCGAGGCGTGGACCTTCTCCGACATCGGCTCGACAGACTTCCTGTCCCCATCCATCATCAGCCCGACGACATAACATTGCGCCAGCTCTCTGGCTTCCGCTCTTTTAATGTACGGAGAATACAGCGCCATGTAGTCGTCTATCCCGAAAAATACGGTTTCTTTTTCCATGAAGGCTGCATATCACATCCTTCAAAACTATGCAAGATAATATGTCGGAGTAGAACTACTCAGGTGGCCATCACCATGATGGCTACCAGTAGGTTAACACTTTACCCCCCTTCCCCCCGAAAGTCAAAATTAAAAATTGTTTTTTGGGTGTGCGACAATCACATGACCTCCGGCAAAGCCGGAGGTATGAATTTGTGAACCACTCAAAGCGGTTAGTTTATTGACCACCTGAAGGTGGTTCTTCTCCAAACATACTCAGTTGATCGAGGCGATGGTCTTCTTGCTCCTGTCGCCTGATATATTCTCGGATGGTTTTCTCATCCGTTCCGACTGTTGATACGAAGTAACCACGAGCCCAAAAATTCTGGCCCGTAAAGTTCTTTTTCCGCCCCATGTACGTCTGGGTAATATGAATGGCACTTTTGCCTTTCATGTAACCTATGACCTGCGAAACCGCATACTTGGGTGGTATCGAAATCAGCATGTGTACATGATTAGGCAAAAGGTGCCCCTCTATAACGCAGCACTCCTTCTGTGGAAATGTCAACCGAAAATTGACCATCTGGTTCTGTTCTCCCTGGTCTTTTCCGGAAAGAACCTGTACCGCACACTCGAAGCAGATGGAAGCTGCGGCATGGCCAAGGACACGGTGTATCGGTTTCTCAACTCGGTCCATACCAATTGGCGCAGATTCATTTTGCTGTTGAGTTCCCGGGTAATCGGCCAGGAGCTTTAGCCGCTGACCGGCGCCGCCAACATGAAAGTGTTGATCGCCGATGATACGCTCTATCGCCGCAATCGCAGCAACCATGTCGAGCTGCTGTCGCGGGTCTTTGATCATATCGACAAGCGGTATTACCGCGGGTTCAGGACGCTCACCCTGGGATGGTCCGACGGCATCAGTTTTCTGCCTGTGTCCTGTGCGTTGTTGTCCTCCACCAAGGAAAGGGGCTCCTTCGCCTGATTACCCTGATCCTGTTTTTTTCTTCGCTGGCTCTGGGCATGATTTCCTTCTTTCCCGCCTTTTCCCATCTGCTCTTGACGTGGGCGTTGAGCAGCAGGTCTGTCTTGCTTTCCTCCTTGCCTCTGGGACTTGAATTCAGGGCCAGTACTTTCTTCAGGCCAAATCCTTGAAATCGGCGGGCACTTTCAGTCGAGGACGGTTGGCCCCTTTTATCCCCAGGGCATCGTCGGCGATGAGCAGGCGCATGATGTTGGCCGTCCCCTCGCCTACCTGGTATAACTTGGCGTCCCGGTAATACTTTTCCACGGGAAGCTCCAGGGAATACCCCATGCCGCCATGGATCTCCATGGCCCAGCCGGCGGACCGAACCACCGCCTCTCCAGCGAAATACTTGGCGATGGAGATCTCCCGGGTGAAGGGCCTTCCCTGATCGTTCAGCCAGGCACCCCGCCGGACCATGTAACGGGCCGCCTCGGTGTAGGCAACCATGTCGGCGATGATCTGCTTGACCATCTGGTAATCCCGGATGGGCTTTCCGAACTGGACCCGTTCGTTGGCATAGCGCACCGAGGCGTTCAGGCAGGCCTGAGAGAGCCCCACGGCCCCGCTCCCGACACTGATCCTTCCTCTGTCCAGGGCCATCATGGCCACCTTGAACCCGCCGCCCCATTCACCGAGGAGGTTCTCCTTCGGGGCAACAACATCATCGAGAAACACCTCGGCGATGGGTGAGGCCTTGTCCCCGAGCTTCTGGATCTCCCGGGCCTGCCATCCCGACTGAGCGGTCTCCACAACGATGGCGCACAGTCCGTTGTGTTTGAGCGACCGGTCATAGCTACAGTAGACGATGGCATAATCGGCGACGGTTCCATTGGAGATCCAGGTTTTCGCCCCGTTGATCAGGAAGTGGTCACCCCTGTCGATTACCTTCGTTTCGATGGCGGCAATGTCGGAACCGGCGTTGGGCTCGGAAAAGCAGGTGCAACCAATTTTCTCGGCCATGACGAGGGACTTGACATATTTTTCGCGAACCGCCTGGGTTCCCCATTCCATTATCGTATAGGGAACGGTCATGGCCTGGAGGTTGAAGAGGCTCCGCATTCCCGAGTCATAGATGGAGATCTGCTCGCAGACCACGGCGTGGGCCACGAATCCGGCCGCTGAACCACCCATGCCCTCGGGGAAGGCGCAACCAAAAAGCCCGACCTCCCCCATCCTGCGGACGAGTTCCCGGTCGAATGACTCCCTCTTCATGTGGGGAACGATCTCCTTTTCCGCAAAATTCTTCGCCACCCGCTCCATGGCGTCCTGTTCATCCGTGAGGTCGAAATCCATGTCTGTTTCCTTTCTGGTCTTTGGATTTACTCATCCTCAATCCCCCATTCATCATTCGGAATAATGTAAAAACATCTCAATGATATCCGCATTACCTCAAATAAATGTTACCCAAGTAGCGCTTAAAAAGGGATCGTTGACTCATAATTCGATGTTACCGAACATCGACTTCCAAAACGAGGAACAATTATGAGCACACAGTCTAAAAAAGAGCATCCTGAGACAGTACATTTACGATATAAAAATGCCCCCCGTCATAAAAAAACCGCCATCCTTGATGAATTCTGTGCCATCTGCGGATGTTGTCACCGCAAACATGCCATCAGGGTTCTCAAGAGATTCAAACGCTTTACCAAGCCAAAAGCAAAGAAAAAAGGGAAACAAACTGTTTACCCGAAAGAGGAAATCCGTAAATCTCTCTAAGAAATCTGGCTTACCGCGAACCTGCCCTGTTCAAAACGTCTCAAGGTCATGCTGCCGGTGTGGCTGCCCGGATATATTGAACCCTTCGGCTAACGCCCTCATCCCGAACCGGTCAAGCAACAAGGTATCAGATATCAGATCAGACTAAATGACACCTTCTTCTTTCGATTTTGACAGTTGCTCATTTGTGTACCCTAGCATTTTTCCAAAAACCTCTTCATTATGCTGTCCCACGGCCGGGAAAGAGCGGTAAATCTTTGTCGGTGTGACTGACATTTTAAGTGGTGGACTCGTTACATTCACGTTGCCCGAACCATCCGGGGAAGACACAAGGGAAAGAACGCCGGTCGCTTTGACCTGCGGGTCATTCGCAACCTCGCTCTGTTTGTAACAGATACCTGCGGGTATGGGTATCTTCTCAGAGGCAGCAATGACCTCCTCCGCTGTCTGAGATGCAACCCAATTGGCAACCAGGGGATCGATAATATCGCGGTATTCCCACCGGTCGAAATCTTCCTGAAATCTTGGGTCTTTAAGCAGGTCTTCTCGACCGATGTATTTGCAGAAGCGCCGCCAGATTGAATTGGTAATGATAGCCAGCATCACCCATCTGCCATCTTTGGTCGGGTAAAGGTCACAGGGTCCATAAAACTGCGAACGATTACCTACCTGTGGCCGGCTCTTTTTACCCAACTCCCACTCACTTATAAAAGGTGCCGTCAAGGCAACGCCCGTTTGTAATAATGACGTATCAACAACCTGACCCTGTCCCGTCTTTTCACGGTGGAACAAAGCAGACACGATACCAATAGTTGTCAGACAGGCCGTCATATAATCGACATGCGGCGTTTGTTCTTTAGTTGGTGCGCCCGGAAAACCACTGATCCACATTGCACCGGATATTGCCTTGATGATCTGGTCAAAGCCAATACGGTTCTTGTAGGGACCTATATTGCCAAAGGCAGACACCTGAGCATAGATAATATCGGGTTTTACTGCTTTAAAATTTTCATAGGTGACGCCCATAACTTTAGCGGCTTCAGGACTAAAATTATGCACCACCACATCGCTGTGTTTTACGAGGTCAAAGAGCATTTGTTTGCCCTTTTCGCTTTTTTCAAAGTTCAAGGTGATTGCCCTCTTATTGCGATTCAGGTTAGCAAAGATGTAACTATAACCGACAGGCATATCGAAACCCATAAAACGATCTTCATTCCCACCGGGTCTTTCGATGCGAATCACATCGGCACCGAGGTCAGCAAGCAACATCGCACAAAAAGGGACCGCGACAAACCGGCCAAGGTCGATTACCCTGATTCCAGACAATGCACCAACCATCACAAAATTCCTTTTCTAAAGTACCGGTGGCTTGAGTCAAACGACATACCCAATACCGCTAAGGTCAAACATAAAATTAATGTAACTACTCAGGTAGCCCCACCATGGAGCCACCATTGACTGACGAGTAGTAACCGGAAGGATGACCGCATCGAGGCGCATGTGTTTCTCTGTTTCTTTGCGACGATGTTGGTGCGCATTGCGGAGAGAAAAACGGGGCTCACCTGGGACCGTATTCGTGGTGTCATGGAGCGTCTTCCTCTGATAGAATTTTTTTCAAAAGATGGACGTGTTCTACAGACCACAGAACCAAGTCCTGAACAACTCAACATAATGAAACTACTTAAAATGTCTCCACCGAAGAGGATACAGAGCATCCAAAATACCTCCGAAATCCATAGGCACACGACTAAAAAACAGGCATGATGTAAATGAGTGCAATAACTAAGTTATCTCCTTATCGTTTACCTATCACTGTCGAAGCCGGATTTCATTTTGAGCCTCCTTTCGAAATTTATTTGCGAAGTCCTTTGCAGAATCCCCCGCGGCTTGCCGCGGGGAGCTTCACTTGAACTCCACATTAACCAAGGACTCTCCTTACTAACTCAGGAACTTGGGCGGGAATCTCCGCCACAAGAACATTAGCCTCATTTAAGGCCTTAATTTTTGATTCAAAGGTACCTCTCCCTTCGCTAATGATTGCACTTGCGTGGCCCATTTTTTTACCAATGGGAGCAGATCTTCCTGCGATAAATGACACCACTGGTTTGGTAACATAATCTCGAATAAATTCGGCTGCTCTCTCTTCGTCGGTTCCACCTATTTCGCCGACAATAACAATTACTTCAGTTTCAGGGTCTTCTTGGAACAAACCCAAGACATCAACGAATTCCATCCCTTTGACCGGGTCTCCCCCAATTCCGACGACGGTTGATTGTCCAATTCCTTTTTTTGTAAGTCCGTAAGCGATTTCATAGGAGAGGGAGCCGCTTTGGGAAGTCAGTCCCACTTTCCCTTTCTTATAGCAGAAAAAAGGCATAAACCCAATTTTTGCCTCTTCCGGAGTGATAATACCCGGAGTATTCGGACCAATCATATAGGACGAACTTTCCTTAAGCTTTCTTTTGATAATCATCATGTCGTGAACGGGTATATTCTCTCCAGGGTAGACTATCAATTTGATGCCTGCGTCGATGGCCTCGATGATGCTATTTTTAGCTAATGAGGCCGGTACAAAAACGATAGAAGCCCAAGCAGATGTCTCTTCCACTGCTTTTAAAACGGTATCGAAAACAGGTACATTTTCGTGAAGAATGCCCCCCTTCCCAGGAGTGACACCTGCTACGATCTTTGTACCATACTTGATCATATCCCGTGTAAAAAAGGTCCCTGTCTTACCTGTAATCCCTTGAACTAATACTTTCGTTTCTCGATTGATCAGGATGCTCACTTGTTCCTCCCTAATGTGACTGCCTTTTTCACTGCTTCTTCAAAAGTTTCGCATATTGAAAGACCCGCTTTTCTAAGAAACTCTTTACCTTTTTCCGCTTCAGTACCTTCCAACCTTATTGTTAAGGGTTGGGGGATTGGGCTAATTTTATTTAACGCTTCTACCAAATATTCCCCAACATGGTCCATCCGCGTCATTCCCCCGAAGATGTTTACCAAAATTGAGGTTACTCCTTCTTTCGCGGACACCGTCCTGAGTGCCACCTCATATCCTGTTTGGCTCACATTTGCACTACAATCCATAAAACACGCTGGCTTACCTCCCTCGCGACTGATTAAGTCCATTGCCGTCATGGTCATGCCTGCTCCACCACTTATCAAACCTATGTTCCCATCCAGCTCCACATACTCCAATTGATATTGATCTCTCAGAAATTCCTCGGACGTTTTTTCTCTAACATCTTTAATCTTTTTAATATCTGAATGCCTGAAAATCGCAGCGTCATCAATTTCCACACGGGCATCCGCTGCAATCAACTTCCCATTCTGATCAAGTATGATAGGATTAATCTCAGCTAACATTGCCTCGTAATCTATAAAGAATCTGAATAGAGCCTTCGCGATTTCGGTAAAAGATGAACTTGAATAGCCGGAGAAACCGACGGTCGAAAGTAACCCACGCACTTGGTAATCGAATAACCCATAAGCCATATCAATTTCAACTTTTCCAAGATATTGGGGAAAGTTCTTTGTGATCTCCTCCACATTCATTCCGCCTTTTGAACTCATCAGCAACATCGGTCGACCGAGATCAGAAGCCACGGTTATGCTCAGATAAAATTCCTCTTTCGCTGGGATCCTCTCCTCTATCAATATCTCCTGGACAGCATGTCCATTAATTTTCAATCTTCGGACCTCATCAACCCTCTTTCCGCATTCATCAGGAGTCTCAACAATCTTAATTCCTCCTGCCTTCCCTCTCCCTCCTGATAAGACCTGAGCTTTGATAACAACCCCATTTCCACTATTGACTGCTTTGAAAGCATCCCGGATATCATCCTTCTCTTTGATGATCATTCCCTTCGGTATGGGAATACCATATTTCCCGAATAACTCCTTTCCCTGATACTCAAATAGCTTCATGTCAAATCCTCTTCCTTTTCACACTATTCTTAATATGATCAACGATCTCATCTAAAGCTATCCCTGTCCCAAATACCCTATCAACTCCCATATTTGTTAGTAATTCCACATCTTTTGTTTGAATGTTTCCTCCTATCACCAAAAGAACATCATCAAATATCTGTTTTTCTTTCAATTTCTTGATTACTTTCTCTGTTAACGCAATATGGGCACCTGAAAGCACACTCAGTCCAACAACATCAACGCTTTCCTGCACTGCGGCACTCACGATCTGGCCTGGAGTTTGATGAAGACCGGTGTAGATGACCTCCATGCCTGCATCCTTCAGGGCTCGAGCGACCACTTTAGCCCCTCTATCGTGCCCATCCAAACCTGGTTTTGCAACTAAAACTCTAACCCTTCTCTCCATTCCTTCCATAAACACCTCCTCGGATACCTCAAATTAACTCAACCTGTTCACCCGGTTTCAATATAATACACCGGGCAGTTGTATTTAACTCCACTATTCTTCTGAATTCTTCAGGGTTCTGAATGATCACATCAAAGGTATTAAAATGCATGGGTATAACGATCTTGGGTTTTATAAGAGACACAGCCCTAGCCGCGTCGTCAATCCCCATTGTGTATCGATCTCCTATAGGGAGCATTGCCACTTCCACCGGGTCACTCTCTCCAATAATCTTCATATCTCCGAATAGCGCCGTATCCCCAGCATGATAGAAAATGTGCCCCAGGAAATTGATCACATATCCACAAGGGTTCCCTCCGTATAGACCTTCCTCGCCTATGGATGAACTATGCCAAGCAGGAACCATTTTGACGCTTCCGAAATCAAGCGCTATCCTCCCTCCGTAATGTAATTTGATTGCCTGTTTGACTCCCATTTTCTGGCAATAATTGATTATTTCTGGTTGTCCCAGGATCGTTGCGTTCTTCTCTTTGGCCATCTCAATGGCGTCCCCTAAATGGTCATAATGGGCATGAGTGACCAGGATAAGGTTAGGACTAAGGTCTTGCGGAAATGACGACAAATGAGGGTTCCCTTTTAAATAAGGATCAATCAATATTGTGAAATCATTGCCCTTAATTGCAAAGCATGCATGACCAAAGAACAATAACTTAGTCACAGCTTCTCCTCGATTCGCATCTATATTATTACAGGTTCCCTAAATGTTCCGTAGATTTCTTTCAATACACTCGTTATTTCACCTATCGTTGCATATGTCTTAACGCTTTCTACCAAAAAGGGCATCACATTCTTTTTATCAACTGTAGCTTTCTTAAGTCTTTCCAAAGCAGATTTAACCTCCGTTGCATTCCTCTCCGCCTTGACCTGGGATAACCTTTCTATTTGCCTTTTTGATGTTTCCGGATCAATTTGATAAAGGTCTATCTTCTTTCCACTCTCATCGACAACAAACTTATTTACGCCAACCATAATTTTTTCTCCGGATTTAAGCTTTCTTTCATGGTCATAGGCTTCATCCAAGATCATACTTTGAATATATCCCTCTTGAATGGCCTTGATCATTCCCCCCATTTCCTCTACCTTCGCCATTAATTTGGTAATCTCTTCCTCCAACCTATCCGTCAAAAATTCAATATAATAAGATCCCCCTAAAGGATCCACAGTTCTTCCCACTCCAGCTTCGTCAGCCAAGATCTGCTGAGTCCTTAAGGCAACCTGGACAGCTTCTTTGGTTGGTATGGAATATGCCTCATCGAGGGATGCGGTGAAGAGTGATTGAACTCCCCCTAATACAGAACCTAATGCCTCGTAAGCTACTCTGATAATATTGTTCAAGGGTTGTTGCGCCGTAAGGCTTACGCCTAAGGTCGAAGTTCCAAATCTCAACCTCAAAGATGCAGGATCCTTGGCTCCAAACCTTTGCTTCATTATCTTAGCCCAAAGTCTTCTTGCAGCCCTATATTTTGCCACCTCCTCAAAAATATCAATATTTGTTGAGAACCAGAAACTTAACATTGGCCCAAATTTGTCGATATCGATACCTCTTTGTAGCATATGGTTTACATATTCGATGGCATCACAAAATGTGAACGCTACCTCTTGAATTGCATTCGCTCCGGCACCTCTGAAATGGGCCCCTGAAATGCTAATCGGATTAAAGTTTGGAATTCTTTCCATACAAAATTCAATGGTGTCGCCAATCATTTTCACCGAAGGCTCTATCGGAAATATCCAGGCCCCTCTCGACACATATTCTTTCAATATATCGTTTTGGATCGTTCCCCCGGTTTTTTCTATTGGAACGCCTTGTTTTTCCGCAACGGTGATATACATAGCGAGCAAGATTGCTGCCGTGGCATTAATCGTAAACGATGTTGTGATCTTATCTAAAGGAATACCATCAAAGAGTATCTCCATATCTTTTAGCGTATCGATAGCAACGCCAACCACCCCAACATCTCCCTCCGCAAGTTCATCATCTGAATCTATGCCCATCTGGGTGGGGAGATCCAACGCAACACTAAGCCCAGTTTGACCTTGGTTTAATAGAAATTTGTATCGAGCATTTGACGCCTCAGCTGTGGCCATTCCTGAATATTGCCTCATCGTCCAGAGACGGCCCTGATACATATTAGGATAGACACCTCTTGTGAACGGATATTCCCCTGGAAATCCCAATCTCTCCAAATAATTCGCATCTCCTGAATCTTCAGGGGTATAAACCGTCCGAACCTCAATTCCTGAGGTGGTAAATATCTTCTGTTCTCTTCCTTTCTTACCCGCATTTTCCTTCTCCCATCGCGTCCTTTCTTTTCCAATTCTTTCAATTTCTTCTTTCATGGTTTCCCCCTGCTTTCGTTAAACAATTTTATTTATCTCTCAAAACCACTGACATTGTCAGTGGTGGGGCGTGGGGGCGGTGGCCCCACACCTTTAGTGAACCAATCTTGTTGGTGAACAAGATTTGAAAAGAGTCGTTTCAATCCTTGTCAGGCAAGGCGAAGGACATTGTCCGAAGTCTTGCCGCTTTTCAAAGCCACCGACAAGGTCGGTGGTAGTTTACTGATGTTCAAAACTTTTCCTTGCAGTAACTTCAACTTTAATAAATTACTACAATTGGCAATGCTGTCTTTTACTCCCAAGACTTTGTCTCCTTTTGCCCTGTCACATCCCTTTGCCGTAAAATCTCGTTTAATCCGAAAAAACAAATAAGTCTTCATCTTTTCAATAAAATCCTGTTTCGGCCAACTGTTCAAACATCTTACTTCTTTCATCTGAAAATGTGTTGACAAGCCACTGTTATTGTTTATCTCTACCCTTGTCATCCTGAGCCTGTCGAAAAAGATAATGACTCATGGTTCGACAAGCTCACCATGACAGTCGTGTAATTTTCGTCATCCTTTTGTGACGGGCATCGTCATGAGGGTTTCATTTTGAGTAATGGCATCCACAATTTCGGTAATATCGGATATTTCTTCCATTCTGCAGATCATTTCAAGCGAACGTTCGATTTTATCATTAGGGAGCACCCGCCTAGCGCAGTATCTATACTTTTCCTGTAATTCTTGGTCAGAAAGCGGATTACAAGCTGCGTTTCCCTTTGAATATTCGACAACATGTGAATATTCGGCCCCATTAATCAACTTTACCACTATTTTGTGTTTTTCTGATTCAATGGTTTGTGGAACATGTTTGATTTTTGCCATAGTCTCGAGCGTTTTTTCATCCGTAATTCGCTCTGGCAGGTACTGCCCAAATTCCAACTTCCTGTCTAATAGGCACATCGCTATTCCGTAGCCAAGACTATACCTAGCCTCAAGTTCTGTTTTCGGCTGAAGGTAGCGGTAGGTCGGTTTATCAGGTTGTAAATCGCACCAGATACTTTCAACGTTTTCTGGTTTTATATCATGCGAATTTACAAGATAAAGCATGGAGTCATAAACACGGTGGTGCGCCCAACAATTCGGATATGGTTTGAAATTAATGCCTGGATAAACGACGGAATAAGGATTTCCCAAATTCTTGACGAGAGCTTCGATGTCATAGCTATTGACACCGGCAAGGGCGTTCATTAAACCGAACCGACCCTCCAGGATTTCCTGATCCCCGGTAAACCCTTCCTTCGCAAGTTTCGCAGCGATTATACCATTCCGCGAAGCATTCCCCGCGTGCAGTGACATCGTCATGTTCCCGATATTTTGAGACAGACCCGCACCCATAGAAGCCGCAATACCTACTGCATTGAGCGATTGTTCTAATGTGAGATTAAGTAGTTTTGATGATATGAGCGCTGATGTCACAGCGCCAAAAAAGCCTGTTGGATGCCAGCCACGAACCCGCATTTCCCAAGCATCCTTTGTCACCAAATTCAATTTTTGAAAAACTTCATATCCCAGTACCTGCGCGGTTAGAATCTGCTTTCCGCCAAATCGATAGGTCTCACCCAAAGCATAGAGAGGGGGAACAACTGTAACAGAGGGATGTGATGGGCCGGAATCATCAAAACAAATTGCATGCGAAAGAATTCCATTTGCAAAGGCAGCATTATCGATGGAGGTTCGTAAACCAAACCCAATGACACGGGTAGATCCATCGCTCTGCAGTTCTTTGATATAATCGTAGACAATTTTACCCGGCTTTTCACTGACTGCAGCCAAGCATGACCCTGTACAATCGAGGAAATGCCTCTTGGCGAGCCGGAACGCCTCGACAGGTATATCTTCATACCTCGTATCCAGCACAAACTCAGCCAACCGTTTCGTGTATTGCATTTTCAATACTCCTCCTTCCCGGGACGTGTCATATTTGCGTGACCTCCCAAAGGCTATTTCTAAACCGGAAAGTTACCGTGCTTTCTTTGGGGTCTAACTTCCTCCTTTTCATCCAAAATTTCTAAGGCACTCATCAATTCTCTTCTCGTCAATTTTGGCTCAATAATACTTTCTATGTAAAGTTTAGATGCAGCTTCAAAAGGGCCTCTAAATTTATCAACATATTCTTGAAGCTTTTTTGCTCGCGCCTCTTGTTTATTCTGGGATTTTTGAATCTCTTCTTTATAAAGAACATTGACAGCACCCTCTGCTCCCATCACCGCCAACTCAGCAGTAGGCCACGCAAGCATCATGTCGCAGCCCACTTCTTTATTACACATGGCGGGTTTAACGCCACCGTAGCCTTTCCTAATTACGACTGTGATTTTTGGAACGGTAGCTTCTGACCAAGCATAGAGCATTTTTGCACCATGCCTAATGATTCCTTTTTGTTCCTGCTCTATTCCAGGCATAAATCCAGGAGCATCCATAAGACTGACCAGTGGAATATTGAATGCATCGCAAAAACGTATAAATCTTGAAGCCTTATCAGAAGAATCAACATCAAGTATGCCAGCTAAAAAATTAGGTTGGTTGGCGACAATTCCAATGGGTCTTCCACCGACGCGGGCAAATGCCGTAATAATATTCTTTGCAAACCTCGGTTTAACCTCTAAAAGATATCCATCATCGACAACCCGGCATAGTATCTCATGCATATCAAATGGCTTATTCGGGCTATCGGGAAGAAGACTGTTTAGTTCCTCACGCACTTCATTTCCGGAAGCCATATATTGCTTTCGCGGGGGCTTTTCCTTCCAGAGTGACGGTAAAAAACTGACTAAATCTCTAACCATTTTAAGACAATCCTCATCATTCTTTGCAATAAAATCAACTGTCCCAGAGATCTCGGCATGGACCTTTAAGCCTCCCAATTCGTCCTTGGTCACTTGTTTACCAGTTACAGCCTTAATGACTGGGGGGCCGGTTATAAACATGTGGCTAGTATCTTCAACCATAAAAATAAAATCCATAATACCAGAGGAATAGGCCGGTCCTCCAGAACAGGTGCCCATAATCGCCGAGATCTGAGGGACCACTCCTGATGTAATTGAATTCTGGTAGAAAATGGATCCATACCCAACCCTCAATCCCTCTTGAATCCTTCCTCCAACCGAATCATTTAAACCTATAATTGGCACCCCGATCCTCCTGGCGAGTTCAAACATGTAACAAATTTTCATCGCATGCGTCCATCCTACTGACCCTCCTAATACAGTCTTATCTTGGGAATAAACACAAACCTTTCTCCCTTCGATTTTTCCTATACCTGTTACAACCCCATCGCCAGGAACCTTCTTTTCTTCCATTCCAAAATCTTTACATTGTGTCTCTCCCAGCATATTTACTTCTACGAAAGTATCCTTATCCAACAATATCTCAATTCTTTCTCTAGCCGTAAGCATTCCTTGCCGGTGTTGCTCATCAATGAGTTCCTTGCCCCCTCCTGTTCTCGCCCATTCTTCCAATCTTTTCTGCTTCTCGAAGGCTTCTTGATAACCCATTTAAAGCGCTCCTTTTCTCTTCAAACACGATATCGTTTTAAAGATTTTCTTTGAGTTGTTCATGCTATTTTTGCTGTTAAGATTCATTGGTTACCCCCTATTCTTATCCCTAATAGTTTCTCCCATAAAAGTATAATGGAGGCATAATCTTTTTCTCCTAGACCCTCTACTCGAGCCCATTCATAAATACAGTGAGCTGTATTAGTCACATACATCGGGATTTTAAAATCCCTACCCATTTCACAAACCAATTCCGAATCCTTGTAGGCTAATTCGACACTCATTCCAGCTTTAAAATCTCTATTTAAAATACGATAGCCAAATCTTCTCTGAAATATATCGCTGTTCCCTGAGGATTTACTGATGACGTCGTATAATATTCTATCCTTAACTCCTGCCTTCACTCCTAAAGAAACCGCCTCAGAAATTGCAGCCATGGTCACATGAGAGATTGCATTGTTGACTAGCTTTACTGTCATACCCTTTCCCACACTACCTACATGAAAGATATCTGATCCAATAACTTCAAAAATGGCCTTAGCCTTATGCATAGCTGATTTCGATCCACCCGCCATAACCACCAATTTCCCCTGTGCAGCCTTCTCAAGACCTCCCGCTATCCCCGCATCAATAAATTCTGCTCCTTTCATCTTCACCATTTGATCGATCTTCTTTACTAATTTTGGAGATACGGTGCTCGTTTCAATAAATAGATCCCCTTTCTTTGCGCTTGATGCCAGCCCTTTCTTTCCAAGATAGATTTCTTCCGATATGGCAGGTTGAGGTAAAGACGACATTACGATATTACATCTTTCGGCAAGCCGTTGAATATTCTTTGAACCTCTTGCGCCTAATTGAATAAGCGCATTAACTTTCGCCTTATCTATATCGAAGACAAATAGTGGGTAACCAGCCTTCAGCAAATTGGCGACCATGAGGCTACCAACTCGCCCTAAGCCAATAAAGCCAATCATAGGAACTTGTTTTACCATTGTTATTTACCGCCTTAAAATTCCTGAAGGATCGATTCTGTTCCGAAGAACCTCTAATTCCAACTCGTTAGGTTCAGGCATCCTCTCAACTTTCTCTGGGATCACTAATGAGAAACCCGTATTTTCCATGACACTCTCTAGCGACACATTGGGCATGAGGTGTTTCAACCTTAGCTCTTTTGACTGTTCTGTAAAATCCATAACGCATAAGGGGGTAATAACATACTGCGGGCCCTCCCCGAGGAGTCCAAGCTTCTCACGAGCATCCGCCCCCCCTTTGTTCCAACCAATTGTTGAAATAAAATCGCATTTCTCAACAAACGTCCTTTTGTTATGATTGTTTGTAAAAATAATATATCTTTTTACCAGGGAGGTCATCGAGGTCGCTCCAATGCTCCCAGCTCCTCGTAGTCTAATTTTTTTGAAGTCGCTTCCTATCCCAATCAAATTGGTATTTCCAAATCGGTCTATCTGCATTCCTCCCGCAAACATCAGATCAATTCGGCAGGCTGTCTCATATCGAATTTCGGGTGGGATCATATATTCAGCATTTTTCTTTAAGCCCGTCTCGGTATACGATCTAAAGTCCCCGATTTCCGTGTCCTTTAGGAAATCGACGAAATAATCGGACATCACAATTTTCAAATCCGGGCAGTGAGTAAGATGAGCTAAAATCACTCCTGCTCTTTGGATTCCAGCCCCAATTCCAGCAATGACATACCATCCATTTTCTATATATCTCGAAATGAAGACGGCCTGTAATTCCTTGCTTGTAACACTCATAAGGGATCATGCCTCCCTGAGGGATAATAATCGGCGCAAGCTAACGGTTTCCAAATAATCTTCTAACGAGCTTGGACCATAAACGTATTCTTGAGCGAAATCTGTAAACCCCTTTTTATCGCCTTTTATAAACTTGTTCGCAACGCTTATATATTCTTTAATGTATTGCTCATCCTCACAATAATATCCCTGGCTTGAAAGCGGATGGGCCCCATAAGGGGCCAGTAGGATCCCATCCACCAATACTGCTGGAATCGTTGTTTCAAAAAAGTTAAATTTGATTTCCGCGTTTGAGACAATCTTCTCTACTTGAACAATGACCTTCTTGGAAGCCCTTGCCAGTAAGCCATCCGTAAAGGATTTTCCCTTATGTTGAACGTTGCCATGAATATCTGATTGGGCTGCATGAATCAATGCCAAATCGGGCGAAAGAGGAGGAATTGCAAGTAGTTTTCCGCTACCAAACGGATCATCCACCATCTTAATATCAGGGTTAATCTCCGGGATAGAGGTCCCAATCCCTCCTTTCCAAGGCAAAAAAGGTAAACCCTGCGTGGCTGCTCTTAACATACAGACGACCATGGCTACATCGACTTCCCTAATCTCCAGGCTTCCCTCTTCTGCCTTCATCCTGAAAAAGGGGGCAATCATTGAGAGAGATTCCATCCCTACATAAGGGCAAATGACCTTTTTAACACAACCACATGCAATGAGGAGATCAAGTTCTATACTCGAGGGAAAGGCGATAACCGTCAAGTCTTTAATCCCCTTCTTGATGATTTGCCTGATAATGGCCATTGGTTTGTTCGCAGTAAGGTAACCCCCAATCGCAAGTGTCATTCCATCCTTTACCAAATCTGAAATCTGTTCAAATTTGATTCTTTTATCAATTCTCTCATCAAACATAGATAAAACTCCGTGGCTTTTCTGAATCTATTTTTCTAATTAAGCCTGTTCACTAATACAA
>Ga0180732_1001265_pt1 | contig 16207 bp, 18 predicted proteins | sample KR11_01MetaG_FD_148674 | JGI IMG/M metagenome (GOLD analysis project Ga0180732, IMG submission 148674) | Groundwater microbial communities from the Olkiluoto Island deep subsurface site, Finland - KR11_0.1 MetaG | ecosystem: Environmental > Aquatic > Deep subsurface > Groundwater | place...
ATTTCAATTTCATTACAGTACCTCCAGCTCAGTCAGGGCATGACCATAAGAAAGCTTCTCTGTGGGGTCAACATGCACGCCGCGCGCGGACTTCTCCAGGATCGCCATATTAAGTCGGGCCGCCCGTGAATAAGCGAAACAGATTTTCGCCTGCCGTTGGTCTGGAAGGACAACGCCGGACAAATCCACTGGTTCCCATCCGGGGGAGCCTTGGCGCGTCACGTTCTCCTTGTGGATCAAATACAGTTCGCCATGCTTCTTATCACGCATTGCCTCCCCAGCCCGTGCGGTCAATTCCTTGGCGGAACAGTTTTTCAACTCGGTAGCCAGGGCCAGACGTTGCAAGGATTCATCATTCTGATTCATCGGCTTAAAAATGTGCTGGCCCATGGGTGCCGACACTGGCCGGGTGGAAAGGATATGCTCAATGTCCATCCAGTTGTCCCGATAACCCGCAAGCTCATCATCAGCCGCTACAACTGCTTGATAATGCTCAATGACAGCCGCTGAATGCTCTGCGCGGATCTCAGCTTCTTTCTTACTCAACATTTCAGAATGGCCGTAGTGTTCGCGCTCCTTTGCGATTTTTTCAAGCTCCTTGCCTAAGCGTTCAATGACACCCATGGCTTTTTCCTGAGCGGTTTTAATATTTCCCTGCATCGATACGAGTGAGTAGATGTCTTTCATTTGTAATGCTCCTTTTTTTTGTTGATTTTTTCAGCCTTAACTATTCTTCGCAACTGGCCGACTTTTCGTTATTGCCGCGAATAAACAGAATACTTTTTCCCTGCCTCTTTTTGGCTGCCGTAACTTCCTCAGCGTTGCGACAAAAAATAATTTCTGGTAACGATTCAACCCTTTTCCTTTTTTCAATCTGTCTTAATCGTGCCTTCATGCTCACGGCGCAACCTCCTTTGTATTTTTCTTTCTGAAATCAACAGCCCTGAGCAGAATAGCTGTTGCGCCAGGGTTCATCTTCAGATATTCCGCACATTCTACCGGATCAAAGAACACTTTCACCGGCTCTGGTGGAATAAGGTTGTCCCGCTCTTTTTCAAGATTTTCAAGTCTGCCTTTTAAGTTTCTCATGATCTCCTTTTCAACCTGGTAAGCTCTCAATCAACCGACTGAAGGCATCAACGAAACGCGTCTGTGTGTCTCCACGCTCTTCTTGTTGGTACAATCCCATTGCGCGGCCTCTTGCTATCTCAGCAGATACCGCTGCCGCGATTTGTCCTTTCCTTGCGGCAATGTTACGGAGCTCAGCAAGGGCCTCCAGGTGTATTTTTAAATCATCATTCACAATAGACCTCCATTAAATAAATTCTTCAGGTGAAACGTTTGGAAGCGGGTTTCCTTCGAGCTTCGCCATTCTTATTTCCATGTCCGTCAGTTCCTTGATTTTAATCTGACCCTGAATCAATCCCATTAAGGCCGTTGCCTCGTCGGTTGTGATTTTGCCCAGCCTTGCGGCCTCATACACATTCGCGGCCTGCTCAGCGAGGGAGCCGCCAGCAGGGAGACGCGCGGCAATCGGTTTTGATGTTGCTTTCAGTGTTGGCGTGATCCGGTCAAGGCATATCCTCAATGCTTGGATATCGCCATCAAGGGCAAGCTCTACGGCCTTCCTGGTCAGGGCCTCACACTCACCCTCCAGGAGTGTCAAGGTGGCAATGGTGGCCTTGCTACGGCTTCCTTGAGGTCGTCCGGATGGATTACCGCTCACGCCCTTTTGAAATGGCTTGCCACGCTGTTTCTGGTTTGTTTTGTCAGCGGAATTTTCCATGATTGTGACCTCAATTTTCATTTGTGATGAACTCTTTTTTTTACCTGAAAAAACGCGCCCGCCATTTTCACCCTTTTTTGATTCAATCGCGTTCGCTTTGTTTAACCTGGTGATTCTTTAAGATAGTGACATATTTGTCACTCGAAACTATAAACGGGTGAAATCGCTGTTTTGCTAAACCTTTCATGCGCTTATCGCTTTTTCGTGCATTTTTTCAGGTGTCATTTTTGTCACTCCAATAATCCTGTTTTTCTGTTTTGGAGTGTCAATTTTGTCACTCGAAAGGGGGTTTTCAGGTGACATATTTGTCACCGACTTTTTTTGTTGCCGGGTGTTGTAGACCTGCCAGCCTTGCCCCTCTTTCGTGTTCCTGATTCGCGGGGTAGGTGTCGGCTGATAGTCAGGGGTGTTCCATTTCTTCCATCGCTCGACAATGCTGTACGTCGTCATATCACGACTTCGCCCGCCCGCGCCTTGGTGGTTAATGTCGATAAACCCCAGGGCTATTAGCTCGTCAATCGCGTTCCTGAACTCACGCCGGGGAATGCCATCATTTTCAGCCGTGCTGTAGCAGTAGACAATCTGCCCGTTGTTGGCGATTACGTGAGCATCGCCACGGCCTTTGTCTTTTTTTTTGACAATTACGCGACGGCTCAAGAATCCCATATAGACACGCAGGCCCCACCGTGACAAGCTCCTGAACGCTACAGAGTTCAGCAATTCGGCCTCAAGGAAAATGCCGCGCATTTATTTCCCTCCTGCCATGACATAACGGGCTATCCGGTGCAACTTGCCGCCCTGGTGCGCAGCTTCTACCGTCCATACAGTATCAATCTGCTTTCCCTGTTGGCGTAATTCCATCACACGGGCCGCCGGGTGCATTATATCAAGGCCTGACCGAGCCTCCAGGGTGGTAAGTGTTCCGTATCGGCTCAGGTGGTCAAGTATTGCCGCTCTTTGCTGTGTGGCTGTGGTCATCCTGCAGCCCCCCTTTCCAGCTTCAGACGGGACATATCAGACACGATCCGCATCATCAATGACATGTTTGCCCGTGCCTGATCCGCTGCATTTTGAATATGCTCATCGTTGCTCACATCATAAGACATGCCCTCAAGTATGCCCTCAGAACGTCGCAGGATCGTTTCTAACAGCGTTAAATGGTCAAGGTGTGCAGGTAGAGGCAAATCTTCAGGAGCGCAAACAAGGCGGGGCCTGTCTGACTCTGTGTGTTGAAATGGTGCGGGTTGTGTGGTATTATGACCTTGATTCTCAAGGCGGTTTCTCTCAGGGGTGGGGGTGGCCGCTTTTTCCTTTTCCATGGCTTATGCCCCCGCTTGCGCTTCTGTGGTGCTGCCGAAAACACGCGCCGATACAAAATCGTCAAGGTCGGATTTTCTGTAAATTACAGCCCTGCCAAGCTTAACGAAGAGCGGGCCTTTACCGCTCCACCTCCATTGCTCCAATGTTGCAGGCTTTACCTGTAAAAATGCTGCCGCCTCTTCTGTCTTCAAATTTTCGCCCATGGTTTTTCTCCTATTGAATTGGATAGAAACAGGAAACCCCCGTTCCTTCGTGATCGTTTATGATCTAAGGATAGGGGGTTCTATGGAGTGAAAACAGATTGAACGGTTCTACCTGTTACGGCAAAAAACAGGGGGCCTGTTCTCTGTACGTCAACAGTGGAGCGGAATAATGGGACTCCCTGTTATTTTAAAAGAATTTTGTTTTTTACTCTTGCGTCTTATTCGGGCCGCCGCTTTTGCTCGGATTTATGACTTTCCCTAAATATTCGATGGAAGTTTTAGTAAGCAGTGACGACTTTTGATCTGACAGCCATTTTTCAATCATAGCAATGTGGCCGCCAGGTGGCTTATGTGTATTGTCGGAGCTGTTTCCTTCTCTTGTAGAATAAAGTTCTATCCATCCCTTGACCGCCAAGGACAACAATTCAGAATGCCATGGATGATTGACATTAAGAATATCCGCTATTTCATCGTTGGGGGTAGGTTTGGTTTCTTTTTTAAGGGCGGTAAGGGTTTCATGGGACAAAAAAAGCTGGCTGGCAAATACAGAAACCTTTTGATTGATAGTGACAGGGATGTTGTCAGGATCTCCATACAATCCATTGAAATGATCTACGTATATGCTGGAAGGATTAAAAGCCTTTGGATGAAGGCACAATGGCATAATGTCTTCTTTTCGGAGTGACAAGAGCCCCTTAACGTCAAACTCCCTACAAGAAACGACTTCTGGAGTTTCTCTTCTCTCGTATTTCGTCTTTCCCTCATACCAGAACAATAAATTAATTTTTCCTGTCACGCCAAGCTTTAACAAGTCTATTCTTTCACATTCGAGCAGTTTTGTGGCCTCATCAAGACTATAAAAATCATGATCCATCATCCCATAATCTCCTTCAGATTATCCTTGATTGATAAAAATCAAACTGGCAGGCCGTCAAGGTAACGGCTTTTCGGGGATCAACCTATCCAGCTTGAAAATGTTCTCAGCCTTTCGCCTGCATCTGAACAATCTGCCCATGTTGTTTTTTGATTCGTTCCTGTATGGCATCGGTAATTTTCTGCATGGGTTCACGCAGGCGGTCAACATTCAGGATGATATACCCGCCCGTAACATCGCCAAGTTGTTGTTTATGGTTCAAGAGTGCCTTCACGGTGTAGCTGGATAAGTCCAGACTTTCGGCAAGGGTGGCAAAGGTTCGCCGTAGATCGTGACAAGAAAACTTTATTCCGGTGATCGCTGTCACTTCGCCAATGGCGCGCCTTGGTTCCACGATATAGCCGGTCTTCCCTTCACCGGGAAAAACATACTGTGAAGCAAGCCGGGACTCTGCCAGGGCAACACGGTTAAAAGCCGCCTGTTGTTGCTTCAATGGTAGCTTACCAGCATCAGCAAGGGCCGCTTTTGCTTCGGTCAGTTCTGTCTTCAATCCTTCCTTGCGGTCGGTCAAGAGTGCTTGCAGATAGCCACTCAATGGCAAGGTGTGCGGGTCGCTGTTCTTGGTTTCAACAATGGTGAAACAGCCTTCCTGAAAATCAACCTGTTTCCATTGAAGCGTAGCCGCCTCCTGCCTCCTCAGTCCGGTGAAGAGCAAGAAAAGCAGATAGTCACGCATAATGGTATTGTCCAGCCCGGAAACTGCTCTAAACCATGCAGGCAATTCACTATTTTTGATAAGGGTACGCCGCCGCTCAACCTGATACCATGCCTTTCTTTTCCGGCTTGAAAGGATGTTGACCGGGTTCATATATGGAGTGCCGCCCTCTTCATCTTCAAAGGCATAATTCAGAACAGCCCTCAAGGTTCGCATACAGTTGTCAGCCGCCGCCTCTCTTCGTAATGGTGGGGCAATCTCCTTATCCCCTGTAGGAGTGACTTTCTTTGTCAGCCTTTGCCGTTCCCGCTTACCACTTGCTATCGCCAGGTGACGGGTCTTTACCATGTCGCGCGTGATCTCTGCCGCCGGTCGCTCTAACCAGTCAGCCAGGTATAACCGGCAAAGGTTCCTATAAGTTTCAATGGTTCGGGGTTTCAGCTTCCCCTTTTGCAAATATTCGTCAAGTGCCGCCTGCAGGGTTATCTTCTGCCGGTCTTCTTCCTTTTTTTCCTTCCGGGCCTGCCGCTTCCCTTCGTTTGGATCAACGCCCCGCCCCATGTCGGCCAGTGTGCCTTCTGCCCTCTTTCGTGCCATCTCTGCCGTGATCTTGTCAGTGGTATCAATCTTTGTTCTTACCTGCTTGCCATTGACGCGCCGAATGGTGAAATAGGTTTTGCAGGTTGTCGAAATTCGAACACCAAAGCCTTTCAATACGTCATCAGAATAATCAACCCGGCCACTCTCAAGAAGGGGCAATTTTTCAACTGTTGTCTTGGTAATATGAATTACTGGCATGGTCTCACCTCAAGATATTGGCAAAAAGATCGTCTATGGGTAACACTTGGAAGGAATTTTTTAAAAATCATCAATCCCTAAGCGGTTTACAGGCCGCTTGCTGGGTAACACATGGGTAACACTTCAGGGGAAACACGAAGAAACTGTATAGAACAGTGTAGGGGGTAAGTGACTGAATGTCAATAGATTGTAGAATTTAGCAGAACAGAAAAGAGGACAAAATAGGCCAATTCACAAACTTCTAATCCGTAGGCCGCGCGTTCGAATCGCGCCGGGCGCACCAATAAATACAAGCACTTAGCTCTTTACGAGTTGGGTGTTTTTTTGTTTTTTAGCTCCATAGGGTCAATATAGGGTCAGTCATCGAAGAATAGACCTTTTTTTTCACGTCGAAAACTCCAACCATAGAAATAAAAAAGCGCATTCCTCGAAGAAAGAAGCGGTCTGCATTCCTTTTTAAAGTATTCCGCAAAACCATCCCCTTACCCTTGACGTTATATGAGGGTCATCCTGTTACTTGCTATAAACAAATAAGTTTTTACAGGTAATCAAGCTTTTGCTATAAACTTGCTATAACCTTGCCATACTTACCCTTGTAGTAATGTTGCGGTCTCTCCTAGTTTTCCCTAGTAGTCAAACGGTGTAGGACTCGTGATCATATACCTGTTCACTAAATCCGTGAAACATGCCGTGCTTATGGATTGACCTGTTTACTTTGTCGTTCATTTCTTGGTCACTAAACCAGTTAACCATTCAATATTACGGACAATCACCGGTCACGTTACAGGATAGTTTTTTATAATCTCCACCTGTGTAGCTATTTAAACTTAATCTGACATAATTTTTAATAAAGATCCGAGTTAACCTGACACCTTGTTTGTTTGATATACTCAGGAAGAAGCTCTTCTTGCAGTTTTACTTAAATGGTGAAGATTGCCACTGGATCTATCTTGATATATTTACCATAATTAATGCCAACAGGATGTTTCTACTTAGGAAGTAGATATTTATTGCTTCAATACTCAAATTGTGATGCAATGATTAAAACTATTTTATTAAACCTGAATTTACTCGCAGAAAGAGATAAAAATTAAAAGATATTTGATTCTCGGGGTGTGTACTTGGTTTTTTAGCACGCTTCAAACAGGCAAATTCTTACCATCCCTCACCAACATGAATTTATGAACATTTCATCTACCAGAAAGGTCTCTGTCGGACCGACTGTTCTTTTCTTTCTCTTTTTCCTGCTCCTGTTTACCAAACCGCTGTGGGCTGTTGTCACCACGTATGAAGGAGAAAGTGTCGAGTGGGACTTTGAGGTAATCGGACACCTGGCGGGAGGAGGTAATTACACTTTTAATCCCACTGCTACACCTACCGGTTGTTCGAAACAAACAGTGGATGGATGGACTGAAATGCAGTGTTCCTACACTGCAGACGCTCCCTACTATGGTGACATTTATAGGGTAACAGCCGCCTATACCCCTGCTGCCGGTACAAATCATCGCATGTCGACGACAGTCAAACCCTACCCGAGCCATGACGAATACGATTTTCAAAGTCCCATCTCAAGCTATGTTACCACCTATCCCAGCACTCTTAATCATGCATTCGAGAGTATCTTTATCCCCATGTGGCCGGAAGACGTGAATACTGCCTATGAAATTGTCATTCGTTACTACTCCGATGAAAGGAATATGGCCTTCAATATTCATTTCTGGTTCTGGGGCTTTGACCCCGGCTCTATCCCGAATATTCCATGGTTGAAAGGGGAGCCGGGAGAAAATCCGTATCTCAAATTCTGCGGAGGAAAAATAAGACCGGGAAAAAAAGCAGGCGGCCCGGCCCTCTGAGCCGACATCGGCTTACCCAGGTACTGGGTAAACACAGCAACCCTGAATCTCGTCGTTGAAGATACCGTCTTTGCCTATAACGGGCTTGGACCGGCCATGTCTTTTTCTCATACCTACAATGCGGATCCATCAGTGCCGGGGATCTTTGGCAACGGCTGGTCTTTTTCCTATGATGAAAGCCTTACTAACACCATCTATCTGGACAATTCTTCGGGCACTCCTTCGGACAAAAATGTCGCCCTGATCAGTCGCGGTTCAGGTCAGGGAGTACCTTTCACATTTTCCGCACCGATCGGGACACCACCCGTCTTCCCTATCATCTTCAATCCCGAGGGAGGCCATTTTGACCGTCTGACCCAGGAATTGGAGGGATATTGGAACTATGAGCCAAAAGGCAGCCATACCCGCTACAGGTTCGACCATATACTTCCTCCTCTTGGCGATTATTCGGATAGGATGCATCTGACCGGGATAACCGATGCCAACGGCAACAAAGTGACAATTGAACGGAATGCGGACGCAACTATCAAAACTGTCACCGATGCATCGGGACGAGCCACCTCCTTCTCCTATGCATCCTTCGGCGGCGCGCCCCGATGCATATTGATGACCACCCCGGACGGACGGACAGCAAGTTATACTTATGATGTCAGGGGCAACCTCACTCAGAGCATCGATTTACTCGGTACTGTAACCACCTACACCTACGATAACGATAATTTCGTCACCTCGCTCTCCGTGGCCGGGGCAACCACTCTCTTCGCCTACACCGGCACCGGCAACGACAAAAAGATTGCATCAATTACTGATGCCGAGAGCCATATTATTACCTATACCAAGGACGACAACCTGCCAATCACCACCGTCAGCGATGCCGCGGGAAATACTTTTACCTACGAGACCTCTAAAGAAGACCCGAAAACAACTACAACCGTGACGGATCCCTTTGATAGTAGCACTACAACGATTCAAGGGCCAAGCGGCCCCACAGAAATCATCGACCCCTGGGGATATCATACCTATATGGAGTATGATACCAGAGGCAACCTGACAAGGCTTGAGCGGCCCCATGGACATATCACTACCTATACCTACGATGCCAACGACAACCTACTGACCAGTACGGACGCCTACAACAAGACCTGGACCTATCTGTACGATACAAAGCATAATCTTATACGACGTACCTCACCCCTGGGCCGAGCAACTATTCTCTCCTATGATACTCAAGGACAGCTTCTGACCACCACCGACTCCGGAGGCAGCACCACTGCGTTTACCTATGATGGGTATGGCAACGTGAAGACCAGAACAGATGCCATCTCGAACGTCACCTCTTTCTCCTATGATGCGCATGGTCTTCACCTGCTTTCAATAACCGATCCGCAGAACCGCACTACTTCTTACCTGTATGACAATAATGATCGGACAACACGAGTCACCTATGATGACAGCAGGTTGGTTAACTATACCTATGACGCCTTAGCCCTGATTTCCCGCACCAATGAATCCGGAACGGTGTTTAATCAGCAACACAACAAGTTGCTGGCAAGCACGAAAGTTTTTGACGGATTGGGGAATTACACCGCCTATGGGTATGACGGGTACGGCAACCTGACTTCGCACCGTGATCCTCTCGGCAACACCAGCCTTTACAGTTATGATGGTAACGGCAGACAGATCGCTGGTTTTGATCCCCTGATGCACAAACAGTCCTTCGGGTATGATGAGCGCGGCATGCTGACCAGTTTCACCGACGAACGCAATAATACCTCCACCTTTATTTATGATGGTAACCGGTTCCTTTTCTTGGCCTTGGATCCGCTTGATAATGGCACAATGTATACCTATGATAAGGCCGGGAGAATTGTTTCCAGATCATCCTCTCGCAGTAAAACGGAACAAAACTATACTGATGACGGTCAGTTGTCCCAGATAAAACATGACGGCGTCCTGGCCGGAACCTTCAGTTACGATTCCGCCGGAAACATGGCAAGTTTTGCTGATTGGGCCGGGACCACAAGTTTCAGCCATGATGCCGCCAATCGAATAACCGGCATAACCTATCCGGATAGCCGTTATGTTTCATTTTCGCTCTTACCGGATGGCCTGCCGCAAACCATTCATTACCCGGGAGGTGTTGCTGTCTCGTATACCTATGACGACCGGCAGCGTATATCGGCCATTTCCTGGTCCGGAGGATCATTATCCTTAAACTATGATCCTGGTGGCAAGGTAACATCCATCAGCCGTTCCAACGGCACCGCCAGCAGCTATAGCTACGATAAAAATGGCAGAGTACTCAACATCAGCCATGCAAAAGACAGCGTCCCTTTTGCCGCCATGTCCTATGTCAGAGATGCTGCCGGCAATGTCACCCAGGAAGCAGTCGACCTGCCCCTGTCACCCGTTATCCCCGATTACGACATCACCAGCACCTTTAATGCCGCCAATCAGCTTGCAACCTTTAACGGCAATCCGGTCAGTTACGATCTGGACGGCAACCTTACGGCCATGAATGATTCCAGAGGCCTGACTGCTTCTTATGGTGCCGAGAACCGACTCAACAACCTCTCTCTTTCCTCGATCAACAGCACCTATTCGTATAATCTGCTGGGGCAAAGGGTAAGAATTGATCGGAATTCGACGGTAATCAACCGTTATCAGGATCAACACAACAGATTGCTGTTTGAAACCGATTCCTCCAATACTATTACCGCACTGTACATATACAGCGGCCCCCGGCCCTTGGTCATGCTGCGCGGTGGGGAATCATATTTCTATCACTATGATCAGCGAGGCAGTACCGTGGCTCTGACAAACTCGACCGGTGATGTGGTGTCTACATATATCTTTTCGCCTTTTGGTTTAAATCTGGGCCGACAGGGAAGCATCGAAAATCCCTTCACCTGGATCGGTGCTCTCGGAGTTGAGGATGACGGGGAAGGCATCTACTATATGACCAACCGTCATTATGACGCCTATTCAAAACGATTTCTGCAAAAAGATCCCTCCGGGTTCACCGGCAGTCATAATCTGTATGCCTATGTCGGGAACAATCCGGTAAACCTGGTTGATCCCGAGGGCCTGAACTGGCTTGGCCAATCCACAGCCTACAGCAACGTTACCTTAGGCATAATGTTGGTTGCCGTGAATACAGGGGCAGTGCTCACCGCGCCGGCATGGTTAGGGGTTGGAGGGGTTGCTCTCTGTGGAGTGGCTATCATAAATGGGGCGCAACGTATACTGTCAGTCCGTGACAATGAAAAAGATTATAATGATCCGGACTATAATATCTGGGACGCAGGAGCTGATCTTGTCGACCCGACCCGGCTTGGAAGAAACACTTTAGACAGTGGGACGTCATGGTGGCTTGATGCCCCCATCAACGATACGGATTACGGCAATATGAAAACGAGTACACCGGACATTTCCTTTCCCGAATTTACCCTGGACTAGAACCATGAAATATTATTTTAGAGCAATAGATGGTCTCGTCGGCAAAGGGAAGATGGTCTTCGTTGCGGTTGCTGTCTCCACGCTTTTCTGCCTGGGTGCAACCACCACTAATGCGGCCTACACGGTCAACTACAGTTACGATAAAGCAGGCCGGTTAACCAAGGCATCTTATGAAAAAGCTAATGAAATAAACTATAGTTATGATGCAACCGGGAACCTGATACTGACAAAGCTGACAGGAACAACGCGCTTCCCTTGGCCCATGTTCTTGCCTGCAATCAGCAATAATGCAACTGGCTCTACACCGAAAGCCCCCTTAGTGTTAAAAAATATAGATTTCCAGACAGTTGTGGAGAAAAAAGAGGTAAAATAGCGAACTCCCGATTTTTTTTCTGGCCACATACAGTAAGACAGCTCACGCAATCACTTTTCCTGCAATGCAGAGAATGGGGGCAACGCCCTCTTATCCTGAGACGGTTCTCGCCGATGGAGGTTTACGGTACCAGAGAGAACAGGAAGTACCTGAAAGCCTATGGCATCAGGTACGGCGGTAAAGCGTTGGGCCGCCCAGTGAAGCAAACGCAACTGAATGCTGAGCAGATCAAGCTGGCAAAAGCACAGCGCAAGCAAGATGCTTGTGAACGTATTCCCATCGAAGGGAAATTTGGCCAGGGTAAAAACGGCTACCGACTCAATTACATCCGTGCCAAGACAGCAAAGACCTCTGAGACATGGATAAAAAGCCATCTTCCTGGTGATGAACCTGCTGGTTCTGCTCAGGAATTTGTGTGTCCAGAGAACGGGTGTCATAAAATCCGGCTTCTCACGATATTTGGCAGATCAATTTTCGTGGATGCGGCTTGAACTGGAATGCTTTGGCTGGCTAATCAAGGGATTCGTTAGCCAAAGATGATTTTCTGAGGTAACTCTAATTATATCCATCATTATTCAGATCACCTGAGGCTGCCTGGACTTTCCAGAACGGCAGTGTTCTTTCCTACCGCTTTTTTTCGCTCCCCTCCTGTTGTCTGTTTTGTCAGCAAATATTTCACCTAACACTGACTTTCTGCCGGAAATTTATCATCTGCCGTTCTGCGATTCCGACTGTAAAAACACATTACTCTTACATTTCATCCCCGTTCACACCTACAAAGGTTATGACAAAGTTCTCCGGCAATGCAGGGGCGTCCAGGTGGAGAACGGTTACTGCCAGCCGAGCTAGGAGGCAAATTTAAAAAATTCTTCATAATAAAGCGGTGCTGACGTAGCGCTACCTTCATAACCAGCGCTTCAACAAAGCACTCTGGGCCAATACGCGCAATAGACGATTGCACCAGTTTTGGTGATAAGTAATCGCTTTATCGGGCGAACCTGCAGGAGTATCCTGGAGATGGGGGATCTGATCCTGGCCATGGCGGACAATATAGGTAGGACCAGATTCTGGTTACTCAGCAGTTGCAGAACGCCAACGTGGTCACGGTACAAACCTCGATCCTGGCGGCCCAGGATTTGGCGATTACTATTATTACCGGCCGGAAATTATGATTCTGGTGAGGAAGGGAAGAGATAATTTGGAAGGCAAGGAATTAAGATTATTGAGAAGAAGGTCATGAAGTTCAATGTTGGCAAGAATCTGAAAGAATCAGTCTGTATCAAGGTTAGGGCTGGTTGTGGCTGTACATGTAAGACCGTCAATAAGCATTCATAGAAAGAGCATCAGGGAAAAACTCGGTATCTCGCAGCACAAGATCAATCTCCAGATTTATCTGTCTTCCATTACCTGACCTCCTGTCCCTGGACAAATACTCCAACGCCTCCACACCCGCTTCGAAAACACTTTTTCTGCGTGAAACCGGATCCTGGGTATAGGTATTACCCCTACAATGGATAGTTTCTCTATCTATTACCTACTCCTTTTTACTCCATTGTTTTCTCATTTTTTCTAACGCATACTGTTTATATGAGATAGACACTATGCTTGGCTTATCCCCATTGCCGGAGTCGGTAAAACCTTGTGCGGCAGCGGACAGCAGGCAATGGTAGGAACAACTTACAAAAAAATTTCATTCATAATACTTTGCTCAACGAGGGGAGCGTAAAAAGCTCCGGTACTATTTTTTTTTACTCATGGAGGATCATCATGAAAAGTTCGACACATGTTGTAGCAGGCCTCTTGTTTTTAAGCCTTGCTCTCAATGGAACGACAGTAATAGCCGGAAAAGGGGGAGGAGGAGGCGGAGGTGGGGGCACCGGAATGGAAGTAATATCCGGAAATGGGGGGGGTAGCGGAATTGGGGGCAACGGAGGTGGGGGCACCGTAAGTGAGACCGGCGGAGGTGGCGAATCGTCGGAGCAGGGGCAGCTCTACGGTGACCTCTATGTCATTGCCCGTTATATGGGAGGGGAAACCAAAAACGTGCCGGAATTTGACGAAAATGGTGCCCCCGTCATGGAGCAGGTGGCTGGTGATTCACTGGTCTGTGGCATCACTCCCTGCCAAGTATTGCAGCAGAAGTGGACCACGGCAACTGCCGTTGGCGGTGAACCGAAATTGAGCGAGATATTTGCCACGTACCAAGTACTGGATGATTATGGTACCCCTATACTCAATCCGGTGACTGGAACTGAATATTATGCCGCTCCTTACCCCAGTCAGTGTGTGCAACCAGTAGCTGACTCAGTACGTTGGGGCGACATATCCACCAAGACCGGGCTCAACGAGAACCGTCTTCCTCTGGATTACATCTATGATGCAACTCACTCAGCAACCGATTGCGCTGTAACAGATACTGTTTTCCTGGCAGCTGGCGAGGTATGGAATTCTGTCACCTATTACACAGCAATTTCCTATCCTCAGCTTATCCAGGAAGTCTCATTCGGCCGCCTCAGTCTGGCGCGGTCCCCTGAGGCGATAATGGATATGGCCTTTGATGAGGCGATCTCAAATCTAAACAATGCAGAGAAAATCGTCCTCGATGCTACCGGCCGGTTGGTTTTGACCACCAGAGTTTATGATGAATTTCTTACCAACTCCGACGGCACTCCCCTCGAGCTGGCAACATCTCCAGTGACGAAGACCATCGACTCACCCCGGGAAAACCTGGCGATCTACATCAAGCTGATGAAGGACGGCAACCTGATCACTCCAGCGAATGAGCGAGCACCCGTCGACATGTCGATAAGCGGCGGCAACCCTAATGTACTTGAGGACGGCCCGTCCACGGCGTTGCGTCCGACCATCAATATCGAGCTCATGAAGGATATGGGGCTCGGCAATCTGGTCGATGCATCTAACAAGACTATCTACTATGCGAAGTATGATAAGACGCTGGCTACAGTGCTTGTCTCGGATACCCCTAGTGAGGGTTACGAGCAAGCATACGGGACCAAGGAGCGTGCGCCGTCCGATGTCTGCCTCGGTGACGACCTTCCTTTCAGCGCCACATTTTTTGCTTCGGCGGCCGATAAAAGCGGCTCAATCACCATGGACCAGATTGTTTACCTCAACTCCATCCTCAGAATCAACAAGGTAGTCGGACTCAGCGATGACGGAAGCATCGATTACAGCAAAAATCCGGTCTATTTCAATTTTGCCACCAACCCGTATGACTATAAACGAGGAAACACGTTTAGGAATCGTGGGCACGTGATTGTGGAGCCGGGTGGAGGTCATCAGGCAACCTATGATGGTTCCGTGAATGTGCTTGTGGAAGGAGTTACAGGGACCTGGGTTGACACATCGATGCCGATCTTTGAGTCAGTATTTGACAGCGTAGATTATTCCGGCACCGATATCTCCGGCTTTACCACTATGGCTGATGATGACGTGCGTACTATTGGTTATATCCATACCTATCAAATTCCTGGCTTGCGGTAACCGCATTTCCACCCGCAGCGTAACCCCCTGGCCCTCCACCTCAGGAACGGCCAGGGGTATCAGATTACTGAGACGGTCCGAAATTCTGGGGTCAATGCAAGCATTATGTGTCCAAGTAACAAGGGAATCATCGGCTATGGCAACTATGAGGCGCAATTACTGACCCAGGAAGAGGTTGATGAAATCCTCGGACGATAATATCAGGGAACGTTGAAAAATGGTTTTGTCGTTTACACTCAAGGCATATGGAAAAATTTATCACGAGCAGACCGTTAATCTCCCGATGATAGAATTTTAAAAACAACGCAGAGAGTAAACGACAAAACCATTTTTCAAGGTTCCCATTCATTGAATACGTTCAGACCTGATCTGACAGTTGCTGATGTTTCAGTCGTACCTGTCTCATCAACCCTGAGCCACTACGCTTCTATACTCCTTATCTTCTGTTGCCAGCGGCCCGCTCTTTATGTACAGACCTATAACCCCTGCCCTGCTGTCCACGGCAACGGTTACCGGCATAACTTCCACCTCAAACTCGTAAATGGCCTCAATGCCCAGATCAGCAAAGGCCACCACCCGGGATTTCTTGATCGCCTTGGAGACCAGATAGGCCGCACCGCCGACGGCCATCAGAGAGACTGCGCCATGTTTTTTAATGGACGCAATGCGATATCGCCTCGTTCCGACTTGCCGATCATGCCCATCAGACCGGTCTGGGGCAGCATCATCTCGGTATATTTATCCATGCGGGTGGCGGTGGTAGGACCGGCAGGACCGACAACCTCGTCACCAACCGGATCAACAGGGCCGACGTAGTAGATAAATTTCCCCTTAAAATCATCGCCTTCAGGCAGGGGTTCACCTTTGGCCAGCATCTCGGTCAGTGAGAATGGTTCCATTCAGGAGCAGGGTCATTCAATTGGCTCTGCATTTTTATTCTAACAGAGAAAACCTTGTCCTCAGGGCAAGGTCAGAGTTCAGTGGCTTTGCCATCTGAACAACAAATTGTTACTCCAAGGTTGAGTTGCCTCGACAACAACCACAACCAAGGAGTTACAAATGAGCAGATTTCGAAAACTATCACAAACTTTGTGGCATTGCCAATATCATATTGTTTGGTGCAGGGTGAATTTATCCTAACTCGCTTACAAAACAATATCGACAAGTTGCATTATATCCTGGACAACACCTCCCACAACTGATAGAAGATTCATATTACAAATATGAGGGAGGAGTTACTTTGAATGTGAACCATGTCATAGTTCGTCCTGTGCAATCTTCAGAAGAGCCACTGTTTCAAAAACTTATGCAGGCGCATCACT
>Ga0180732_1001266_pt1 | contig 16202 bp, 11 predicted proteins | sample KR11_01MetaG_FD_148674 | JGI IMG/M metagenome (GOLD analysis project Ga0180732, IMG submission 148674) | Groundwater microbial communities from the Olkiluoto Island deep subsurface site, Finland - KR11_0.1 MetaG | ecosystem: Environmental > Aquatic > Deep subsurface > Groundwater | place...
TGTCAGACATTCTTTCTTTTTCCAGAACCAGGAGGATACCAGCTGGCTGCACTGGTTTTTCCGACGACAATGATCATTTTCTGTATCTTCATTTCAGCGAGCAATTTCTGCACTTGATCTCTGGTCAGGGAGGGTAATACTTCTCTTAATTCGCGAAAACGGCTCCCTGCTTTCTCATTAGCACGAATGTGTTTCAGCAATAGCTGCTTGTTGGTTTCGCGGTCCAACCCGCGTTTCCGGGTGTACACGCCTTTTTTATCTGTGAATTCATAAAATTTTCTGGAAAGAATATATTTGCGCGCAACACGCTCAATAGCGCTGGATTTAACCAAAGCGAGGGCTCGATCTTTAGCCCATTGGGGCAGCTTTTGCTCCCTATTGATTAAATCCAGAATAATAAAATCGGTCGAATCAAACGATACCTGCCGCTCACGTCCTATTTTTTCTAAAAAGCGTAAGAAATGGGGATCTTGCACCTTACCGTTTAACGTGAGAAACACTTGGTAATCATCCGTCCAAGAAAAATCCGGAGGAATTTTGCTCTCCCGTGCACATTGTTCGAACATTCGGTTGGCGCCCTGACCAGACCGTTCCACCAGGCCGCATTTTGCAAAAGCTTCTGCAATACGCCTGTTGCGAGGATACTGTTTCCACAATATGTTTTCCTGTGTAATTCCCGGAGGAAACCCTCCAGGGCTGATAAATTCGATTTTTAATGGGTACTGCTTTATGAAGACCGAACCGGCAAAACGGTAATCCCGATGACTGACAGCGTTAAGTATGGCCTCACGGATAACGGCCTCGTTGAATGAAGGGATCGATATCATAAAAAGGCCGTCCTGGTATTGATAGAGGTCATTACGCAGGTTGATGGTGTTCCAAAGATCATCATAGTAAAGGAAAAAGCCCTCCCGGTATTCTTTGCGCTGCTGGAATGGGAGAGAGGTTTCGGTTGATCGGTATTCAAAAATGACCTCGGCTTGGGCAATATGCCTGCCAAGAGCCTTTCGGGTTCCGAAAAGGATTAGAGCCGCATAAGTTATAGAGCTGTCAATAATAAGTTCGGCATCTTCAAGTAGTTGTTTGGCGGACAGCTTTTCTATATGGTTATTGCCCGTTCTGCTAACCCATTTTTTTCTGAAAATCTCGATGGCATGTGCATCAAGGTCATCAAAGTTGGCTTTGTCACAAATCTGTGCTGAAAAATCCGACTCTGCTTCAGCAAAAATCTGGTGGAGTTTGTCTGGAGTCATAGGCACCAGTGCCTCTCCGCTACGCATCCAGTAAGCGCCGCGATACTCAATAGGTCTGCCAATCCGCCTCGAAGGAACGTGAACAACGACTACCCGCCCATCCGAATGCCAAACCTCTTCCATATCAATCCGAAGATGCAAACGGTCCAAAAGCTGTGACTTGGTTTTATCGATATTCGTAAAAGCGCTTGTTCCCACAACGCGCCTCGGCGGGTAATCTGTGACCCCCAAAATAAGTTTGCCGCCGCCCTCATTGGCAAGAGCAACACAATAGCGTGTTAACTTTTCAGAATCGAACTGCATCTTAGCTTGTTTGAATTCCAGGTTTTCACCCTCAGCCGATCTAATAAACGAATTTAGTTGCTCTATAGTTGTCTTCATGTTCTATTAACTTTCAATGACTACAATTAGACGTGGTGGAAAAGGAGGCTGTTCATGCAGAACGTGAATACCTGTTTTCCTGTTTCCTTTTGAAGTGGACCCCAAGTCAAGGACAAATTCCCCCTCACGATTCCCGGAAAAACTACAACCCCAGATATGCTTTCTTAACATTTTCATTCGAAAAAAGATTTTCTGCGGAATCTGAAAGAGTTATACGTCCGTTTTCCATAACGTAGCCCCTGTTAGCAACCTTCAGCGCCAGATTTGCATTCTGCTCCACAAGAAAAATAGTGGTTTGATTTTCGATATTTATTTTCTTTATGATCTCAAATAGTTGCTTTACTATAAGAGGGGCCAGTCCCAAAGATGGTTCATCAAGCAACAAAAGCTTTGGCCTCGCCATTATTGCTCTTGAAATGGCAAGCATCTGCTGTTCACCCCCGCTTAATGTTTTGCCGGGCTGATTCCTCCTTTGACCAAGTATGGGAAAAAGCTCGAAAATATATTCCATATCCTTTTTTATATTTTCGCTGTCTGTCCTTAAAAAAGCTCCCATATCCAGATTCTCCGAAACCGTTAAATATGGAAAAATTCTTCTTCCTTCTGGAACCTGGCTGATTCCCAGAGAAACTATAATGTCAGGCCTCATGTTATGGATAGGTTTTTCCATAAAAAGAACTTCACCTGAACGCGCGGGTACTATTCCCGAAATTGTCATGAGAGTTGTTGTTTTTCCTGCCCCGTTTGCGCCAATAAGGGTTATAATCTCTCCCCTGGAAATCTCAACATTTATATTCTTTAACACCTGAATATTTCCATAGAATGAGTTTACATTCCTTAGCCTAAGCATATATATCTTCTCCAAGGTAAGCCTTTATTACTACAGGATTATTAATTATATCATAAGGGCTGCCCTGCGCTATCTTCCTTCCATAATCCATAACAAATATCCTGTCGGACAAACTCATGACCAACTTCATGTCATGCTCAATCATCAGTATGGAAATACTTTCCTCGTCTCGTATTCTGGTTATCAGTTCGTCAAGTTCCCTGGTTTCCTGGGGATTCATGCCGGCAGCCGGTTCATCTAAAAGAAGCAGAAAAGGCTCGGTTGCCATAGCCCTTGCTATTTCGAGCCGCCTTTGTGCCCCGTAGGGAAGGTTTTTTGCAAGCTCATTGACAAGATGTGAAAGGCTGGTTTTCTTCAAAATATTATAGCTGAAATCAACTATTTCTTTTTCTTCTTTATTCGTTGACCTCCCTCTTAAAATTGCTCCTACAATACCCGAAGAAGTACGGCAGTGGCGTCCAATCATAACATTTTCAAGAACAGTCATGTCAGGAAACAGACGGATGTTTTGAAAAGTACGGGCCATACCGTTTTCTGTAACACGATTTGGTTTTAACCCATTTATTTTCTTACGTTTTTTCCCAGGAGGTGAAATTAGAACTTCTCCTTCAGTTGGATTGTATATTCCAGTGATACAGTTAAAAAAAGTGGTTTTGCCTGCCCCGTTCGGACCAATAATGGCTGCTATCTCTCCTTCAACCACATTCAGATCAAGGTGGTCCAGAGCCCGCAGGCCGCCAAAATCCATGGTTAAATCTTTTACTTCCAGAATAGTATTCATCTTATAAATTTTTTCAGCTATTCATTAAATTTATACCTGCGGCGTATATTGGTAATTATGCCCTGGGGACGGAACACCATCATAATAACCATTATGGCTCCGAAAAGCAGCATCCTGTAGTCAGAAAAAACTCTGAGATATTCAGGCAGAAGGATCAGGATTAACGCTCCGATAATAACACCTAAAATCGAACCCATGCCTCCCAATACGACGATGGAAAGTATCATGGCCGATTCAAGGAAGGTAAAACTTGCGGGATTAATGAAAGTAGTTTTGGCGGCAAATATTACACCAACCATTCCAGCCCATGTTGCACCAAGCGCAAAGGCTGTCAGTTTTGTCCTGGTTTTGTCAATCCCCATAGCCTGGCATGCTGTTTCGTCCTCCCTCAAAGCTATCCAGGCTCTGCCTATTCGTGAATTCTGCAATCTGTTGACCACAAAAATCGTAAATAACGTCAGTCCGATCATAAGAAAATAAAGATATATGGTTGCATTCTGAAGCGAAAATTGGAAGTCCCAAAAAGCCGGTCTGTCAATATTGGCAATGCCGCTTGGGCCAAAAGAAAATTCATTCCAGTTTTCCAATACAAGTCTTATTATTTCTCCAAATCCAAGGGTGACGATGGCAAGGTAGTCGCCTCTCAAACGAAGCACGGGGAAACCAAGGAGTATGCCAAAAATAAAGCCTAATACAGCTCCTATCGGAAGTACCGACCAGAAACCAAGGCCAAAATGGTGATTCAGCAATGCATAACAATAAGCTCCTACGGCATAAAAAGCAACATATCCAAGATCAAGCAGTCCAGCAAGACCCACCACAATGTTAAGGCCCAGGCCAAGAACAACATACATTAAAGCTGTAGTCATTATATTGGTCTGATACATGGAAAAAATAAAAGGAAAAGCAACCGCGATGATAGTTAAGGTTATCAGCAAAGGAATACAAAATCTGGGTTCTTCCAATATTTTCTGAATCAAAAAAGTGTTGCCTGATTCACCAATTTCAGCTCGTTTTTCCCCTGCTTCCTTTTTTTTCAGCATATAACGCCAGACAAAGGAGAGCAAAAAGCTGCCGATTCCAACAACGAGCATGTTTTCCCAGCGCCATTCAACAGCTTTCTCTATAGGATTGACACGGATTACCATTATGGGAAATGTCAAAAACATAAACCATATAGAAACAAGAAGTGATTTTTTTATTTCCTGAATTTTATCATCCCTGAAGCTCATACTAAATCGTTTTATCTCTCAAAATATTATTATAAAGAGGTTGTTTCAAAATGTTCAATTTTGTCTAAGGTCAAGGAAGGCGAAAATTATAACCGCAGGAATACTTGAAGTATTTCGAGGATTATAATTTTTGCCTGACACAGAGATTAGGCAAAAGGGGGCGTTTTGAAACAACCTCTAACTTATACTTTTTGCGCTGCAGCCCGCCCAAGAATGCCCGCAGGTCTGAATATGAGAATCAGCACAAGTAATCCAAAAGCAAAAACATCTTCATAATCGCTGGAAACGTAACCTGTTGCAAAACTTTCTGTCAGCCCGAGAACAAGCGCACCTAAAACAGCGCCGGGGATACTGCCTATTCCGCCAAGTACGGCAGCAGTAAATGCTTTAATCCCCGCGATAAAACCAATATAAAAATTTATCTGACCAACATGCGAAGCAATCAGAACTCCGCCCAGTGCGGCTAAAGCAGAACCAATTATAAATGTTATAGAAATTACTCGATTAACATTTACCCCAACAAGCATGGCCATATTTCTGTCCTGGGCTGTTGCGCGCATAGCCTTTCCTATCCTGGTAAACTTGATTAGAAAAGTCAGCAAAACCATAGCGATCGAAGTGGTAAGAAGAATGATTATCTCCGGCGAACCAATAATATGCCTGTATGGCTTAATAAATTCAAATTCAGGAATAAGGTTGGGGAAGGGTAGAAAATCAGATGTTTGTGCCAATAATACATAATTTTGAAGAAAAATTGACATTCCAATGGCACTGATAAGAGGTGAAAGTCGCGGAGCATTGCGAAGAGGCTTGTAGGCTATCTTTTCAACTGTGTAGCCATAAGCCGAAGAATATATCACCGCCAATAGAGATGCCAGCACAATTACTGCAATCTCGTTAAAACCCAGTAATGTCAGAACACTTGTAAAAATAAGGGCTGTAAACGCCCCTATCATATAAATTTCACCATGGGCAAAATTGATCAGCTCAATAATGCCATACACCATGGTATAGCCCAGGGCAATAAGGGCATATATACTACCACGGGTCAGACCTCCCAGAATAAGCTCAAAAAAATATTCCATTTCAGACCTCGTTAAATGGTCGAGTGGTCAAGTGGTCGAGTAGTTGGTATCATGATAATATATTGATTTTGCTTGAAAATTGGACAGACAGTATTCATTCGAGTAACTTCTCAAAAAGTTCGGGTAAATCATATTTTGCGATTATTTTCTGGATTCCCGCCTTCGCTGGAATGACAGACACTTACACCCAATCGTCATTTCGTCATTCCCGCGAAAGCGGGAATCCAGGAGCTATTGCCCGGACTTATTGAAAAGTTACTCATTTGAATTCTAACATGCTGAATTGTATGCAATTGTTCCCACCCACTCGACAACTTGACGACTCAACTATTTGACGATCTCTGCGCTTCAACATAAACTCCATTTTGTACCTGATACATGCAAAAACCTACCCCGATCGCATCGCCATGCTCGTCAAAACTAATTTTTCCAAGTGGTGTATCCACATATTCGGTTCTAAGTGCTTTTGAGACAGCTTCGTAATCTGTAGAACCTGCCTTTTGAATCGCATTCAGCAAACATAGACAAGCCGAATAAGCGTTAAGAAAAAAAGCGCCCGGTTCTGATCCATAAGTATTTTTGTGAGCCTCAATAGCAGCAACTGCCATTGGGTTATTCGAGGTATCAATCGGCCCTGTGGCATATACGCCCTCGGCATATTCTCCTGCAACTTTTATAAACGTATCATCCTTAACGCCATCGTCTGAAATAAATACGGTTTTCATGCCTTTTTTCCGCATCTGGCTGATTATTTTTGATGCTTCAGGATGATATCCGCCAAAGATAACAGCCTCAGCCCCAGAATGCTTTATTTTCTGAACAACAGCAGAATAGTCAACAGCGCCTGGAGTAACGCCTTCGTACAATACCAATTCCGCTTTATCCAAAGCTTCCAAATATTTTTTCACAAATTCAGCAAGACCCTTTCCATAGTCGCCCTTGTCGTGGAGAACAGCAATGTTTTTAACCTTTAAAACATTTATTGCAAAATCAACTTCAAGGCTTGCCTGTATATCATCGGAAGCAATTGTACGAAAAAAATTAGGATAGTCACCGCTCTGTGTAAGTGCAGGATTGGTACAGGAGGGAGACATAATAATAATCTTCGAGTCCTTATAAATACCAAGGGCCGCCTTTGTAGCGCCGCTGCATATGTGACCTAAAACAATGTCGACACCTTCCGTAACCAGCTTGGTAGCTGTATTGGTGGCTATTTCCGGTTTACAGACATCGTCTTCAATCAACAACTCAACCTTTCTCCCGAGAATGCCGCCCTTTGCATTAATATCCCGAACCACCAGCTCTGCCGCTCTTACAGAAGGAACACCGTAAGATGCCAGGTCTCCGCTGTGCGCTCCCGCAACACCAAGCTTGATCGTTTCATCTGATTTTTTAGAAGAATCAGAAGTACTTTCAGGTTCACCACATGAGACAAGAAATAATCCGCACAAAATAACTACAGCTAAGGAAATAAGCTGTTTCCCAAAACTACACTTCATAATAATTTGCCCTTCAATTAATTTTTAATCCACAGATTACACAGACCCGCCTGCCACTGCGAGGCACAAGCGGGCAGGTTACACAGATTACCGTGAGTTATTGGGTTAAATTCCCCGAAGCTTGAGTTAATTATTACTACGGCAATTAAATACCCAAAGCCGTCATTCCGGCGAAAGCCGGAATCCAGGAAAATACGCTGGATGCCGGATCAAGTCCGGCATGACAAAGTCCGGGTATTATTTTGATAGGTTAATATAAAACACAGGCCGATAAAAAACCAAATTTTTTATAATAACCTGACCGTATTGAGTCAAGATAAAACAATTTATAAGTTCATTTAAAAATTTCTTGCCGTTTCATCAATATGTTTATAATAAAATACTCAGGTTTCGCACCAAAAATACTTAGCTCTCTTCGCTCACAATTGTCGAGTGGTCAAGTGGTTGATTAGTTGAGTGGTTCAATGCCCATTACAACTCGACGACTCGACTATTTAACTACTCGACTAAAGTTTAAGGAATTTCAACAGGTTGTAGAAATTCCGAAACGTTAAGGAGTTAACACTTATTTTGAAAAGAATAGGAATAGTTATAAAGGCAGATATAAAGGCCGGAAAAAAGGCCGATGAACTTGAAAACTGGCTGCGGTCAAAAGGCATGGATGTTGTAAGGAAAGAAACTTCTCCTCCTCGAAAATTTTCGATCCCAGGCGAATCTTCTGCGCCGCCGGATCTTTCCTGCATCTTCGTATTGGGTGGTGATGGAACTTTTTTAAACGCTGTCTGCTGGATAGGAGAGCAGGATATCCCCATCCTCGGCGTAAAGTTTGGCGAAGTAGGTTTCCTCGCGGAAATCACAGAAGAAAGCCTGTTTGCTGCGGCTGAATCCATTTTGAATGAAGATTTTACCACAAAGCCCAGGATGCGCCTTCTTGTAAAGGTGTTTAGAGAAGGAAAGGAAATCGCCCGCGAAACTGTCCTGAACGATATGGTTATTAACAGGGGGGCTTTTGCCAGGCTGGCACATATAAAAACATATATAGATGATAACTATTTGACTACTTATAGCGCCGACGGTCTTATCGTGGCAACCCCAACCGGTTCTACAGCCTATTCGCTTGCCGCCGGAGGGCCCATTATACATCCGGATGTAAAAGGAATAATAATGACACCTATTTGCCCCTTTACTCTAACAATACGACCTTTAATAGTTCCTGAATCAGTATCCATAAAAATCATGCTTGAAGAAAAGTCATCAGATGTTACGCTTACTTTTGACGGCCAGACGAGTCTCGAAATAAATGAGAAAGATACTATTATTGTAAAAAAAAGCCCCCATCCTATCAATATGATAACCATGGAGGACAGACCCTATTTTGATGTTTTAAAGACTAAATTACGTTGGAGCGGCGGTCGTGTTTAGTATTGCGTTTCATGAAAACCTTTACACTGTCATTGCGAGGAGCGAAGCGACAAAGCAATCTCAACAAGGCCTACAAACTACACCACGGGATTGCTTCGCTAACGCTCGCAATGACAACTTTTTAATGAAACGCTATAATAGGTTGTGAAAGATGGCTTAGAAAGACAGGCCCTGCAATTATAACAATTCTTTTTGAATGCATTTGTATGCTTAAAGAACTTTCCATTAAAAATTTTACAATAATTGAAAATCTTCATATACGCTTTTCAGACGGTCTAACCATATTAAGTGGTGAAACCGGTGCTGGAAAGTCTATTATAATAAATGCCGTGAATTTCTTATTGGGAAGCAGAGCATCAACAAAACTCATTAGAACCGGCGCTGAAACTGCTGAACTCGAGGCACTGTTTAAAATAACTCCGGAAAGCAAAGCTTTTAAAATCCTTGATGAACAAGGTTACAAAGCATCTGAAGAATTATTGATAAGAAGAATTATTTCCAGCGGAGACCGGCACAGAATTTACATAAACGGACATCTTGCAACCATCCAGATGCTGAGCCAGGCAACTGAAAATCTGGCAAGCATATCCGGGCAGCATGCCCATCAGGGTCTTCTAAAAGAAGATCTTCAACTTATGATTATTGATCAGTTCGGCGGTCTAACACCTATACGTGCCCGAATTTACAGCCTCTTTAATGAAATTGTTCCATTGATTCAAAAACTTCGCAAACTTAATAATATAAAAGACAGGCAGGCAGAACATATTAATTTGCTGGAATTTCAAAAAAAAGAAATTTTGGACGCTTCTATAAAACCTGGAGAAGATGCCTCCCTTGAACAGGAAAGAATAAGATTAAAAAATGGGGAAGAGCTTTACAGGGCGGTTTACAGCAGCATTGAAGAGCTTTACAGTGCAAACGGAGCTATAGTTGAAAGGCTTGTAGAGGTGAAAAAGAATCTTGACAGGGCAAGTGAAATAGATCCCGACCTGTCATCAAAAGCAAAAGACCTGAACGAGGCTTGTTTTCGAATAGAGGATATAGCTGAGGAGCTTAGAACTTACCTAAAAATTATCACATTGGATGATAAACACTTGGAAGAAGTGGAATCACGCCTGGATATCCTAACAAGATTTAAGCGCAAATATGGTGGAACCCTTGAAGCAGTAATTGAACATCTTAAAAATATAGACCTCGAACTCTCTGGAATTGAAAACATATCCGACCAAATAAATGATACTGAAACAAAGCTTTCAGAATTGCATGGGAAATTATCAAAGTCAGCGTTAGATCTTTCATCTAAAAGATCGCAAACCGCAAAATTACTTGCAAAAAAAGTTGAAGAGGAGCTTGTCTCACTTCGAATGTCCGGGACCAAATTTAAGATATCTTTACAAACAATTCCGGCAAGCGACAAGTCAGATCCCAACCTTGTTGTCAACGGAAATACAATAACTGAAACGGGAATTGACAATGCAACTTTTTTGATGGCTCCTAATGTGGGAGAAGACCTTAAACCTATGGCAAACATAGCCTCCGGAGGTGAACTTTCAAGGGTTGTGCTGGCCCTAAAGGCTATATTGGCCGAGAAAGGCTCGGTAGAAACTCTCGTCTTTGATGAAGTGGATGCCGGAATCGGAGGAAGTGTGGCCGAAGCTGTCGGCAGAAAACTTTCAAATCTCGCCCGCTATCATCAAATAATCTGCATTACACATCTGCCACAGATAGCTAAATTCGGCGATAATCATTTTAGTATAACAAAAAAAGTGTCGCAAGGCAGAACTACAACTTCGATCAACCCTCTAAACGAAAAAGATCGCGTAAAAGAAATTGCCAGAATGTTAGGCGGTATGGAAATTACAAAGACAACTCTTGATCATGCACGTGAAATGCTTAAAACCTGACTATGAATTATTATAGCATTCCCCCATTACTGACGTTAATTTGCTTTTTAGGGCTTGCCACTCTAACCGCACTGCGTGGACGAAATATGGCAGTTGGGCAGTTGGTGGGCAGTTGGGGGACAGGTGATGAGGGGATGGTTGACAAAACATTTCATTCAGCCATTCTCGCCTTAAACTTTTTTCATATAAGTATAAGCCTTAGGAATCGGGCTGTAGAACATCTGCCCGTGGGTATTTTCATCCAGCGCGCCGCTTTCCTCAAGCGCTTTCACAACTCTTTCGATCTGTTTTTCCGAGATAATCATCTCGCTGATCTCACGAGCCGGAGATATTTTACTGGATTCTGATTTCTTTGTACTGCGGTATTTTAATTTGCTTATTGTTGCCCCTCCAGCGCCGGCATCCATGGCCGCCTTTATTAAATCCGTGGCGCGTCCTTCATCACAAATCAGGGTAAAATTCACAAGATCCTTTAAATATTTTATTTTTTTACCGGCTGCTGGATATTTAGAGAATTCACGCCGACGCCATCTAGTGTCTCCCTTTATTTCATCGATTACTGTAACCATCTGTTCAATGCTTGCTGCCTGGCGGCTCAATCCCACATAAGCTTTCATATTGACCGATCCCATTTTTATGGGATAAAGATAAATAAAACCCTTTCCCGGCTGATCTAACGCCCCAATATCTATCATCATTTCCATCACTTTTTCTACATTATGAGACGTAGTCACCAAATTCACAATTTCTTTTTCGGCAGGAATAGCGACTCTCCAGAGCCCGATCTTATCTCTGAAACCAGTTCCAATACCTAAAGTAATTGCCGGAACTCCGCTACCCGTTTCCAATCCAACCCTCCCCAAAATGTCGCCTTCTCCACTATGTGCAATGCAGCAGATGCCGGCCAAATCGCTTAATAATTTTCTATTTTCAATTTCGATATTCGGGATTTTATTTTCCTGGCATAGTTCATGTGCCTTAATCAATGTAACCTCTTTGCTGAAAACCGTACCTCTTCCAGGTATATTTAACCGGCCTTTTTTAATTATAAAACTTATAATGGTCTGCTCTATTTCCGAGGAGACTAAAAATGTAATGATGGTGATGGGATCATACATAAGGGATTTACCGGTTCCAAGCATTTTAAACAGGCCCTTCCTCTCCTGCAACAGGATCCTTCGCCCTGCTATCGAATTGCTATATTCCATGCCTATGGATTCCAGATCTTCAAGGAGGGCTGATGCTATTTCCTTATTGGTAAAAATCGTAATCTCAATGGCCTTTTTATCAATATCCATTAAATGAATTATCCTTTAAGCGCTTTCCTGTTGCATAGCCTTTCTTTTCTTGTTTACGTAAAGCCCAACCGTCAACACTGCCAGTATCGGGCAAACCGATGCCAGGGATAATATACCAAAACCCTCTACCACATTCACCTGTTTGCCAATCCCCAATCCAACGGCAAGCACTAAAGGTACAGTGATCGGTCCTGTTGTAACTCCTGCACTATCCCATGCTATATTCACAAATTCCTCAGTAGATATTTTTGTAATAATCAGGAGTAGAAGGTATGGCGGAATTAACAGATATACCAAAGGCACATTCCAGATAATTTTTACCACACCGAGAAGCATACCAATGCCCACGCCGGAAGCCACAGTCCGTATTAAAAGCGATTTTTCAAATGTTCCTACGGTTAATTCCTCTACTTTTAAGCCCAGCGCATTTAATGCGGGTTCAGCTAAAGTCGCACCATAACCCATGATAAAAGCAAATAATAATACCACCAAAAAACCCAATATTCCCTTCTCCTCTCCAAATAACGGTCCTTTTGTAGGCGTATAGATGTATTGCTTGTTTGAAGCATCGTAAGCGCTCTGAACAAAGGGAATAGGCACATACTCATTTTTAATATTAGCATGGAAAAATTTTTCTTTTTCGCCATTCGGCTTTATGGCGGACTGGACAATATCCTCATTAAAATTGATAATGGTCTGCCTTTCATTAATTAAAGAAATCTTTGTAAATGAAGAAGGGATATTACTGCCCACGCTATTGCCGAGTTTTGATAATCCGAGTTCAATTCCAACATTAAACAGGCACATGCCAACAACAGCCAGAATAATTCCCAGTATAATTTCATCTGGTCTTGGAAGCTTGTCACGTAAAACTAAAAATAAGACCAGAAAAAAGAATATGGTAAGCGGTATGATCGCTTGAACAGCGGCTTTGCCATTACGCAACAAAACATCAACCGGACTGGTTTTTATATTTTTAACACCAGAATAGTTTTTTAATGCCTCTTTAAGGGCATTGGGCTCGCAAAAAATAGCGAGCCTTTGCGATTCTATACCTTTTTGAACAGCCCAATTTTTCAAAAGTTCAATATCTTCTTTTCCAAAAACAGATTTTCTTAAAATCGGATCTTTTTTCAGCTTGCCAATAAATTCGAGCATTTTTTCCTGGCTGCCGTCAAAAAGAGCAATTTGACTGTTTGCTTGGGCGTTTTGCAAGGCATATCCAATCATCTCATTTTTGTCATTAAACAAATTCAATGTCTTAGATCGATTTTCTCTGGCAAAAAATTTGGCCTCTTCTGTAGGATGAGGGACTATGTTGAGATAAAAAGCGCCTAAAGACAGTACTGCTAAAATCGGAAATAACGATGCAAGCGTTACTACGCCTAAACCCGAAGATTCCGAAGTTCCGCCGCTTGCAATTCTACAGATACCGATGCCCAGTGCCAGGACAAGGGGAACTGTTACAGGTCCAGTGGTGACAGCCCCGCAGTCCCACGCCAGGCCTGTTAAGAATTTCATATTGGGCTGAAAAAGCGACCAAAAAGAAAAAGCTGAAAGTATGCCAACCAAAATATAAATAAAAGGCTTTAATGACCAGCCATATAAAAATCTGAGCATACCGAACAACACAGCGATGCCAACACCCACGCTTACTGAATACACAAGATAATTGGAATATTTATTTAAAATCAGAAAAAGTAAGGGCGCATCCCAGGCCTTTACATATGCGCCGGCAGCTTTTAATATGCCGATAGCGGGTTCGGCAAAAGTTGCACCTATGCCCAAAATAAAAGCAAAGGTTAATATAATGGGCAGCTTGGTTTTTTGTGGCAGTTTAATCCCAATAACCTCGCCTAAAGGCATTAAACCTAAAAAGAGCCCTTCCATAAAAAAGGCCAGGCCAAGAACTACCACAGAAATTCCTGTTGCAACGATCGCAGCTTCACTGATAGCAATATTTAAAACAATAGTTTGAAAACAAATTAAATAAATGACTATAAGCGCTACGGATTGAACCTGTGCCATTATTCGCTTTTTTACATAAGGAACTAATAATCCAATTTTTTGGTTAATGCTTATTTTTTCTATTGATTGCTGCGTAGAAGCCATTATTTCCCTGAAGCGAATATATCTTTAAAAAGCTAAAGTGTTACGAGTTTGTAAATTTCTGATAATAAGAACACGTTTATCAAATACACCATTCCCCATCATCTTGCAACATCAGTCTTCATCTACTAAACCTCACAATTCCGCCCTTGCCTTCGGCTAATACTTTTGTTAAAATCTGACCATGAATTATTATAGTATTCCCCCATTACTGACTTTGATCTGCTTTTTAGGCCTCGCCGCTCTAACCGCACTGCGCGGTCGAAAGACAAAGATCAACATTCTGTTTTTACTGATCTGCCTGCTTGGATCCTTTCTTTATATTGACATACTTTTTGCCTTCAATGTTAAATCATCTGAAACAGCGCTGAAGATCAGCCGTATAGATCATTTCTTCATAATATATCTTATCCCTCTGTATATACAGTTTTTCCATGCTTATCTTGGTGTTCAGGATCGAAAGTGGCTTGTCCGGATTTCTTATGTCCTTACATTCATCCTTATGTGCTTTACCCCCACCTCGCTTTATATTGAGTCCATGCATAAGTGTTCATACGGTTTTTTTGCAAAAGCCGGAATACTTTATCCTATCTTCGGGCTGGGAAGCGTGTTCGTTACGATATATGCCCTGATACTTATATATAATAAAATACACAGCGAAAAAAACAGCATTCAAAAAAACAAGCTTAAGTATATTTTCGCTGGATTTGGAATCATGGGGCTTATGAACGGACTTAATGTTCTACCCATCCTTGGTTATCCTGTATATCCGCCGGGCAATTTTAGTTTTATTCCCCTTATGATTTTTGCAATAGGACTGTTTAAACACGATCTGCTCGATATGGGGATATTAATCAAAAAGAGTCTTCTTTATTCTGTGCTTACCGCTTTACTTACATGTATATACGCCCTCATAATTATGGTGGCAAACAGGCTGTTTAAGGGGTACGATTTTTCAGATTCAATATATTTTCCCATACTTTTTGTTATATTTATTATCCTGGTTTTTGGCCCTCTAAAAACAAAAGTTCAGGAGCTTATTGATAACATATTTTTTAAAGGCAAATACGATTACCAGAAAACAATAAAAAATGTCAGTTCTATGATTACATCGGTTCTGGATATCCATGAAATTGCAAAACGCCTTATGGATACCGTTGTCAATGCAATGCTGGTTGATAATTGTGCTCTTTTTTTACGCGACAAGACAAACTCTGATTTTATAAATTTTGCTACCCGGGGAAAATATTTTAATCAAATCCATTCGATATCCATGACAGACAGTTCTCCTCTGGTAAAATTTATGAAAGAACACCGCCAGCCGGTTATAAAGAAAAATTTAATAGACCGGACAAAAGAACCTGAAATCGAGAGAGTGTTGTCTGACATGAATATGGTGTATGCGGAAATAGCCCTTCCTCTGATCTTTGAGAATACATTAAGCGGTTTTATTATTCTTGGTGAAAAACTCTCCGGAGATCTTTTTTCATCAGAAGATCTCGATCTTCTTGAAACACTTGCCAGCCAGTCTTCCCTGGCAATAGAGAACGCTCAATCATACAAGGTCATTGATGACCTGAATAAAAATCTTGAAAAAAAGGTTGGAGAAAGAACACATGAACTTAAGCAAGCCCTGTATGAAAAAGAACGTACCCAGGAACAGTTAATACAGTCGGAAAGCCTTGCGGCAATCGGCCAGCTCGTAGCAGGAACCGCTCATGAGCTGAACAATCCGCTTGCAAGCGTTACAAGCCTGATACAGTCCACGATTGAAGATCTGTCTCAATGGGATAATAATAGTCCGCCCGACGAGAATCTTATAGATGATCTTAAATTTGCGGACAAGGAGCTGGGAAGAGCAAAGTCAATTGTATCAAGCCTGCTTGGACTATCCAGGCAGACCCAGACATATTCGGAAGCAGTTAACATAAATTCCGTATTAAATGACGCTTTAAGAGTGCTGCATAACCAATACAAACATCTCGATATAAACATAGTGCAAGATTTTGCGGAAGATCTGCCTGAAATACAGGGGAATTTCGCCAATCTCGGCCAGGTTGCAATCAATATTATTCAAAATGCCATACAGTCTGTTATAGACAAGAAAGGAACAATTAATCTTACAACCAGATTTGATAAAGATACAAAACAGGTTGTTTTTGAATGCAGAGATAACGGACCGGGCATTCCTGAATCCATAAGGCAGGACATTTTTAAACCCTTTTTTACTACAAAAGAGGTTGGAAAGGGAACCGGTCTTGGGCTTTATATCTGCCACGAAATTATACAAAGACATGGGGGCACTATAACGGTTGAAAAATCTGACGGCGAGGGTGCTAAGTTCATTGTAAAACTACCGGTTAATGCCTGACGACTTCGTAAATCCCG
>Ga0180732_1001267_pt1 | contig 16196 bp, 18 predicted proteins | sample KR11_01MetaG_FD_148674 | JGI IMG/M metagenome (GOLD analysis project Ga0180732, IMG submission 148674) | Groundwater microbial communities from the Olkiluoto Island deep subsurface site, Finland - KR11_0.1 MetaG | ecosystem: Environmental > Aquatic > Deep subsurface > Groundwater | place...
AATAATAATAAAACATAAACCTTCAATATGTACCGTAGGAACTACGGGAATTTACGACCGTCAAGGACTTTCAATAAAGAGCCGATGCAGCGGTACGCTCCGTGGCTTTAGCCCGGAGTAGTTCACACGACATGATAATTAATTTCCGCACCATTTCCGCCCCTATCCATATTTCCCCCGCCACCCGCGCCTCCTCCTCCACGCACGTCTCAACCTCCCCGTGCTCAATGCAGGGCGCGAGTTTCTGGAGGAATTCGTTGGCGGGTACACTACCAGTCTTCCACTTGCTGAGCTTATGGAACCTGATTTTCTCCTTGCTTACATTTTTGATTGAAAGCCGCTTGAACCGGAGCATGGGGGACACCTCAGGCTCGTTGTTCCGAAAAAATATGCTTACAAGAGCGCCAAATGGGTGAGGAGCGTGGTGTTTACAGAGGAACAGGTGACGGGGTTCTGGGAGGAGAGGGGTACAGCAACAGCGCTGACCCGTGGAAGGAGGAGAGGTATTCGTATCAACCCTGACATTGTGTAGTCCTGACATGGAAAAACGCTAATATGTTAAGAACAGTTTAGAGCATATGGAACATACCCTCCAGGGCACCATAATCTACGGCGACGACTTCGAACCTGTAGACGGTATCATCACCATAGAGGACGGGATAATAAAAGAGATAGAAAAGAAAAAGATCAATTCGGATACTATCATAGCCCCCTGCTTCGTGAATGCGCACACACACATAGGCGACTCCGTGATAAAAGATCCGCCCTATCTTCCCCTGGCTGAACTTGTTCAGCCTCCGAACGGGTTAAAGCACAGGATCCTTGCGCAGACATCAAAGGATGATCTCATTGCTGCCATGAAAGCCACCATCCATGACATGATAAGAACAGGAACTTGCGCCTTTTTGGATTTTCGAGAGAGTGGGTCGGCCGGGGTGAAAGCTCTCAAGGAGGCTTCGAACGGCCTCAACATCGAGTCAAGGGCGTTCGGAAGACCCATGGACAATGATATGGGTTATCTTGATTCCTGCGAAGGGACAGGCCTTAGCAGTACCAGCGACCTTGAAATGGATATAATTCGGGAAATTGTCCTGAACACAAAAAGAAAAGGAAAAAAGTTCGCCATCCATGCAGGAGAAAGAAATTCCGATGATATCCTGCCTGCTATTGGGCTTGAACCCGATCTTTTGATACATATGATCCATGCGGAAAAAAGGGAGATTAAATTGATAAAAGAAGAACAGATCCCTGTTGTGGTCTGTGTTCGTTCGAATTTTATTACAGGGTCAGGGCTCCCGCCCATTAAAAAAATGCTGGATGAAGGCATACTTGTCGCTGCAGGCACTGACAACGTGATGCTTAATTCAGTAAATATGTTCTCTGAGATGGAATTTCTCGCCAGGACGGCTATTTACGATGACAGGCAAGTATTTAAACTGTGCACACTAAATGGAGCAAAAATAGCCGGATTAGATAAAGAACTGGGCTCCATAAAAACGGGGAAAAAGGCAAGACTGATGATTTTAAATAAAAAGTCAGACAATATGCATGGTATAAGAAGTCCATTAAGCAGCCTGGTGAGACGTGCAAGACCGGATGACATTATCAGGATAATCTAGTAAAGGAGATATTTTATGGCGAGCAAATTGTTCAAAAAAATACTGATAGCAACAGATGGGTCAGAGTACACGAAGAATTCGATAGATTATGGAATAGAACTGGCAAAGAACACGCAGGCAAACCTTCATGTTTTATATGTGATAGACACGGCAGCATTTGCTTCGATACCAATGGATGCGGCGTGGGAAAGCATGTATGCGCTCCTGAAACAGGAAGGAGATGAAGCTACCAGATATGCAGCTGAGTCAGCTGAAGCTGAAGGGCTGGCAGTCGAAAGGCTTACTGTCGAAGGGCATCCTGCTGAGGAAATAATAAAGTACGCTGAAAAGAATTCCATAAACCTTATTGTAATGGGTACTCTGGGAAAAAGCGGTCTTGATAGATTCCTGCTTGGAAGTGTTGCCGAAAAAATCGTGCGTACCTCAAAAATACCTGTACTTGTAGTTCGCGGTAAAAAATAAAAAAGGAGACGAAAAATGGTCGATTCGCCAGAAAACATTTTTGTTGAAGATGTGATGATCAGAGAGGTTGCATCTGCCTCGATTCCAGGTTCAAGGGACGAAGTCCTTGAAATATTAAAAACAAAACATATCTCCGGCGTTCCAATAGTAAAAAATGGGGAACTGCTTGGTATTGTTACAAGGACTGATCTACTGAAGAACCCGGAAGAAGAGCAGATAGCGTTAATAATGACACGAAACCCGGTAACGATATCGACGGGAAAATCGATAGCCGAAGCCGCCCGTTTGATACTGGAAAATAATATCAGGCGTCTTCCGGTTGTTGAAAATAACAAGCTTCTGGGTATTTTAACCATAGCTGATATAGTAGGAGCAATAGCAAAGATGAATATCACTGCTCCAATAAGCGATTATTTCGGGAACCATGTGGTCTCGGTCTGGAGTGAAACCCCTATCACGGTGGTAGGAGTTATTATGGAACTGGCTGATGTAAAGGCAGTTCCCATACTGGATTCGAACCTGGCTCTTGTTGGTGTAGCTTCAGATAAGGATCTGATAGGCGCAAGTATAATTGAGGACCGCACAGAGGTTTCAAATATGTCTTCCGGGTCGGATGACGACGCATGGACATGGGAATCCCTCCGCGATACAATGAGCCTTTATTATAGCGTTTCCAAGATCAAGCTGCCAAATTATCCTGTAAAAAATATCATAAAGTTCAAGGGTGAACCAGAGACCGCTGTATCAAGTTTCCCGGTCAGTGAATGCGCCAAGAAAATGAGGCGCAAGAGATTAGACCAGATCCCCGTAATAACAAGTTCAAGGAACCTCCTTGGTCTTCTTCGGGACAAGGACCTGCTCAAAGCGATCATCTGATAATCAACATTTTTGACAGGATTTACAGGATAAACGAAATATGCAAGATTGGTTCGTATCCTGTCGATCCTGTTTATCCTGTCTTAAATTTATATTTTCTTGAGCAGTTCGCTCATTCGGACAAGTGGTATGAGTTCAACTTCGTTAGAAGCCAGAATTCCTGAGGCTCCTTCTTCGCGGTCCACTACAGTTATAACGCGGTGAATTACAAGTCCTTCACCCCTCAATGCATGTATGGCTTTTATCACAGACCCGCCTGTGGTTGTGACATCCTCCACCAGTATCACTTCCCTGCCAGGCAGGATATCGCCCACTATCTGCCCCTTTGTACCGTAATCTTTTGTTTCTTTTCTAATCATCAAAAGGGGCAATCCTGTTTCCAGTGAGACGGATACTGCAATTGGCACGCCACCGAGAGCGACGCCGCCAATGTAATCTGGCTTGATGGAATGAAGTTTCATTATTTCTGAAACCCTGGAAGCTATCAATTTCAATAATTCCGGATTTGTGCTGGCTTTTTTGATATCCACATAATAGCTGCTTTTCTTACCTGATGCCAGCATGAAATCACCAAATTTGATGGCCCCACATTCTTTCAGGGCGTCTGCAAGAGGTTTCATTTACCATGGCTCCTTTTTCAATTTTATGCTATATCCGAAAATGTTGGTTAAGCGATGTAGTATTGGGGTGAGAACAAGTACTGTAACGATTATCGAGGGTGATGAAATGAAATTCTCAGTGAACCACACAGGGTCAAAGATATATGTCAGGAGCCATGCCCCAGCCACGAAATCAAGCTGGTCGATAAGAGGGAGTTCTGCACCGCGAACGAAACCAATTCTTCGTTTAAAAAAACTTTTTATCAGATCACCAAGCAGAGCGCCGAACGAGAGAGTTATTACAGCAGTCATTGTTGGGATTATCAGAATACTGAACGCGGATGCAAAATATGATGCAATATATATCTGCATAATACCTGCGACTATCCCGCAAGCTGTACCGCCGATAAGTCCCCGTATTGTCTTCCCGTCCCCGAGTATGCGCTGTCCGTCAGTCCATTTCATACCCCTATCAATGGGTGTTCCGCCCCCGAACACCACTGCCATGGGATTGGAGATATAAGCGGGAATCATTAACCACATTGCCAGTATTACTGTCCCAATAACGTATATTATGACATCAATCATGTTCCTCAGGATTATTCAATGTCAGTTGTTTGACCTCAACACCGGCTTTCTCGAAAAAGTTCAGGGCTTGCGTGTCCGGATACACTGTCCCGTAAACAATTTTATTTACGTTAGCATTTATCAGCATTTTTGCACACAGGATACAGGGTTGGTGGGTACAATAGACTGTCGAGTTCTCTATGCTAACCCCGTGGATCGCCGCCTGGATTATGGCGTTCTGCTCTGCATGGACAGCGCGGCACAGTTCATGTCTTGTCCCTGATGCGATGTTGTTCTGCTGCCGTATGCATCCGACATCAAGGCAATGCTCAAGGTTTCTCGGCGCGCCATTATATCCGGTTGAAAGTATCCTCTTTTCTTTTACTATCACAGCCCCGACCTGATTGCGCAGGCATGTTGAGCGCTTTGCCACGATACCAGCAATTTCCATGAAATATTCGTCCAGTGTGGGTCGCATTCAGCGTTGAATACGCAGCAAACGATAAATATTTACCGAAACGTGCAATAGCAAAAGGTAAATATGTTGGGTTATAATTTAAGTTCGTTCGAATCATTGGAAGGAGATTTTAATGACCCTGAGTATTGAAAAAACTATTGAAGCGTATGTTAAAAACGTTACCCTGAAACAGATGATCATCGTTCCTGCGATTCTTCTGTTGTTATCACTTTCTATCCTTGGTTATACAGCATACAAGACAAGTGTGCTTGTAGAGCCGGGGATGGAGAAGGACTGTAATACAAAAGTACTTTGGGGCTATTGTATAGGCTCGCCTGTGGAACTGGGGGTGGAATTCAAAGGTGGGACTGTAATAACGTTTGATAGTGAAAAATATCCTGACCAGTTGAAGGAGGAGTTCAAATCATATCCTTTAATTCAAGCAAGAAAAGAACTTACTGAAAGTAATTGGAGGTTATTGCAATTTGGTCCAATGAATGAATCAATGCATAACGATCTTACAAAAAAAATAAATTCCGAATATACCAAAGTTAAAATTGATCAAATGGGAGAAGTGATCAGCAAACCCCTTCAGGAACAGGCGGTCCATGCAATTATTCTATCTTTTCTAGGGATGGCGATCGTAGTTTATATAATATTCAGGACTTTCATTCCCTCCATGGCTGTAGTGATTTCGGCTTTTGCTGATATCGCTTTCGCGGCTGCGATGATGAACGTGTTCGGAGTAGTCCTGTCTCTCGGAACAGTGGCTGGTCTACTGATGCTTATCGGATATTCAGTGGATACTGACATCCTGCTGACCACACGGCTTCTCAAGCGCAAGGGAGAGCTTAATGATAAAATAAAAGGAGCTATGAGAACAGGATTGACAATGACATTGACCACGCTTGCCGCCCTTGTTGCATTGTATCTGGTATCATCTGGTTCTTATATTATTTCTTCATTTACACGCATTGATATTATAAGGGACATTTCAATGGTGCTTATTTTCGGTCTTATCGCAGATATCGTTAACACCTGGACTACAAACCTTGGCATCCTTAAGTGGTACATGGAGAAAGGTAAGGTAAAGCAGAAACATATTGAAAAACCCAAAAAGAGGAGGCAAACAGCATGAACGAACAGGAACCTTTTTACAAAAACGCGCGGGTAATATTGTTCATAGCAGTGATCTTGGGCTCACTTATAGTCATAATGCCATCATATTCTGACGGTAAATTCGATACTAATCTTAAGTACGGTCTTGACCTTGAAGGGGGTTCCTGGCTGCAGCTACAGCTTCAGGGTGTTGTGGCGCAGGTGGATGCGGATGAAGGGAAGATAATACAGGCCGATTTCGGAAGACTTCTCAATGACCCTGCAATAAGGCTTGATGAAGTTGCAGAGGGATCTGTCACATTCACCACCTCAAAGGACACAGATAAAAAGACGATAGACGCCATGGGTTATGGCATTTCCACGGTTTCAAAAGGCGCTGACGGCGGGACGAGAATTACGCTACAAACCAGTAAAGAATATTTGATCAAGAAATATCTGGAGAACAACCTGAACGCAGAGGTCATCCCTATCACGGGCAGGTTTATAACGGTGGAAATAAGAAAAGCTATCACACAGGAGGAATTGGAAGACTCCTTAAAACAGGTGGGTGGAAAAGTTATACCCCCTTTCAGGGTAGGAGTCAGCGTTGAAACGCTTGAATTAACTAAAAAGATACTTGAAGATAAATTAAACACCGCAGGGTTCAAAGAAATCCCGATCAGGACTGTAGGGGATAATTATATTATGGTAGATCTTGCCGGCATGGACATGACAACAGCACGGGAGATCGCAGCAAAACCCGGAAAATTCGAGATACGGATACAGGTGCAGGGAAATGATACAGTTCATGTTTTATATGGAACAGAGATCAGAAAAGTAGACCCTATCCAGAAGGAATCCGTAAGGGTAGCGGGTTCATCCGAAAAAGCTGAAACATGGGGTGTGCCTTTTGAACTCAGCGATGCGGGCGCGCAAGCCCTGCGTGATGCAGCCATCCAGTACGGGGCTGTGACAAATCCTGAGGCGCATTACCTGAGCATGTACCTTGATGATAAACTTGTTTTCGATGCGGCTCTTGCTCGTGATCTTGCAAAGAATATCCAGAGCGTACCAGTGAAGACCCTTATCGCGAACACGGGTCAGGGCGCCGAAGGAGAGAAGAAGGCAAGAGAGCTTCAGATCCATCTGAGCGCGGGGGCTCTTCCTGTAAATGTAGAAGTTATAGGCTCTGGCCAGGTCTCAGCAGAACTCGGTGAGAAATTTAAGGAACAGGTAGTGCTTGCTGGAATAATAGCTCTTATAATAGTAGCATTTGCTATATATTTAAGGTACAGACAGCCCAATATTATTATCCCCATGCTTGCCACTTCATTCAGCGAAGTCCTTATCATTCTGGGTTTCACAGCAATTGTGGGTTTCCAGCTTGACCTGCCAACTATCACAGGTATCATAGCCGTCATAGGAACAGGTATTGACCATCTGATCATCATAACTGATGAGGTGCTAGCCGGAGGCGCAATGCCGCCTGATAAAGTTTATAAGTCAAGGCTGACAAAGGCATTCGCCATCATAATGGCAGCCGCAGCAACTGTGATCATAGCCATGTCTCCGCTTCTGATCATGGGTTTTGGCGCACTCAAGGGTTTTGCCATAATTACCATTGTCGGTGTGCTTATAGGCGTCGTAATAGCAAGACCTGCATATGCAGTGATAATTCAGGGTTTGCTTGTTGAGACGTCTAATGAAAAATTTGCTGACGAGGATTGATGACCGAAGCTTTTAAATTTCAATCAATCCTTTAAGGCCAAAGTTCGCATTAAGCCTTGGTGGCTCAGCCTGGCAGAGCGAGAGATTTGTAATCTCTAGGTCGAGGGTTCAAATCCCTCCCGAGGCTTATATTTTATACTTGATTTGTTTTATTTGCAATTTTATTGGCATCAAAAATGTTCCATATCCAGATCAGGATCATTATTAAAAATAGAATTCCCGGGTCATCAGAATTCGGGCTATCCTCTGCTGCTGCTCCAATAAGTAATAGAAAGAAGAAATTCAATATAAAAAACCCTGCGCCTCTCATCAACCTGCCGCAATATATCTGACCCAGACCAGGGATAATGGCGCTCAGTAAAGCAGCAAGACCTCCGCTTTTTGTCTGCCGGTACACCTGCGGGAACATGACCCTCACACCGCATCTGGGACATATCTCTGCCATTTCATCTATCAGGTTGCCGCAATTTGAACAATATTTTGTATTGCGCTGCACGACAACTTCCGTTTCAGGCTCTTCCTCTCGATACTCAGCCGCTTCATCCTTCCCGGCTTCGAGCCCGACTTCCTGCATGATCTCCTGCTCTGTTAAATGATCCTTTAGTTTTTCAGCCTCAGCTTTATATCGGTCGCGCAATTCCCTGTATCGAGACTCAGTAATTTCACCGCATGCAAGCCTTTCATCCAGTTTGTCAAGGAGCGTATTGATCTTTTTGATCTTATCTTTGTGCGATTTGATATCTTCCATTTCATTCTGTTTATCCAGTGTCATGATAATCCTGATCTCATTACATTATAGTTTTCATCTGTCTTAGAGCCCGACCTCTTTCAAAAGCTCTTTCTCAGTTATCATATTCTTCAGTTTCTCAGCCTCTTCCCTATATTGCTCAGATAATTCCTTGTATCTGCCTTCGGTTATATCGCCCTGCGCAAGCCTCTCATCCAGTTTTTCAAGAAGTGCTTTGATCCTGTTGAGCTTTTCTTTTTGTTTTTTCAAATCATCAATAGCAGCTTCAGGTCTAACAGGTGTAACAGGTGTAACAGGACGTGGAGCTGTCATGGGTGCAGGAGCAGGTCTGAAGGCAGGAGTCAGGGATTTCTTGCAATGCGGACATTGAGCTAAGTTTTCTAATTTTTGTTTTCCACAATAATTGCATGATACAATATTTCCTTTTGGTCTAACAATAAAATATAATATCAAACCAATAATACCTAAAAAGAATACTAAAATTCCCCATAGTGCTCCGCTTATTCCCCGTTTATTGGCATCTTTTACTACCCAGACGAGAATATATATCCCGACAATAAAAAATACCAGAATGAATATCAAAGCGAAAATACCAGCAGCAATATCTGAGTCAGTTGATCCTGATGCTGGTGTGTATATTGGTATTCTCCCTGCCTCTACTGTGATCTTATATACTTTACTGGTTGTAAGTGGCTGGCAGGATTTTTCCGATTTGTATCCACACCCCCATGTCCATATAAGTTCATAATTACCTGGTCTTTGATTCTCCGGAATTGTAATAGTATAATATTCATTTCTGGACTCTCCCGCACCTAATACGCCGAAATCTATTCGCCCTGGTGTGACCCATGAGGCCGCATTACCCGAAGCGACAGCCCAGGCAGATAAGCCGTATTCGTCGTTCCTGGCTGAAAAAGATAAATATTTACTTGTTTTCCCTCCCTGCTTTATTGTAAGATATTCATATTCAGCCCCTGAAGATGTTGGTGCAGTATCTGCCTTTACAGTGATTTGAAGCACTACATTACCAGCGGATGAACAGGCCGAACCATCCGTATTTTTGCAGCTGAATTTCCATATTACCTCATAATACCCAGGTTTCTGGCTCCTGGGAATATTTATTGAATAATCCCTTTCAATTGTTTCTCCGGGATCGATCGCACCGAAATCTATACGTCTTGGTATAACCCATAATGCAGCACTACCAGACGCGTCAGCCGTGGCAAATGCGCGTTTATAATCGACCTTAAAACTCAGAGTCTGGGTCATTTCATCTCCAGGCGTCAGAGTAATAGGAACGTAATTATTCGCTGGAGCAGAAGCTGTATTAACAAGGAGAATCAGCAAAAGGATCAGAATGGCTAATTTTATTTTTTTCATACCACCAACTCAAACATGGAGTTTAGTCCCATTCCCGGTTAAATTAGTCTCCAGTTCTAAACTACTCATAATACTTTCCCTTTTCCTGAATAAATGAACGGATATTTTTCAGTCGCGCTGCACTGCTTTCAAGTTTGGTGACTGTATCTTTTGATGTGGAGATCTTTCTCATATACTTATTTTTCAGATCATTATATGTCTGGTCCGAAATCTCTTTATTTACAAGCCTGTTACCTAGTTTGGCAAGGACCTCCTCATCTTTCTTTATCGCTGCCTGAGCCATCAAAACATCGCTCTGGGCCTTTGTGATCTCAGCGTCAAGCATTGAAATTGCGGTATTTGACCCTGAACTCAAGTAGTTCCTGGTTTCGCTATCGAGTTCTTCAGGCGGCAAAATATTATGCTGTTTTCTTTTCTCAGCTTCGAACGCTGATACTTTCTCAATTTTCGGTTCAATTCTTGCCGTTTCTTCTTCTGGTTCTTCGGAAGTCTCTTTCGCGGACTCTGACGCAGGTTCTTCCCCTGACTTTTCCTCAATATACTGAGGCGACGATCTATAAACCTCTGACCGATGATCATCGATAGAAGACAGGGTTTTGCCTTTTGTCGAAATATTTTTTAATTTTTTAGCTGCTTTTTTGAAAATTGTATATGCAGTAAAAATAATTGCGATGATAATAATAAGCCCCAAAATTGAAGAAGCGCCATCTGATTTTCCTCCATTTTGTTGTTTATTTGTTGGTGTGACATCCCCCGGAAGCCTTACTGTTATGGGTTCCTTCAAAATCACATCCTTTTTTGAAGTAATATCGTCCCCGAAATAATATATAACCCATCCTTCAACAATAAAATTGCCTTCTTCATTAGGCTTTAATCTCACTTCAATATCTCTGCTTGAGCCGGGTTCAAGCTTGTATGTAGAAGTATATTGCCCTGCTCCGCTCTGACTGAATTCCGATGAAGTGACAGACATACCTGAAGGGGGTTTAATAATTACCTGTACATTCATTACAGGTTTTGTAATCAGATTCACCACAGACAATTTTAACAGAACATCCTCCCCTACTACCACGTTTGTTTTTTCTCTGTGAAGCGATACGCTTGCTGATAGTTCTCTGTCAGTTTCTACCTGAGTTGGGCTCGGAGATGTAACTTTAGGACTTTGAGTGGCTCTTAAGAGTTTGAATGAATTGAGGATACTGTCAAAGTCCTCTGAATAAAAAGTATAATCATTCACCCGCGCACCAAATGTTATTATGTAATATTTATTACCAGAGAGAACGAGTGTCTGCGTCTCCTTATAATCCCTTTGATTATACCATTCAGTAAATATTAACTCTACGCCACTCGTCCCGCTGATGGTGATCTCTTTTTCACCATAAGGATATATATCGATGCTATTAAGGTATTCTTTTCTTGCTTCTACTATTTCCGAGAGGGTCATTCCTTCAGAAGGTGCAACAACCACCCTCGCCCATGCCTTGCCTGTCTGGCTGGTGAATGTCTGATCTCTTCCGTCAGGTTCCTGGACAACTGCCCAGCCTGCTGGCTGTTCTACACTAAAATCATTTCCATAATTTGTGAACACCTTAGCTGAAGCGTTATTAGCTAATAATATGAAGATTAAAAATAATAAATATATTTTCTTCATTTTTCCCTTTGCGTATACTTATCAGCCAGGTAAAGACTTGAAAATCTGGTTTATTTTATTCATGACTACTTTCAACCAAATCGAGCAGGCATATCGATAAATAATATCTATCGATAAACCTGACTCGTTTTGGATCCTGGTATATTTATTTATATTTTCCTTGATAGCAGACGTGCTATTGTCAATACACCAAAAATCGCAAGTAATGCGCTAAATCCAGGTATTTGTGATTTTGTCTTCTCTTCTCCTTTTACAGGAGTTGAAGGTTCAGCACTATCTGGATTCTTTGATGGTTCCTTGACAGTTACAGAGTACGTAAGGCTTATGGGTTGGAAACTGTCTTTATCATCACCAGGCCAATATAATCCTGTGAACATGAGAGAATGTGAACCGATCCTTGCTGATTTATCCGCTTTTATTGTCAGGATTATAGTTCTTGATGTACCGGGTGGAACACTGAACGTACCAGCCACTACTCCGGCACCTGCTCCCTGTCCAAAACTTTGACCATAAACATGTATTCCGCTTGGTACACTGACTCGCGCATCCACGTTTAGCGTTACATCGTTCAAAGATGGGTTGTTCATGAACAATTCAACAATTCCATCCTGGTTGGTTTCTATCACTTCGACCACAGGTCTTAGCGTAACAGAAGGGCCCACGCGGAATTTTCCCGGCGTTACTGCGGCAGTAGCTGTGGTTGCAACAGCAGTTGCTGTTACCGTTGGGGCTGTTGTCGTTTCAACCGGGGTCGTTTCATTTTGTGATAGCGCCGGGATTGCCAGGCTCACAAGAACTAACAAAATTACACCAAATATTCTTATTGTTTTCATAGTATCCCTCATTCTAGATTCATCCTTCAATTTTCATTGTCCCTCGATATATGATTAATATAATTATTACATATACCTTTCTATGCATATTTATGTACATTTAATATTTTAAGCAAATATCTAACATTCACACAGGGATAAAATAGAAATAACATGAAAAATAACTATAGTTTGGGAGCATGCCGAAAATTGTAATTATATATGGTACAGGGTCGCTTAATACTGAGCTGATGGCAAAAGCAGTACAGGAAGGAGCTGCCGCTGAAGGTATAGATACGGTGCTTAAAAACGTTAATGATGCCGATAAAACTGATGTTTTGGGTGCTGATGGGATAGTGATCGGTTCACCCAATTACAATCATGCCATGATGCCAACAGTCAATAAATTTTTGAATGAAATAGCTGGATTTGACCTCTCTGGAAAACTTGGTCTTTCATTCGGTTCATACGGGTGGAGCTTTGAAGCAACTGATGAGATCAACAGGATACTGACTTCCTGTGGGTTGGAGATGATAAAGGATCTATGTATAAAGAGAATGCCAGGGGAAGAAGAACTTGAACTGTGCAGAAGGGTCGGTTCATTGCTGGCATGTAAAGTCATTAAAGCGTCATCAATTAATACCAGATAGACTTCTGCAAGAATCGTTCTTCCAGTTATTGAATCGAGTGTATATTGTCACGGTTTTGCGTAAATTATATATACAGCAATTGCTGTGTTAGTGTGTCACACACTAACACAAGATTTATTACGAAGGTGAATTAATTGTCTGAAATAGGTAAAAAAATTAGGCTTGAAAGGATAATGGACAGGGAAAGCAGGAATATGGTAATAATCCCAATGGATCATGGGATTTCCATGGGACCGGTAAGGGGCATTGTAAACCTTGCTGAAATGGTGAACAGGGTAGCAGATGGCGGGGCAAACGCCGTCCTCCTGCAAAAAGGTATGGCAAAACACGGCCACCGCGGCTACGGGCGCGATATCGGGCTTATCATACATATGAGCGCATCAACCTCGCTTGGACCTGACCCCAACGACAAGGTGCAGGTATGCACTGTAGAGGAAGCCATCAAGATGGGCGCCGATGCTGTGAGCGTGCATGTAAATATAGGTTCAGTGACAGAATCCAAACAACTAAAGAAACTTGGCGATGTGGCTGAATTTTGCGATTACTGGGGAATGCCGCTTATTGCTATGATGTATCCGCGCGGGAAAGATATTAAGAACTCCAATGATGCTGAACTTGTGGCGCATGTTGCTCGCGTTGGCGCAGAACTGGGCGCAGATATCATTAAGACAAATTTTACAGGCGATATAGATACGTTCAGGGCTGTGGTTGACGGCTGTCCTGTACCTGTTGTAATGGCAGGCGGTCCCAAAACCAATACGGATGAAGAATTCCTTGCCATGGTTCGCGCTGCGGTAGATGCAGGAGGACGCGGTGTTGCCATTGGTAGGAACGTCTTCCAGCATGAAAACCCCACTGCTATGACCCGCGCCCTGACTCTGGTCGTCCACAAAGGAGCAAGCGTTGAGGATGCCATGGAGGCTCTCAAGTGAAAAAAGATAAAACAGTCTGGATCAAGGCTGATGAAGGGACGTGGGAAGAAAATAAACCACGCATTACCACAGGGCTTGAATCAGGCGCGGACTGTGTTGTTTTGAATTTTGATGATATAAAGACCGTAAGGAACCTTGGCAACATCAGGATCGCAGCGCCTGATATTGATGCTGATATCATACTTGTGGGCAAAGGCGGCGAAGGCGACGGGACCAAGAAACTGCCTGCGGATTTCGAGCATTCTGGCGACATATTAAAGGCAAGTCGGCTTTCCGGCGAAGGAAAGACAATTGCAGGATATGTTATCATAAAAAATAAGAAATATGAGGAGTTCGCGCTTGAACTTGGCAAAGTCTGCGATTACCTTCTCGTGATAGGCACTGACTGGAAAGTGATACCGCTTGAGAACCTGATAGCAGGACTGCAGAAACTTGATGTCCAGATAATTGCGGGAGTCAGGGACGCACAGGAAGCGAAACTGGCGCTTGAGACGCTGGAGCACGGCTCTGACGGTGTCCTTCTTGATACTGACGACCTCTCAGAGATAAAGAAGGTCATTACTATAAGGGACAGGTCAGGGATGGAAAAGATACCCCTAATAAAAGCCCGCGTGACAAAGGTGAAGCAGGTGGGCATGGGCGACCGCGTGTGCGTGGATACCGCATCGCTTATGGTCCTGGGTGAAGGGATGCTGATAGGTTCACAGAGCAACGGTCTTTTCCTGGTACATTCGGAATCAGAGGAGAGTCCTTACGTGGCAGCCCGTCCTTTCAGGGTGAACGCCGGGGCAGTACATGCATATATCAGGGTCGGTGAAAAGACCCGTTACCTCTCTGAACTATGCGCCGGAGATGATGTCCTTGTGGTTGACTCTGGCGGTGAGACGAGGCCTGCTGTCGTTGGAAGGGTGAAAATAGAGCGCCGACCGCTTATGCTTGTGGAAGCTGATGTTGAAGGCACAAAGATAAAGACATTGCTCCAGAATGCGGAGACCATCAAACTTGTCGGCGCTGACGGGAAGCCTGTGCCTGTGACCGCGCTTAAGGAGGGCGATGAGGTGCTGGTGTACTTTGAGGCTGCTGCAAGGCACTTCGGGATAAAGATAGAGGAGACGATCATTGAGAAATGATCTAGTATTGAGATGACCCGGGTGAACTTAAACCCTCACAGCCACACCTTTCTCCTTCAGGTACTCCTTTGCCTCCCCTATCGTATATTCCCCAAAGTGGAATATGCTCGCTGCAAGCGCCGCATCAGCTTTTCCGCGCGTGAATGCGTCATACATGTGTTCAATATTCCCTGCGCCGCCTGAGGCTATTATCGGGATGTCAAGGGTTTCAGAGAGCGTGCGGGTGATGGGCAAGTCATAACCGTCTTTTGTGCCGTCCCTGTCCATGCTTGTTAGCAGTATCTCGCCTGAGCCAAGCTTCTCCACCTTCTCTGCCCACTGTACTGTATCCATACCCGTATGCGTCCTTCCGCCGTAGATAACAACCTCGTACCATGCTTTTGTCCCGTCCTCAAGCTCGATTATGGTCTTATCCTTATTATCCTTAATATTGGAATTGCGTTTGCAATCGATCGCGGTGACGATGCACTGGGAGCCGAAAATATCGGTTGCCTCCCTCACAAAATCAGGGTTCTTTACAGCAGCGGTATTGACTGACACCTTGTCAGCGCCTGCGCGCAGGATGCTCTTTATGGCATCTGTGGTGCTGATACCGCCTCCCACAGTGAGAGGAATGAACACTTCGTCCGCTGTTCTCTCGATAACGTCTATCATCGTGCCGCGGCGCTCATGCGAGGCAGTAATATCAAGGAATACAAGCTCGTCAGCCCCCTGTTCATTGTACTTCTTTGCAAGTTCCACAGGGTCGCCTGCCTGTTTCAGGTTCACGAATTCGATCCCCTTGACCACGCACCCTCCTTTCTTATCAAGCGTTACGTCAAGGCAGGGGATTATACGTTTGGTTAGCATGGCTGCTCTTTAGTTGTTATGGAATGAAATAGTTTTGCCCGGCTTGTTTTCCATTTCTTTGATACTCAGCCCGATCATAGGGATTATGTGCATCCATCAGAATATCTTCAACCATAGTAACAATCGTTGCGCTAAAGACATGGGCACGATGTAATTTCATACTTTGATATGTGTAAAGAAGAAATGGTAAATCTTCAAAGAGGTATGAATTTTCAATTAAGGGGAAGTTTCAGCGTAATATTAATGAGTTTGAGTCCTGCAGCAACTTATGCCTATAGAAACACTCATATAATAATCCAGATCAACATAATAAGAGGTGAAAAAGTATGGAAAAAGTCGAGATTTCACAATTCCAGGGTCTACTGGTCGGCCAGATCATCGCCTCTGCCGTAGGGGCTCTCCTGCTTGCAGTAAGTGACTTTGGAGGGTACTATTATATGAATTATTATGCTGGGATCAGGGTCTGGGGATATATCTACCTTGGATCAGGGATTCTGGCGTCAGTTTTGATTGCGTGCCTTGAAGCGATAGAAAGAAAGACAAACAAACAGGACATCTGAAAAAGACACCCCGCAGGGGTGTTATGTCCAAAGGGTTAAAATCCCACCTTCCGGGTCTGTCCCCGGATGAAGAGAAGG
>Ga0180732_1001268_pt1 | contig 16187 bp, 14 predicted proteins | sample KR11_01MetaG_FD_148674 | JGI IMG/M metagenome (GOLD analysis project Ga0180732, IMG submission 148674) | Groundwater microbial communities from the Olkiluoto Island deep subsurface site, Finland - KR11_0.1 MetaG | ecosystem: Environmental > Aquatic > Deep subsurface > Groundwater | place...
TGAATCAGCTGACGGCGGCTGTTGGAATAAGCCTGCTCCAATTGGGAAATCTGGGAGGGTGTCAACTCCAGGGATCTGATCATTTGGGGGTCCCTCCACCATTTTCCCGGAGGAACATCCTGCCCCAATGCTCGGAAACCGGGGGCCAGCAAAAACATCAGCATCAAAAAGAGGGTCATGGGTCTTAACATCGCGGCGTTCCTTTCATTCCAGGGATTTTCAAAAAAGACCGGGGGTTTGCACCGGGTTTTTCACGGTCTGTGTTTTCAGGATTTCCCTCCATCTCCGATGCCGACAGCAGGTTCATGAACTCTTCGGGCAATGCATTTTCGGAAAGGTCGGCCACTTCATCCATGAAGCGGTCATCCTCCCATATTTCTCCCGTCATGGCTATTTCAGGATCTATGTTCGCGGGAGCCCGGGGGGCGAATGTTCGAAAGGTTCCCCATAACACAAGAACGATGGTGATGGCCGTCACAAGGGCAGGGCGCCACCTTATGACGCTTTGCTCTTCCGTTGGTATGCGCGGCAATCTTGCAGGCTCGGGTGCAAGCCTTTCAGCGAAAGATCCGATTCGGGCAAGGGAGGCTTCAATATTTCTGATATTTTCAGAGCACAGGGGGCATTCCTCCACATGCCGGTATGTATTTTTTGAAAATCCCCGGCCGTCCACCACAATAGACATCAGTTCGTTTTCAGAAGGGTGAAGAAGGTTTAAGCTCATACATTCTCCTTGCCGTAAAGCTTTTTTAAAAGCGCGCTGCTTTGCATTTTAACCAATGCCCGGTACAGATGGGTTTTGATGGTGCTCTCACTCCTTGAAAGCGTCTGGGCGATTTCCTTTAATCCCAAATGATCCAAAAACCTCAAAAGGAAAACATCCTTTTCCATTTTGGACAAGCTTGCCATGGCCATTTCCAGATGGTTCCAAAAATCCTTTTTCAGCACGTCCTCCAAAGGATCATCCCGGGCGGCTATTAGGTTTTGAATGTCCTCGGGATTCCTCTCTCCATTTTCCGAAAAAAAACCAATCCACGAGCGAATTTTATTCTTTCGGTAATAATCCCTGACCCGGTTGACCGCGATGCTGTATAGCCAGCTCTTGAATTTTTCAGGCTCCTTCAACTGGGAAATATTTTTAAAAGCCTGGGTGAAAACATCCTGGGTCAGGTCCTCCGCATCCATTTGAGATCTCACCCGGTAGTAGACCATTCTGAAGATATCCCTGTGAAAGAGGCTGATGAGCCCGTTAAAAGCCTCCCGGTTCCCTTCCCGGGCCAGAACAACCTGATCCGTCCCATGGGGGGAGCGGCTTTTCTCCGGATCAAATTTTCCGTTCGGCTTTATTTCTGTCATCATGGGCAATGTAATCCGGAGCCGGTCGCTTCAGCAGGCGGTAAACCTTAACAAACAGATACTTTTTATCGCGATTTACTTGTTGAAGACGCCGGGAACACTTAATTAGTTTACAAGCCATCTACTCGAATGATTCAAAATAAACCCGGTCCATGGGTCACCGGGTTGTGCTTGAAAGAGTTAAATGTTTTTTACTTGTTTTCGGCCTTGATTTAATGATAATGTGCCGCTCGATTAATAGCATAAAATATTCTTCGGTTAAATATCCCTTGCATCAGAATTATTAAAAAACAAGAAAAAGGTGTGTATGGTCATGAATCTCAGCCCTTCAGTGAAAAAACAGTCTCTTGTCATCAGCATTGATGCCGTGGCGGGTTTGATTGTTCAAATCCAGAAAGACAATGGCGAAATTCCCTGGTCGGAAGGAGACAAAACCGATCCCTGGGATCATGTGGAATCCGCCATGGGACTGACCATTGCCGGGTATTACCGGGCCGCGCAAAAGGCTTATTCCTGGATGCGGGACCATCAGCTTGAAGACGGAAGCTGGTATGCATCCTACCGCAATGGAGAGCCGGATGACAAGACCCATGACACCAATATGTCCACCTATATTGCGGTGGGGCTGCTTCATCATTACCTGGTGACAGGGAATAAAACTTTTCTTACGGAGATGTGGGATACCATGGCGGCGGCCATTGAGTTCGCCGTGGATCTTCAAACCCCGGAAGGGGAAATATACTGGGCGAAGAGCCCGGACGGAATTGTTGATCCCACGGCCCTGCTCACGGGGTCAAGTTCGGTCTACATGAGCCTTAAATGCGCCTTGGCGGTGGCTGGAATTCTGGGCATCAAAAGGCCATTATGGCGGGAAGCCTTTTCTAAATTGGGTGAAGCCATTCGGCTAAAGCCGCATTTGTTCAATATGACAAAATCCAGGTTTTCCATGGACTGGTTTTATCCCGTGCTGTGTGGTGCGGTGAGCGGCCCTGCGGCCCATCAGAGAATCGATAAATACTGGAAGAAGTTCATCGTGCAAAATCACGGGGTACTCTGTGTGTCGGATCAGCCCTGGGTGACCATTGCGGAAACGTCGGAACTGTGCCTGGCCCTGTCTGCCATGGGCAATGACAACCTTGCTGGACTCGTGTTTGACTGGATTCAGGAAAGGACGTATGAGGATGGAACCTTCTGGTGTGGGTACACCCATCCGGATGGGGTGATCTGGCCGGAGGATAAAATGTCCTGGACCAATGCCGTGGCCCTTATGGCCGCCGATGCCCTTTATGGATTAACCCCTGCCGGGAAATTATTCGACCACCAGTTCTGGGAAAAATCCGCTTTTTCAGAGTATATTCTCCCTTGAACCCGTAAGTTTTGAGCCGGCAAACTTGAGATGGACAAAACGGATTCAGGGCAAGAATAGCTCCGGAATCCCCCTATAAAAGAGATATTTATTCTTGATTAGAGATCATCGCCCCTATTTTGTCAAAAAAGCCTACATAAATTTCGAAAAATTTTATGTCCGGCATTTTCTTGAACCTCACTTCACCCACCTCGGAGGCAATTTCAGCTTTGTGCGGCCCTGGCATGTTCAACTTTTTGGCGCACCCATTGTCCTGGGTTCTTTTTCCAATGTCATCGGAGCCTCGGACCATAAGGTTAAATTCACGGTCTGGTCCCAGGAAAAATCCATTCAGGGCATCCATATCGGAAATTACTGCCTCATCTGTCCGGGTGTACGCCTCAGTTGTGCCTGTGAAATCAACATTGGAGACAGCTGCATGCTGGCCAACGGAGTGATGATTACCGACGCAGATTGGCATGGCATCTACAACCGCGTGTCCATCGGGCTTAAAGAACCTGTGAATATTGGAAACAATGTCTGGATCGGGGATAGCGCCATCATCTGCAAGGGGGTTCATATCGGGGACAATGCCATTGTGGGCGCCGGAGCGGTTGTGGCCTCGAATGTTGCCGCAAACTCCATTGTGGCCGGGAATCCGGCCAGAAAGATCCGGGATCTTGATCCGGACCAAGCCATGACAACCCGGAAGGAGTGGCTGCCTGAATTCTTCAGAGCCACAAATTACATCGACATGCTTGAAAGGGAAAACTACCAACGCAACACGGTGCTTCATTACCTGAGAACCCTGTTGTTTCCTAAAAAAGAGGACTGATTGGAAGGGCTGAATTGAGGACCCGGAAGCCAGGAATCAGAATCAGGAACTATCTTTTGCCTAAATTGAGCGTTTCAAAATTTTTACATCTAAAAAATTTAAATCAATAGAATCATTAAACATTTCTCATAATCGAAATTTTGAAACGCTCAATTTAGGTTTTGGTTTTATTCTGAATTCTGCCTCCCGTATTCTGCTTGGATATAAGAACAAACCCCCCGAACAGGATTCCCCCCAGCAGCGCGATTCCGCTTCCCATGATAAAAACCATCCTGGACCCCAGGAGTTCAAACACATAGCCGTTTACGAAAAACCCCATCATCAATCCCAGGCCGTAGGTCACGGCATTGTTGAGGCTTTGTCCCATGGTTTTTGCGTGATTCGGGCTTTGGCTGTCCATGTATAAAATGCTGGCCATGTGAAACATACCGTATGTGACGGCATGAAGGGTCTGGGAAAGCAGAATCCAACCCGGTGAAATGAAGAAATACAGGAGCATCCATCGCAAGGCCGCCACAAAAAAAGTAAAGATTAAAACCCTTTCCATGGAAAAGGATTTGAAAATGGTTTTTGAGGCTACCATGGAAAGAATCTCCATGGCCGACGCCAGGGCCCAGGCTGCTCCGATAAAAGCACTTCCGTATCCGGCTTGTTCAAGATGAATGGAAAAAAAACCGTAATATCCCCCGTGGCTTACCAGCATCAGAAAACCAGCGCAAAGAAACACAATCACCGGTTTTTTCAAGAACACACCCAGCCCTCGGTCCTGTGGCGTTTTTTGATCCGCTTGCCTGAAGGGAAGCTTTACGGAAAACAGGGCCTGAAGAAAAGACCCGGCCAGAATGGCGGAAATAATCACAGCAATGGAAAACCGGTCAATGACCCATCCCATGGTGAGAACCATGATAATGAAGCTGCCGGAACCCCAGGCCCTGACCTTCCCGTAGCTCTGTTTTTCAGGCCCGAGGGTATCCACGGTGAGGGCTTCCATGAAAGAAATGATGGGGGAGTAAAAAATGCCGTAGAAAACCGTAATGACCAGCATGGCCGCAAAATTCGTAGTCAGGAGGAACCCCCCCCAGGCTGCAGTGCTTAGGAAACAGCAGGAAACAAAAATCAGTTTTTTTTGATTCAGCCGGTCCGCCAAGGCCCCCCATACCAGGGGAAAGATAATGGCCGTGATGGACCGAATGGAGGATAAAACACCGATTTGAACCCCGTCCAAACCGATATGAAAGCAGTAAAGATTGAAATAGGGGAGGAAAACCCCCATGACTCCGAAATAGATGAAGTACTGGGCGGTGATGGCAGGAGGAAACGTTGATTTGAATCGGGTCATGGACTCCTATTAGAGCATTTTCATGGAAAACTCAACCCGGGGGAATGAAAATGAAGCAAGTCTGCTTTACATTTCATCCGCATGATGGTAGTTTTATTCCACCTCTTCATTGGAATGTCCTTGGATAAAGGGGGATTACAGCCATTTTGCTACAAAGGAGCCGGGAATGGATTTTATCAAAATCAGATTCACCAATCATTTTGATCCTGAGGGTTCTTCAGCCTCAAGGATTACTGAAGACCTGTTTCGCCTGATCAATCCCCTGTTCACGCTTTCGGAAAGAACCCTGAAACCCCAGATCGATGTTTATGAATCCCAAAAGGAGATCCTCATTCTAGCGGAAATCGCAGGGGTTGACAAAGAGGACCTGGAGGTGGAAATCTGCCGGAACACCCTTCGCATTGCAGGCCGAAGAAAGCAGATGCGACCCGGGGAAAAAGGAACTTACCGCCTGGTGGAAATTCAATACGGGCCCTTTGAACGGTGCCTGGTCCTGCCTTCCATGGTGGATACGGAAAAGGTCTCGGCTTCCTATGTGAACGGTCTTCTTCATATCCAGCTGTCCAAAATATCCGATAGAACAAAAACCAATCAGATTCAGTTTTAGCAGGGGGGATCATCATCATGGAAAATCCGAAGCAGCCTGAAGCCGGAAACGGAAAACTGCCTGAAATACTGTCCATATTGCCTCTGTTTGACACCACGCTCTTTCCTAAAATGGTTTTGCCGCTGGTGGTCATGCAGAAGGACTCCATCCGATTGGTGGATGAGGCCATGTCCAAAGACCGCATCATCGGGCTCATCGCCACCAAAGAAAAGAAAAAAGAATCGGAAAACCCCGCGGACAAACTTTACAGTTACGGAACCTGCGCCCTGATCCTGAAAATGGCCAAGGTCGAGGATGACAAAGCCCAGCTCCTTGTCCAGGGTTTAAGCCGGTTCAGAGTCGTTGAATACGCCAAAACCTCGCCCTACATGGAGGCCAAGGTGGAGTATATCACGGATTTTGGGGAATCCGATACCGAGATCCAGGCCCTGATGTCCAACATGGTCAGTCTGTTCGGGCGCATTGTGGAACTTTCTCCCGGCCTTCCCCAGGAAATGGGGCAAATGGTCAAGAGTGTCCAGGAGCCTGGCATTCTTGCCGATATGGTGGCCTCCATCATCAATTCAAACCTGGAAGAGAAACAGAAAATCCTGGAAACCCTGGACATCAAGAAGCGGCTTCAGGAAGTCACCCTTCTTGCCAACCATCAACTGGAAATTCTGGAGTTGGGCAACAAAATCCAGACCCAGGTCAAAGGGGACATGGATAAAAGTCAGCGGGAATATTATCTTCGCCAGCAACTCAAGGCCATTCAGGAAGAGTTGGGAGAAAAGGATGAAAATACGGTTCAACTGGAAGAGTACCGGGAAAAATTAAAAGTAAAAAACCTGCCGGAAGAAGCCATGAAAGAAGCCCAGCGGGAACTGGACCGGCTTGCCCGAATGCACCCGTCTTCGGCGGAATACACTGTGGCTCTCACCTATCTGGATTGGATGACCTCCCTGCCCTGGAATGAAAGCACCACGGATAATCTTGATATCCAGGCAGCCCGGAAGATCCTGGATGAGGACCATTACGGGCTTGAAAAGGCCAAGAAAAGGATCATCGAATACCTTGCGGTAAAAAAGCTCAAGCCTGAATCCAAAGGCCCCATCTTGTGCTTTGCCGGTCCTCCGGGTACGGGGAAAACCTCCCTGGGGCGGTCCATTGCCAAAGCCCTGGGAAGAAAATTCTTTCGAATATCCTTGGGTGGCGTGAGGGATGAAGCGGAAATCCGGGGTCACCGAAGAACCTATGTGGGGGCTCTTCCCGGCCGGATTATTCAGGGCATCCGCCGAAGTGAATCCAACAACCCCATCTTCATGCTGGATGAAATCGATAAGGTGGGCTCCGATTTCCGGGGAGACCCGTCCTCGGCCCTTCTGGAGGTTTTGGATCCGGAGCAGAACAATTCCTTTACCGATCATTATCTGGATGTGTCCTTTGATCTGTCCAAGGTCATGTTCATCACCACGGCCAATGTTCTGGACACCATCCCCCCGGCCCTTCGGGATCGAATGGAAGTCCTTGAAATGGTGGGTTACACCCTGGATGAAAAGCTAAGCATTACCAAACGATACCTGATACCGCGCCAAAGGGAAGCCCACGGCCTGAAATCCGGCCAGATTTCCTTTACCAAAGGGGCGATCAAAAAAGTCATTGCAGGTTATACCCGGGAAGCGGGCCTAAGAAACCTGGAAAGGGAAATCGCCAACATCTGCAGGGCCGTGGCCGCAAAAATTGCAGCCGATGAATCCAAATTCGAGAGCATCACCCAGGACAACGTGCAGGATTATCTGGGATCCGCAAGGGTCCAGCCGGAAGCGGCGGAAAGAACCTCAACACCGGGCGTTGCAACCGGTCTTGCCTGGACCCCCTTTGGCGGGGAGATCCTCTTCATTGAGGCCACGGCCATGAAGGGTAAAAAGAACCTGACCCTCACCGGTCAGCTTGGAGACGTGATGAAAGAATCGGCCATCACGGCCCTTAGCTTCATCCGGTCCAATGCAAAAGCCCTGGGGGTGGATGAAAATTTCTTTGAGGAACACGATATCCATATTCATATTCCCGCAGGCGCCATTCCCAAGGACGGCCCTTCGGCAGGGGTCACCATGATGACCGCTTTGATGTCCATGCTGAAAAACCGGAAAATCAAAAGATATCTGGCCATGACCGGTGAAATCACCTTAAGAGGTCAGGTGCTCCCCGTGGGAGGGATCAAGGACAAAGTCCTTGCCGCACACCGCGCAGGAATCAAAACCATCATCCTGCCCAAAAGGAATGAAAAAGACCTGGAGGATGTTCCTGAAAATGTTAAAAAGGATATCCAATTTCATTTTGAAGACAGAATGATCCATGTATTGGAAATCGCCCTGGAATGAAAAATATAAAAATTCAAACCCTTGCCAAATTATGGTCGGCGGTATTGCTGGCAGGTCTTTTGAGCGCCTGCTCCACCAGCCCTTTGCCCCCTCCGGACAAACCAGTGCCTCCAAGGACCAAGGCCCCTATGCCGAAACCGTACAAGGTCCTGGGAGAATGGTACCAACCTTTGCCCAGTGCTGAAAGCTACAAGGAAAGAGGGCTGGCCTCCTGGTACGGACGGGATTTCCATGGCAGAAGAACTTCAAACGGCGAAACCTATAATATGTTTGCCATGACCGCAGCCCATAAAACCCTGCCCTTGGGCACATTTGTCCGCATTCAGAACCTGGATAACGATAAAACCATTGTGGTGAGGGTGAATGATCGGGGGCCATTCGTTCGCGGACGCATCATTGATCTTTCTTATACAGCGGCGAGAGAGCTCGATGTAGTGGGGCCGGGCACGGCTCGAGTGGAAGTGGTGGCCCTTGAAACCCCGGATTTGTCGGGAACACCTTCCAAGCCCTCCTTGAACCATCCGGATCTTTATATGACCGGGAATTTCAGTATCCAGGTGGGGTCTTTTTCAACCCGGCAAAATGCCTTGACCCTGAAATCACGCATGGATGATTTGAATCAGGATGTGAGGATCATGGAATACAACGATGGGGAGCGGACTTTCTACCGGGTCTGGGTGGGGCGGTTGAAAACCATGGACCAGGCCAAAAAATCCGAGGCAGCACTGATTCAAAAGGGCTATGACAATGCGTTTGTGGTGGCTGAATAACCGTATGAAGCTGCCCGGAATCCCCCTCTTTTGCTCCGCAGGGTTTGCCCCATGATCACCCTTTCAGGGTCCATTGAAAGGGTGGTTTACCTCAATCCTGACAACCATTACATGATCGCAAGGTTCCGATCCCATGAGGCGAAGAACCAGATCACCGTGGTGGGATATCTGCCTGGTGTCAATATTGGAGAAACCCTAAATCTCACCGGCGACTGGGAAACCCACGACCGATACGGCGAGCAATTTAAAGTCCGCACCTTTGAACTGATGCTTCCGGCCCATGTGGACGGCATTCGAAAATACCTCAAATCCGGCATCATCAAAGGCATCGGGGGCAAAACCGCAGACCGGCTGGTGGACCATTTTCAGGACCTCACCCTGGATATCCTGGAAAATACCCCGGAACGGATTCTGGAAGCCCGGGGCATCGGCAAAAAAACCGCGAACCGAATCACAGAGGCCTGGAGGGAGCGCAAGGGCATTCATGAATTCATGGCGTTTTTAAATGAGTTCAACCTGAGCCCCTTTTTCGGGGCCAAGGTTCTGACTTGTTACGGGGATCAAGCCCTTTCCATGGTAAAGCAATCCCCTTACCAGGTGTGTCGGGATATTCCGGAGATCGATTTTCCATCCATGGACACCCTGGCCTTCCAGATGGGGCTTGCCGAGGATGCGCCGGAACGGATCACGGCCTGCCTGGAACACGAGCTAAAGCGCCATATTGACGACGGCCACACCTTCATGCCGAAGTCCCTGTTGCTGGAGAAACTGGAAAAACGGTTCGGAATCCCCGGGTACAATGCCGAGGCGTCCATGGACGAGCTGGTGGATTCCGGGTTCTGGGTGGAAGAACCCATGAAGGACGGCGCAAAGGATGACGGAATTTTTCCTGCGTTGCTCCACGAAGCGGAAACCAACATCGCAAGGCGTATCCGGGCGCTTCTCACCATTCCTTTGAAAAGCCCCTCCATAGACGAAGAAACCATGGTTTCGGAACTGGTTGAAAGGGTCGCCATTGTGCCCTCCCAAGAGCAGATGGATGTTCTTAAGGAAATCTTTTGCCATCGCATGGCTGTCATCACCGGAGGGCCCGGAACCGGTAAAACCACCCTCATCCGTTCCATAACCGCCCTGTTGAGCCGCATGGGAAAGACCATTCTCCTGGCAGCCCCCACGGGAAGGGCGGCGCGCAGGATTTCGGAAGTCACCTTTCGGGAAGCGGAAACCCTCCATAAAATGCTGAGGTACAACCTCGCAACCGGGTTGTTTGATAAAAATCAGGACGATCCCCTGAACGCCGATACCGTGATTGTGGATGAAGCCTCCATGATGGACATTGTATTGATGGAACAACTCATCAGTGCTGTGTCCATGAATTCCACCCTGATCCTGGTGGGGGACGTTTTTCAACTCCCATCCATCGGTCCTGGCAATGTCCTGGCCGACCTGATCAAGTCGAAAAAGATTCCCTCCTTTGAGCTGAAAACGATTTTTCGCCAGGCCCTGGAAAGTCCCATTGTCCTGGCCGCCCATCAGCTAAAGGAAGGGGAAATGCCGCTTCTGGAACCCTTATCCGGCGAGGCCGGACCGGGGTTTTATTTTATTGAAAAGGATGACCCCCGGCAGGCAGCAGCAACCGTGGTGGACTTATGTGCGAAAACATTGCCCGAAAAATTCAGGCTGGACCCTGTCCGTGACGTTCAGGTGATTACCCCCATGCACAAGGGGATGGTGGGAACCCTGAACCTGAACCAGGCCCTTCAGAAGGCGCTAAACCCATCGGGGCTTCGAATTCAGGGAATGAAGGGGGCCCGCTTCCGGGTGGGTGACAAGGTAATGCATCTGAAGAACAACTATCAAAAGGAGGTCTTTAACGGAGACATCGGAAATATCACGAATATGGACAATGAAAACCGGATCCTCACGGTGACCTATGATCAACGGCCGGTGTCCTATGCTTTTGATGAACTGGAAGAACTGGCTCCGGCCTATGCGGTTTCCATTCACAAATCCCAGGGCTCGGAATACCCTGCGGTGGTGATTCCCCTCATGACCGAGCATTATATTCTGCTTCAGCGGAATCTCTTATATACAGCCATCACCCGTGGAAAAAAACTTGCCGTCATCGTGGGGTCCAGAAAAGCCCTGGGCATTGCCATCGGCAACAACAAACCCGGCCAACGGCTGTCTTCGCTGGCGTACCGGCTGAGCCCTTCATGATTTCAAATTTGAGATTTGAGATTTCAAATTTGAGATTTGAGATTTCAAATTGGTTTTAATTTTCTGAATTCGGTTCCGGCGCTCTTCCTACGGGAATCTTGACAAACTCAACCCCCTCGTCCTTGAGGATCTTTTCTTCGGCCTCGGTGCTGACCCCTTTGATATTTCTAGGTTCTGAAGCCCCGTAATGGATTTTAAGGGCTTCCTTGGTAAAATCACACCCCACATCCTCAAAATTATTATCCACAAATTCCGTGATTTTTTGAGCAAAGGCCGCCATGTCGTCAGGTCCGGGAACCCGGAGATTGCTCCCCCGGGTGCTTTTAATGCCGAAGGTGGACAATTTCTTTTCCACAGTCCCGTCATTGCATACGGGACATGCGATGAGCCCTTTTTTTTTCTGCTGTAAAAAGGCCTTATTGTCGTCAAACCATCCCTCGAAGGTATGGCCGTTTCCGCATTTCAGGTCAAATACGATCATAATCCGCCTCTAAGATTTAACCCCGTTTTTTTGAGGTGGATAAAATTCCTGTTCGATTTTTGAATCAAACCATGATAAGCAAAGGTCAAAAAATTGATATCGACCTGCTGGAAATTATTGGTAAAAAAATATATCTTGTCAGATCATTCGTCAACCCATAATTTTCATGGATTAACGCCAGGCATTTTAAGGATGAAAGATGAAAAAAATATTGTTGACCGTCGCCCTGTTTCTGATGATAGCCAGCCCTGTCCGTGCCGAAAGCTTTTACATCAGTGATAATGTGGATATTGATGTTCGAACCGGCCAGGGATATGACTACCGGATCATTGCTTTGATGCACCCGGGGGACCGGGTGGAGACGCTGAAAAACGAGGATGGATGGAGCCTGGTAAGGCTGGAGAATGGGAAAGAGGGGTGGATGCTAAGCCGCTTTCTCACCAAAAGCCGGCCTGCCGGCCCGGTCCTGTTGGATTTGCAAAAGGAACATCGAGAATTGCAAGAAGAATACAGCAAGGCGATCAATGAAAACACCGGCTTTAAACTGGAGAATGAAACCCTCAAGACCGCGCTGGATCAAAAAGAATCCGAACGTGCCGCCGCTCTTGAATCCTATGAAGCCTTGAAAAAAGGTTCCACCGAGTTTCTGGAGGTGAGCCAAACCCTTGATGCCGCCAATAAGGAACTTTCATCCCTGAAAAAAAGAAACGGGGAACTGGAAGCCGTCCTGGTGAAATTGGAAAACGGTCAGTGGACCAAAGGACTTTTAACCGGTGCTGGAATTCTTCTTGCCGGGATTCTTCTGGGAATGATTTCCAGGAAAAAACGTCGACGCTCTTCTCTGCTTTAACGAAAAGGTTGCCATGGATTTAACAACGGATTTTCTGATTATCGGAAGCGGTGTGGCCGGGCTCACCCTGGCTTTGAAAGTGGCCCACGCCGGACGTGTGGTCATCGTCACCAAAAAAGAGATTATGGACAGCAATTCCTCCCAGGCCCAGGGCGGGATTGCCTCGGTTTTCAGCGAGGTGGATTCCTTCGACCTTCACATCAAGGATACCCTGGAGGCAGGGGACAACCTGTGTAATCGCGAAATCGTTGAAATGGTGGTGAAAAATGGCCCGGACCGAATCAGGGAGCTTATTGATCTCGGGGCCAGATTCAACATCAATTCGGAAAAATCTCCCAATGACCATTTCCTGAACCTCGATCTCGGCCAGGAGGGCGGCCATTCCCAGAAAAGGATTGTTCATGCCCAGGATATGACGGGCAAGGAAATTGAAACCGTTCTGGCCTCCCATGTAAAAAAGCACCCCAACATCCAAGTTCTTGAGCATCATATGGCCATTGACTTGGTCACCTGTTCCACCCGGATCAAAAGAGGGCTGGTGACCACCACCCATGAAGATATTTGTTGCGGCGCCTATGTTCTGGACTGCAAAACCAACAGGGTCAAAACCTTCAATGCCAAAATTACCATCCTTGCCACGGGCGGGGCCGGAAAGGTTTACCTGTACACCAGCAATCCGGATATCGCCACGGGTGACGGTATCGCCATGGGCTACCGGGCCGGGGCCACCGTCGCCAACATGGAATTTGTCCAGTTTCATCCCACCTGCCTGTATCATCCGGAAGCCAAGAATTTTCTTATCTCAGAGGCGGTTCGTGGGGAAGGTGCTGTTCTCATGGGAAAAAACGGCAGGCCTTTTATGGAGAAATATGACCCCCAGAAGGACTTGGCCTGCCGGGATGTGGTGGCCCGTGCCATTGACACTGAGCTGAAAAGAAGCGGGGATGACTGTGTGTTTCTGGATATTTCCCACGCAGACGCAGGATTCGTTCAAAAGCGCTTTCCCAATCTTTACGAAAAATGTCTCTCCTTCGGGATCGACATGACCAAGGAGCCCATTCCCGTGGTTCCCGCAGCCCATTATCTCTGCGGAGGCGTGGTCACCGATATCTACGGCAGAACCGATATTCAGCGTCTCTACGCCATCGGCGAAACAGCCTGCACGGGTCTCCACGGAGCCAACCGTCTGGCCAGCAATTCCCTGATTGAAGCCTTGGTTTACGCAAACTCCGCCTCACAGAACGCCCTGGAAGCATTAAAATCCACCAATTTCTCCAATACCCCGGTTCCTCCGGAATGGGATGAAACCGGCACCACAGACAGCGATGAACAGATCATGGTTTCCCACAACTGGGACGAAATCCGGCGTTTCATGTGGAATTACGTGGGCATTGTGAGGTCTGACAAAAGATTGGAGAGGGCAAAGCGTAGGATTGAAAATATTCAAAATGAGATTCGGGATTATTACTGGAATTTTAAGGTCATGCCCGATCTCATCGAACTGAGAAACATTGCGGTGGTGGCCGAGCTCATCATCATGTGCGCAAGACGCAGGAAGGAAAGCAGGGGGCTTCATTATAACATCGGGTATCCTAACCATGATGACGAACGATGGCTCAAGGATTCCGTGATCCGAAGGCCCTATTTCTAAAGATTTCAAATCTGAAGCTTCAAATTTCAAATCTTACGTTTGACAACCCGGTTTTCTGTATTATCCTTCACCCGTTATTTTCAGAAGCAGACCGGTAACAATCCTGCCGGCTAAGAAATGAATGCCCATGCCGGAAAGGATGGGCCCCATGGAACTCTCCCTCTCCAATTGCGCTGGATCGGGTTAACACATTGAAGGTTCACAAATACAATGGCTCAAAAAAGGGACTACTACGAAATTCTCGGGGTGGCGAAAAACGCTTCTGAATCCGACCTGAAATCCGCCTACCGAAAACAGGCTTTGAAATATCATCCGGACCGAAATCCCGGGGACAAAGAAGCCGAGGATATGTTCAAGGAAGCCGCCGAAGCCTACGAGGTTCTTCAGGACCCTAAAAAGAGGCGGATTTATGACCAGTATGGCCACCAGGGCCTTGAGGGTTCAGGATTCTCCGGTTTCGGCGGGTTTGAGGATATTTTTTCAAGCTTTGGAGATATTTTTGAAGACTTTTTCGGATTCAGCGGCAAAAGGGGATCCTCCAGAAGCCGGGCCAGAAGGGGGGACGATCTTCGGTTCGATATCAACCTGGCCTTCATGGAAGCTGCCTTTGGTGTTGAAAAAGAAATCACGGTTCAGAAAAAGGCCGTTTGTACGGAATGCGAAGGAACGGGTTGCGAAAAAGGAACCTCCACAGAAAATTGCGCGAGTTGCGGGGGCAGAGGACAGGTTACCAGAACCCAGGGCTTTTTCACCGTGAGCACCACCTGCCCCACCTGCAACGGAGAGGGGCGGACCATTGCCCACCCCTGTCGCGGGTGCAGGGGCTCAGGCACAGTGAAAATCGCCAAAAAGGTCATGCTGAAAATCCCGGCAGGCGTGGATGCAGGTTCTCGGCTCAGGCTCACGGGTGAAGGTGAGGCCGGAAGCTACGGTGGCCCCCCCGGAGATCTTTATGTTTTCATTCACGTGGAACCCCATGAATTTTTCAAAAGAAATGATACCGATGTGATTTGCGTGATCCCCATCACCTTTATTCAGGCGGCCCTGGGTGACAAAATCAATGTGCCCACCCTGGAGGACGAAAAGGAACTGGTTATTCCCCACGGAACCCAGCCCGGAGCCATATTTCGGTTTCACAACCTCGGGATCCCGTCCCTGAAAAACAGGCAGAGGGGGGATCAGATCATTCAGGTGGATGTAAAAACCCCCACCAGTCTGAACAAAAAACAGGAAGAACTCCTGCGCGAGTTTGCTCGAATCGAATCCGGCAAGCTGTCCAAAAAATTTAAATCCATGTTAAAGGGTGGAAGATAAAGGAAGACCAAAAAATGTATGAACTGAAAGTTAAAACCCATTTTGCCGCAGCCCATCAATTGAAATTGGTGGCCAAAAAATGTGAAAACCTCCACGGCCATAACTGGCAGATCGAAGTGAGGGTGGGAGGCGAAAAACTGAATTCAGCCGGGGTTCTCATTGACTTCGGCATTTTAAAACAACACATCCAAGACCTCATGATGATTCTGGATCATAAGTTTCTGAATGAATTGGAGTATTTTGGCGAGGACAACCCGCCATCTTCCGAGAATATCGCAAGGTTCATCGCAAAAGATCTGGAAACCAGGTTAAAACCCGAAGGGATCCAATTAACCAGCGTCACCGCCTGGGAATCCGAAGACGCTTGCGCCACTTTCTTTATGTGAACCGTGAAGAGTGAACGGTGAACGGACACCCCACCATTTCCTCACCACCATCAATTCATCCTTGATGATTATTGCCTCCGCATCCCTGCACGTTCGAATATTCATATCTTAACTTCTCCAAAGGGTTGAGACAATAAATGATTGATTTTAGGCCGCTGGTTCGATATTAAAAAGCCTCCGCTGAATGGAAGAAGCCAGTTTCTTGGGATTCAGCGAAGGCTTTATGCAAGGAAAACCGGGGACGGCACTCCTTGAACTGTGAAAAGTCAATACCAGCAATGGACTTATAGGTCAATGCCAAACCACCAAAGGCAGCCAGGCTCTAAATGGCAGGGAAACCGTTCCAACAGGGGATGGATTAACCCCGAAAATAATGGATCAGCAGATGGAAACCATGGAACCTCTTGAAAGACAACCGATTATTCGAATGTTTCATGTGTCCAAACGGTTTGAACAAAAAGCTGCCCTGCTGGATGTCTCTCTGGATATTTTCCCCAATGATTTCATCTTTCTCTGGGGGCCCAGCGGAGCTGGAAAATCTACATTCTTAAAACTTCTGTACCTGGGAGAGCCCCTGTCCCAAGGCCAGATTCTTGTGGAAGGGATGAATCTTTCCAGGATCAATCGAAAAACCATTCCCCAACTCCGGCAAAAATTCGGCGTGATTTTCCAG
>Ga0180732_1001269_pt1 | contig 16183 bp, 23 predicted proteins | sample KR11_01MetaG_FD_148674 | JGI IMG/M metagenome (GOLD analysis project Ga0180732, IMG submission 148674) | Groundwater microbial communities from the Olkiluoto Island deep subsurface site, Finland - KR11_0.1 MetaG | ecosystem: Environmental > Aquatic > Deep subsurface > Groundwater | place...
ACATTTCAGGCAGTTCAGGGACTATACCGTAATAATCATCGCCTGCTGCTGTTTCTGATATGGTTGCCACCCTTACAACAGAATAATCATCAATCACATCTACCCAGTCCCGAGTAATATTTTCAATTGTCATTTCGTTGTAATAATCGACTATTTTTTTTGCTGTAGTCGCCAGAGTAATTGACAACGCACCGCCTGCTGACGCCTTGCCCTGGTCTATATCACGTGGCTTTTTGTAATAATAAAGCGTGTAAACATCTGTTACACCTGACTTATCTAATATCAGGCTGTTGCCCTTCCTGTAATAAAGATTCCCAGAACCAGTTGCTGTGGCTATATGGAGTTGATCTACATCAATTTGATGAACTCTATACCCATTCTCATCCTTAAAATATCTTATCGAACCACAATCCCATGGTAAAGCGAATACAGAATCAACACCTGTAATCTCACTCGAAGCAAGAAAGAACTCTTTAAAACGTGTAAATAAAAACGAGTATATATATCTTTGAGCTTCATTAATCTTAGATATAAGATACTCGTTTTGGAAAGCACCCGTGGTATCGGTTGCCTGAATAAAAGCTGTGGAATGTTCGTTTATGCCGTATCTTACATCAGATAATAACTGATATGCATTTGAATGTGTTGACATTTATTACCCCTTACCTGTTGGACGATCTCTCTTGCCCGCATCGTTATTTTTAGATAAACTGTTTTCGAGTATTCTGGTTAAATTGGCAACTTGTTCTCCCAAAACTTTAATGGCTTCCGCTTGTTCTTCTTTGTTTTTTCTTAGTTCTTTTAATTCTTCGCTTCCGGCAGTTTTTACTTTCCATGGTTGTAATATTTCTATGCCCAATTCTTCTGCTCTGTTTTTAAGTTGTTCCGGAGGCTTTGCATATCTGTTGCCTTTTTCTTTTTGGTCTTCGTTGTGCATGTTGAACTTTGTGATTTGATCTTCCCAAAATTCAGTCCATAGTTTCATGGATACTGTGCGTTTTTGTTTTTTTATTTCTTCGCTGTCGTTATATTGCAACTGCACGATACCACGTCTTCCAAATTTATTTGCAATATGGTTACCCCTTGCATTGTCAAATTCTATCTCTTGCCCAGCTTTTATAACCCCAGTAACTCCTACATGCATCCATTCAACATCATCCGGTGTTGCGTTCATTAATATCATTTTGTTTCTCCTTTAAACCATAAAGATTATTACTAATAATAAGAATGGTTTGTTAAATCCTTCTGAAGGCACTATTGCCCTTACCGCTGTTTGTGGCCTTTGCGTAAGTGTTTCTTAATTGTATCTTGTCGTCCAGTGTCGCTTCCCGCATTGATGCCCTTATGTTTTCTTCCTGTTTATTACGATAGTTTTCCATGTAAGCAGCACCCTTCCGGAGACGGGTCTTTATATCAGTCCTGTGAATGTCTCCCTCGCAAAGGGTATCAATGTCTCTCTTGTCAGGTTGCCTGAAAGCTCCGTCTTGATTTTCTACCATCATTATTTCAGCCGGCTTTCCCACCGGTCTGTCATACGTTATTACGAAATGTTCATGATCTGGGTTGTAGTAACAGCCCAGCTTGTTGTCTAATCTTTTTAAATCTTTTGTAAATACTCTATCTGGTGTGTACATTATTTCCTTCCCATTTAATATTTTCATATCCGATTCGATATAATTCTGATACTCTGCCATGCTTCCACGGATCTTTATCGCAGGCTTCAGAATTCCACTGTTCCCACACATCTGGTTTAAACTGTAATTCTTTATTTTTTCCTTGTAATAATGCAGGAGGATGTTTTTTAGATTGTTTCATTTAATGCCCTTGTTTAAATGGGAGCAACAAGTCGTTACTCCCATTTTTTATTCTAAGTTTCGCTCATCTCCAGCATTCTTCCACCAGATTTCTCGGCAATAGGCATGTCACCAAAGATAAGTTCAAATGTTCCATCCTGCCATGAATCGAATCCGGACATAGAACAATTTCGTAATTGAATAGCTTTCTTTTGTGTACCAGTTACCGTGTAAAATACCTGGTTCAGATTTGTTGAACCATCATAAAAATTGCTAAAATGACACTGATCCATTACCCAGCTTCTCCCGATACACTGCGCCGCAGGAAGAGCAACAAGAGCAACTGTCGCGGTCAATGATCTTGATAAAAACCGGCAGCGTCTAAATAACCCACCATTAGGACGACCAGTAGCTGAACTAAAGCGTAACATACCACTATTAGCACCTTCTCTTTCATCCCATACATCCTGGCCAATAACACAATCCTCAATTATAGGATACATGCCTGCTCCACCTATATAAAGCGAAGCGGCTGCAACTGTGTCATCATTCCCTGCGGTCATAACACCTTGAAATGCTACGTTTTTACAAGTAACTCCATAAATATTTATTGTGGCCGCTGTTAAACAGGCTGCATTATTCCCGTAGTTAGAAATTACCAAATCTCTAAAAATAGAATTTGCCCCAGTTACTGTAATAACCGAAGCGCAGTCGGTCTCATCTGAATAAATAACAACATTGGGCTCTGACCAGTCTCCACCAACGTTGGGTCCACCCAGGCCAATACAATGTGTGTTTTGCAAATCCCAGGTTAACTCTTCCTCAAGGTCATAAGCCCCAGGAGCTACAAGCATGACATCATTTCTATATCCAACCATTGCATCGTAAGCATCTGCGGGAGACGTAAAGATATCTCCACTGGAAACACCCATGCTTTCAAGCTGAGTTCTATACTGTGATGTCGCACTGGTTGCAGGTGCTACATATTTAATTTCACCAATGCCAGGCCCCAGCCCTGTCTGTGTCATAATCCACTGGATTAAACTTGGTTCTAAGTTTCTTAACTTTGATCCCATTTTGTTTCTCCTTCACAGTTTACCCCCTGAGAGAGTATTACTCTCCCAGGGATACTATGTTAAATTGTTATTACCACGGGCTTGAGCTTGGCTCAGTGAGGTCATCAAGCAGAGTAAGCGAGGGGCGATTTTCTACGCCCAGGTTGGTATAAATCCTCAAGAACATTGTTGCCTCATCGTAGTCCTGTCTCCAGTGCATCTTATTACTGTTGAACCCACCCCATCCTATTGGAGTCAATTCGTATTTTTTAATAACTCCGGTCGGTTCAAAATAAAGACGGTTAGGCTGAGTAACAGGATCAACAACGATCTTAACAGATGCATCCTGGCTAAAGGCTAATGTCTCATACCCTCCCTTGAGAACCTGCGGGGCATACCTGACATCAGAAGATAGCAGGCCGAAGTACTTCCTGCGCTGACCAAGACCCATTCTAATTATATCGGCCTTTGCGGTTGACCTGGCCGCTGTCATATCCATTGCGGCAAGCATGAGATCAATGGAAAGTTCTCTGTTTACACTGGAGTTTCCAAGAATATTTGCCTTGAATTCAGGGTCACTTGCAACAGTAATGCCTTCGAAAGCTGCTATAAGAGTCCCATCATCATACATACCATTGAGACCGGTTAGTTCATAGCTGGCATCCGCAGTCGTATGAGCAGCAAGTCTTGCGCCATAACGAACCAGGAAAGACCCGCTTGCTATAGCTCCAGCAGTGTTTGTATATGACCGAGCTGCAACGATAGGATGATATGCACTGTAAGCACCGGCACCCGCCTCGAATGTTACAACTTTGGTAATAGGATTAATACTTGATATTCTAACTGCTGTTGCTGTTATGTCGATTGCACCAGCCTGATAGAAATCGCAAATCATTCCTTTTTTCATGTACCGAGTTCCACGGTCGTTATTAAACGTGCCTGTCCATGTCGCCCCTGTAGCAAGCGTTGCTTCTGCTGAAAGTGTACCAAGCAACCCATATCCATCGCCCCAGCACTGTCGATTGAGGTCTTGAATAAGGGACTTAAAAGCGTTGGCAGTTGCGTCAGTCTGGGCATCTACAAAAGCTGCAAGGTCACCCTTGCCTGCTTCCATGGCCAGTCCTGACATCCTGATAACAGCATAAATAAGCTTAGGAGTAATAACCCCCTGTACGCCATCTCCAGCAAGAGGTTCGGGCAGGTATGCACCTTCGGCACGTCCACCAATACCCTCTACATCACCCTGTCGAGTTGAAAAATAATATCCGGCTCCACCAGGTCTTACAGACGCCTTTCTTCCGGATGCCGAAAATTCATTGTAGGTCATGGTGTGCCGACCAAACAGGTCAACAATCTTATCACCATACGTTCGTTTAAACTGTGCTGTCAATGCAGCCGTATCCATAGTAGCCATGATAAAATCTCCTTATAACTTCTCAAGACCTTATACAGGCTATCAGATAATTTGGTATGTTTTATAATGCTATCCTTGGAGTAGCAGAATAAAAATATTACGAGGTAGCTTTTTTAAGCATTTCGAGCATTTCCGCTCGAGCTGATTCAAATGTTTCGTCTATCGAAGCACCTTTTGAAAGTTCTTGTTTTTTAGTAGCGGGAGTTGCCTCTCCGCCGGCTTTAGTTATTGGTGTTACTTTCGATTTTCCGGCAGCATAACTATCAACGGCTGCCTGTGAAATCTGGTTAATAAAATTTTGGAACTGTTTAACGCCGGATTTAGCCATTTCTTTCACAGCTTTTTTGTCGTTAATATCAACGGTTGCCGCGGGGTTATTAACGCCGAGGAACAGATTTGCGAACTCTGTTTCTGCCTTTGACATGCCTACATCTGTTACAATAGATCGTACCGTTGAATCAAACTGCTTTATCGCTGACTGGCTTCCTAAAACTGACTCAAAATCGTTTTTAATTCTTTCAATCTCAGCTTTAGCATGTTTAGCTTCTTTTTTATATCTTTCCGCTGTTTCTTCCGGCTCTTCATTCGCTTCTAACTCTTTCATTTTCTGTGCCGCCCAATGCTCTTCATACTTTTCAAGAGTTTTGGCAGCCTCCAGAACTTTCTTTGCATCTCTCCCACCGAGTAAGTCCCTTATTGATTGCTCATTGGATAATGCGCTCTTTAGATCGTCCATGTTTTCAAAGCCATGTTCTTCTAATAGCGTGCTGAGATTTTTTTCAGCAGTTCGTGCGCTTTTCCAGCGAGGGTCTTTATCCCACGGTAGAGTCTCTTTCGTAGTTGACGAATCTACTTTTGCGTCATCACCAGGTGACGAATCCGGTGCTATCTGCGTCGGGGTTAAATCTATTACAGGGTCCGCCCCTGCTGTTGCGGTAATTTCTTCTAACATGTTGTTTCTCTCCTCTTTAATTGCATAATCTGTTATATTTTTATTTGGAATCGGTTCTATCTATAGATAAGACAGCCCTAACAAAAACCGACGAAGAGCTTTCTGAGAATTTATCAGAATCAATCACTGGTTTTTGGAGCCACCTTATAATGGTATCCGGATCGTCAGACAAATCCAGTCTTTCTGTATGACGATCCAATTTTTTAAAGTCATTATACGCATTAATCCACTTTGTCCAAACATTCATAATTTCAAGATAATTTGGGTTAATACGACAGATACAAAATTGAGCTACACCATCCAATTTAGAATTAAGAGAATCTATGTTTATTTTTTGGCCTAATCTTCCAACTATTCTATTCGCAGTATCATACATATCTTTTTCAAGTGCTTTCTTATCGTATAGATTCATAGATTCATAGAATGTATCTATTTCAGCGGTAGTTTCTTCTGTCATTTTATTTTTCCTTGTTTTCAATTCTTTTCTTGTAGGGTAGCCAATTTTATCACAATGCTTCTCCTGCTTTATGCAATCACACAATACAAAATATATAACTATGCCTGCTATCAAGGCGGCCATAACACATTTATCATAATATACACCCATTTCCATAAATCCAGCATATTTAAAAAAAACTGGAATAAACATGCCAAAATTTATGGCAAGCATGGTATATATTATTTTCTTCATCCTAATCTTTTTTTTCCTTTATGTTTTTTTGGAATCAATCTTTTCAATAGATTCATAGTCCATTTATCCTTTCTTTTTATTGGCTTCTCTTAATGTTAATTTTCTATTTGCGAACACATTATAGTCTTCATGCATCCATTCAGGTAGTCTGCGTTTTTCATTTTGTTGACGCTTCTCTTTTCGTTCTAAATACCCTTTCTTCTCTTCAGGGGACATCCAGTCTAATTTATTCTTTCGTATTTGTTCTCTAAGCATCCATTCTTTTTCGCCTTGGGTAGAAATTGGTTCGTCTGTTGAATATGCCCTATTTCTTCTGCTCTTCCATGCTTTTCTTGCACCTTCTTGATATTTTGCCGGCATTATTAAATTCCTTTCGGTTGCATCTTCTTCATAGCATCTTGCTGTTTTATCATCTGCATCATCTGCTGTTGCTGTTGCGCTTGCTGCTGCTGTAATACCTGCTCATGCATTCTTCTATGTGAAATCGCTACGAGTTTTATCCGGCCTTCCAGAGAGTCGAATTCTTTGCTCAAAACTAACTGATCTAAAATATCAATATGAATTTGGTGGTTATCATACATAAACAGTGGGTCGCTGGACACCTCTATCATAACTTGTTCGCCTGTCTGCGGGTCAATAACCGGTTCACCTGTATCTGGGTTGTTTACAGGAATTGCCGGTAATGCTATTTTTCTTATATCCTCCGACCTACCATACACAATAGCGGAGTTCTCCCTCTTCGCACGTTCTGTATGAATGTTGTTTTCTGCAGGGACTCCAGAGAGACCAAATCTATCCATAAGATATTGTTGCATAGCCGGTTTTTGAGTTAAATCCCCAAAAAAATTACCCTGGACTAAACTTAATAAAAATTGATTTTGACCCGCATTGGTTGAAGATGTTTTATTGTCGAGCTCAAGACGTATATCTGTGTTATTGTAAAGATCAGCTCCCTTGAATTGCTTGATTGCAACTTCAGAACCCTTCCCAGGTATCTTGAGTAATCGGTTTTCTGTAAATAATTCTTGCGCTAATATCAATCTTTTCTTCGATACTCGAGTCCATGCCCTAAAAAATCGTTCTACGTCCGGAGTGTGCGTTTGTTCAGCCGCTTCTTTTAGGATATCTACCATAACTCCTGAAGCTTGAGACGTAGGAGCTTGGCCCCTCATTACATGCTTTGGGTCTCCGGCCGCTTCCTGAATAGTCTGCCGTGCAAGGTTTCGTTCTTCCAGGACTTGCTGAGGATATGGCATGCCAGCTACTATCTCTGGTTTCATCCCCTGTGTTAAAGTTGGATCGTATTCGAGCTGTAAGAATGGTTGGCCTGATGCTGATTTGCGTTTCATAATCAAATCTTTTGGAGTCAATATCCATGGCCTGCCAATTGACATCCGGTTACACATCAGAGCTTGGTCTATCTGATTGATTGTATTTTGAGGTGATATCAGGTCGTCTATCCCAGACGTTGCCCAGAAACAACCAGGTGTGTTATTATATGGGAAATGTTCTACTGTGTAATACCATTCGCCCTCATCAGAAACAGGAATTGGCAGGTAATCTTGCCGGACTACAATCTGCCCGCCTGCTACTGCGAAATATTGACCCTTCGGATGTGATTTGGTTGGCTTGTACTCTATTTCCCTGAACAAGACCATGTCTTCAGAGTTGATATCGGTTTCCATCCCGCCTTCAACGCCTCGGCCTTTCCACGGTGACACGTTTGCTATCAACACCATTAATTGCTTCTGATAATCTACTATGTTGAGATTGTCTGCATTGTTGACTTTAATCTTGAACGTATCTTCAATCCATTCTTTATCCTTAAGGGATTTTATCCCTATGTATTTTTTATCGGGCAGTTTTTCGCCAAGGGTAGGCACGACTATATTAAAAGGAGAGATTGATTCGTTTGTTATGTCGCCTTTATTTTGGACTGTTTTTCCTGACTTATCAACTACATACTTACCATTGTCCATGTTGGGATATGTCCGGCAAAATCCGTTGCCGGTCAATGCCATCCATAGAGATATAGATTCCTTAACGTCTTCCATCTCGTTGCATCCGGTAGCGTCTGACCATTGAAGAACTGAACTGGCTAACTCCGCAGCGTCTATATCTCGTTGCTCTTGAGAATTTGGCCATATTCGGATTGAATATTGCTTATTGAGTATCAGGGCTTTCATCGCTTTGACGTAATCTCTTATCACGTTGGAGACTGGTGTGGGGATATCTGCCTCAAATTGGTATCTACGTCCAAAAGTATTCTGCTCATCCATCCATTGGAGCCATTGTTCACCCAGAAAGTATAACGTATTGCGCATAAACGTTCTTTCTCTAATTTCTCGGCATGGATCTTGCTCCCTAAAAACTACAGAAAAATCATTCAATATTTCGTGGTCACTTTTTTTCATGCGTACCTTTTAGAAGACAGTGAAACTTTTAGGTTACATAAGCCTGTATATTAAAACTTAACCCGTGTCAAGCTTTTTTTATGTCACAGGTATTCCGTGCTTTTTTCTCTCTTCTCGCTCGAACTTCGCTGCGTTAATAGCCAGTTCGTTTTCTACCTGCATAGCCTTGATTTTATTTTCTGGTGTATTGCGTAACATTCCGGTCGTTTGCGCATATTCAGGCATATTCTTACAGATGAGTAAGTGTAAAAGTTCGGTCTCCTTTGCGCTGTTCCTGCCTCGCTCCTGCAGAAAGATATACCCCAGGTAGCCGATTACTGAAAATTGTGTTACAATTAGTGCTGACAATAAAATAATCTCCATTACTACATCCCCCATTGTTGTTGCTCTTCGATTCTTTGAATTATCCCTTGTAGTTCTCTTGCCGCTATCTTGTTTATATCACCGTCTGTTATTGTTTTCCTTGTTTCTTCTGGGCGATATATTGATGGTTCTTCGTGCATACTAAGAGATGCCTGAATAGTAAGGCCTGCGGCAATTACACAATCACCCAACTTTCCTTGCTCCGGACATAACCGCCGGCTGCCTTCCTGCATAATCCATGTCGATGCCTCTGAAATCAGCACAGGACAATAGACCTTGCTTGATGATAATGAAAACCATTGTCGCAAATCTTCGCTCAGGTCATGTTTGGCTTGTTCCGTTTCCTGCCATCCGAACTCTTTTGTTGACGGGATTCCGAACTTGCCTTCCCTGACAGCGACATATTGATTCGCATGACGTTCCTGTAAAATAGCTACCGTGGTCTGACCTGCCCCTGTGCGCTCGACACAAAGTAATGCCTGCCTGTCAGCATTTTTGTAATATGTCGAAACATCGAATAAAATCCCTGCAAATACATGAGCAGATATCCGATTAGACCTGACTCTAAAAACGAACTCATGCTCTAACCTGTCATAGACATACGCTACTGAATATGATGCCCCAACTCCCTCTGCAACATCAGCACCTATGCAATATCTGTTGTTCCATCCGCATACTGGAGGCCGCCACAGCTCGCATATACCCATTCTGTCCTTAATAAATTCCTGTTTTACGAGGTCTCCTATGTCCCCAGAGATGGTTTTTGTATGCGCTGATAGACTTTTTCCAAAATATGACCCTCCTATTGCGCTGATAATCTCGTCTTCGGTCGCTGGGTAATGCTCTACTATGTCTTCTTCGTGCTTATTCTTCTCATATTTCTGTTGCCAGATAAACTCAGGTATCTCTTTTTTCTCGTATGCATCCCATTTGGGAGTCAGGGAACGTCCTGGCCTGCCCCACCATGGCACGAATATTCGCTTGAATTTGTTCTTCCCCTGCATCGAATTGACGTACAACTCTTTCGTGAACGACCACCCAGGGGCTCGCTTCATCGCATTAGAGATTACAATAATCCGCCCACCTGCTGCGTCAATACCAGGCTCGGTTGCTGTATAGATTTCTTGGAAATATTGATTCCATGCTGACTCGTCTATAACTAATAAGGTGGGTGTTTTTGATTGGCCTCCCTTGGGAGTGCTGGGCAGGGACTGAATTAGAGAGTTGATTTCGTTTGTTTTTTCGTCCAGATGAATGAATTCTATGTTTTCCGCTGTATCTTTTTTGGTCGCCGGCAACATCCATTTCGGGACCCGGGATAAAATGAACCGGATGCGCTGGAGAAATTCCTGCGCTATGTCCTGGTTATACGAAATTACGAGTATCTGTTGAAGAGGCTTCGTGATGGCCGACCATAGACAATATGCCGCTATGAGCCAGGTAAAACCAAGTTGGCGAGCTTTAATAGCAATAAGCCAATCTTCTCCGGTAATATCTGGGATGATATCTTCTTGAGACGGCCATAATTTGAAAGGAATTGCTTGGCTGGTTTCCTTGTCCTCAATCCAGACAAAATTATCCACAAAAAAATGGAAGGACTCTATCACGTCAAAACAGGAGTTCAGACGAGACTCTAATTCTGCGGTGGATGGCTTTTTTATTTTACTTTCTTTCGACATTGTTGTGCTTTCGAGAATGGACGGAATTCAAGGCGTACGCCTGTGGCTGGTGGTGACTCAAAAGGTTTAACCTCTGTTTTTTTATTAACTATATCAACCAGTTTGACTTTTGCTGCCTCAACCGGATTTTCATCAATCACATGGTTCGGGCTTGATTTTGGGTTACTGTTTAAACCTTTTTCCGAAGTGTTTAAACCATTTTCGCAAACCATAGCAATTACCTTCCCGTTTTTTGTGATCTCAAACGGAAGATTATTAAGCTCTTTGGTTAGACTTGCTCTTATATTTTTTAATGTGATTTGTCTCATTCCTCAATCTCTCTACGCTGCCGGTGTACCGCCATGGCTAACTGCATTACGGATTCATCAACTTTGAGCGTGCTATCAACGTCTGCTTTATCACGCCATTCATGCATGTTCATGACTGCGCGCCACGCAAACGAAGCATTATACCCCCCTAACAATGCGTTATTTATGATAAATTGCAGTTGTTTTTCTTTCGCAATCCTATAGGCTACGGAAAAATCTTCATATTTATTCCGCCATTCTGTCAAAGTATCCATGTTAATTCCGATACTTAGGGCATAATTCATAAAGTATGGAGGTGGGACTGCGTGTCCCTGGTCATCAACATATGGAATGCTGAAATAGTTTATGATTTCTTGACAGTATTCTGGGCGGTATTTAGTTGGCCTACCGATGGGGGCTGGTTCTTTTTTCTTAGGCTTCTGTTTGGCTTTAGTTATCTTTTTCATCATTCATATCTTGTATATGACAGTGTTTGCCCATCAGTACTACAGCATATAAAATGTAATTCTTTTCCAATATGATCGTTTAAAAACAGTTTCAGGGCTGCCATAACTCCCGGATCATTACTATATAATGTCTTCATATTGCCGCCGCCCTGACCAATCCAAATTCTTTTTTTGGTCTCGTGACAAACGATATAAAATGTTTGGCTCACCGTATTCCCTCCTTCCTTTGTTAGCGGTCTTTTTCATTTTGCAGTGGCCTTCCATTGCCATCGACGAGTGTCTTTTTTGGCACAATAATTGATTTCTCGATAATTCTATTATTTTCGTCGAGTTCGCCGGCTTTAGCGCATGTAATAAAATGTCGGACAATTACTTTTGCGGCTGCTGATAGCCAGTCCTGGGCGACTTCGAGATCGCCTGGGAATCCATTGACTGCGATTCTGCCGTTATTCATTAGTGTGATTTTCATTTGTGCTATGGGCTGAGGAACGACTGGTTTATCTGTCATAGTTTTCATATACCTCCATTTTTCGCTCGGTCATCAATCACGCAAATCAACTGTACCATAATTTCGACAGCCCGGGTCATATCGTATATTTCGCTTCCTTCCAAAACCATTGTGTCAGTTGTTTCGACAATCTGTGCTGTCAGACATTTTGCCGCCTCAAGCAGTTGTTTTTTTAATTCCTCCATAATTTTTCCTCCTTTTATTTGGCATTACCATATTCTGTCAAAAATATTTCGTCAACTAATTTTCGCAGAGTTATTGGGACGACTTTTAGCATCTTATTAATATCATTATATATTTGTTTGGGAGACTTTCTGTATGTTTCGCAGAAATTATTTATATCTCCGTACAATTCGATGCCGGCTTTTCCCACAATATCCAACCAAAAAGCCTTATAATCCTCTGTAAAATCAAACTGTTCTATCGGTCGGGCTATCATTGATTCCCTTTCTATTTGCCTCTTCGGTTGCCAGATTCCAAAATAGTTCTGCTGCGGCCGCAAGGGCATTGAACGTATTTTTATACGCTAACCGTACAAGCCGGTCACGGTGTAGCTTCCATGCCTCTTCGTAAGTTAATTTTTCTTCCACTTCTCATCCGCTCTTTCTTCCATTCGTTGCCGGAAATCTTTCCATGTGTTTTTAAGCGTGTGCGCTCCAATAATCATCAGCATTATAACAGAAAAGCCTATAACACACTGAGATAATATCCAGAGGCAGTCAAGGATGAAATTGGTCATTGATAATCTCCTCAGAAGTGTGCCCCGCCTCCCCTATGGAAGCGGGGATAATGGAGGTATGAAATGTGGGACTTGCCCACCTGTAGTGTGTGTATCAGATGAAAATGTGCTTGTCAAGATTTATTTTCAGTGTTGGTATGGCATTATTTCCAAAATTCTCTTGTTCTGTGTATCTATCTTTTATTAGCTGTTTGCGCCAATGGTTAATTATTTCTTTTCTTTCTTCGGTCATAACCTCATTGCGTTTTGCCATTTCTTTCTTTATTCTTTTTTTGTTCTTTTTGATAACAGATAAATGTCTTGCAAGAATCTCTTCGCACAATTCTAACTCTTCAATATTAATAAACTCTTCCACCTCGTCAAAAGGATCGCCGAAATCAGCAAGCGTAAAAGCTGCATATACTGAAACAAACTCTTTAGGCGCTTTGGTAATTCTCATTAATTCTTTTACGTTTTTTATTTCTTTTTCGTTATATCCGAGTTTTACAAAATAGTTGTAAGTATCTTGAACCTCATCATATTTTTCTTTTGGCATATTAAATAGAAGTTTAATAATACGTGGCGCATAAACTGTTTCAATCAAATATAAAACGGTTGTTACTTTTTCTTCGTTTAATGCTGCTCTTTTTTGTGAGTTTATATATTGTGTTGTTAAAACATAATTATATATTGAATCTTTTCCGCCTTTACTCTTTGGAATAACATGATCTATGGCCATATTATCTTTAGTTACTTTCTGGCCGGTATAGAAACATTTCCCACCAAATACTTTAAAGATTGCATCTCTTAATCGTTTATTGTCTATTCTATACTCATCATTCATAATTTTGACCTCCTGTAAGTCTCCTGAAAAGTAAATTAAGGGCAGGCTATTCAGGATGATAGCTTTTCGAGGGCGACTCTATCCCTTAATCATCAATATATCCAATACTTGCCTGTATTTAGTCCCTTGTCAAGAGAAATCTCAAAATATCTCAAAAAACACGTCAGAGCCTTTTTGCAGTTTATCGAATAATAACTTATAGTTAAGCCATTTTCCGTTCTTTTTTGCTGTTTTTCAATGAAAATAATCAAGAAAAATATAAAAATAAATTAAAATATTATTGCTTTACATATTAGATATTTACAGGGTTATTTGATAATATGACAAAATTATTTGCTTGACAAAGCGTAAAGCAGTATATATATTTTAGACAACAGAAAACACTTAATGGAGGGCTTAAAAATGAAAAAATCAAGAATAGGAAACACGATAAAATTACTTCGGGCGTCGGAAGGCTACGGATACGAGCAAGATGACGAGATAAATGCCGTGCGTGCGGCACAAAATAGAATAACAGTAGAGGAAGGCGAAGGTTGGCTTGATATGCCTGTTATTGCTCAGATTTCGAAAATTCAAAAAGAAATTGGGAGGGTAAAAACATGAGAAGCAAATGCATAGACTGCTGCAAACCAGGACAGACAATATCTTGTAATAGCTGTAGCAACAAGATCTCTGTGTGCGACCAACATCATCCGGGATAGACGATTTAATAAGCCTGCAGAATACGATTAATCAGATAGATCAAGAGCACAAATAGTGCTTTACATATATTAACAACAAAACAATTAACCCAAAAATGGAGGATAAAACCATGACATACAAAAGAATAAGAGGACAAAAACAAAAAGACAGATGCACAGACCCAATCAAAGGGCGGCTATACTGTGATTGTGGTTGTCAATCACCGCATGATGACGATCCGGAAATTAATTTAGGCATGATTATTGTATCTAATAGAGCAAATCATGGATATGCAGATTATACGCTTACTCGTAATGGCCAGGCAGTCGGAGAGTTTAATACCCAGTATTGCGCCCTGTTCTTAGACGGATACGAATATCTTGGCTGCGACAGAGATGAGATGAGGCCATTGCTCAATCAGATATTTGATACTAATGGGATTAACTGTTTTCCACGTCCCTCTGACAATGAGACAGGGGATACCATAGAGGAAACAGTTGCTAATGTGCGCTTGGCGGAAAAAATTGCCGACATGGAGCAAGATGATCGCAACAAACATCATCCTGGATATTGTACAAAATGCCATAGTTATTGTTACGGCGATTGTGAGAGTTAAATAATAATAAATTGAGGAATAAAAACGGAGGGTAAAAAGATGTATAAACACAATTCAGAATTAGCAAGGGAAGTTTGTGAAAAAGTGGGATTTAATTTTTGGATAAGTCCATTATCAGCCATGAAACGAAACGGGAAAATATTCGTAAAGGGAACGGCGCTAAAGCCGGATGAAGCAAGAGATCTGGAGGGCGCATGTGATCGAGCCGGGTATGCCTACAAAGGGCCGTTTGCTTAGATTATTTAAAAAGCTGACCTATCGATTGGAGGTGTAAGATGAAAAATAAGAAACATTTAGACAAATTAATCGAAAAGGGATTCAGGATGAAAAATATCGACGGTGATGGAAATGTTAGATTCCACAACGATCATTCTTGTGGCTACCCTCAGGGTAATTTTGAACCTGAGTTTTTCTGGGTAAAAAACAAGGACTTGAAACAACTTGCGGATAATATTTAATTTTACAGAAAATGTCTTACAAAAGGAGGAAAACATGGAAGTAGTAAAAACATACGATAACGTAGGAAATATTTCAGAGAAAACATACATTGAGGATTCTCAGGGAAATTTAACCGAAACGCGGCTCAGGGCCGGAAAAGAATTAGATATCCGGTCGGGCCTGCCGCGGATATATTATGAGGCTATAATCGAAGAATAGAAAATTGTAATCTTCTAAAATGGGGGGCTGCGCATCCGCACGCAGGAAAGAAGGGAATATGAGATACTTAATCGCGGCAGGCATTTGTTGGGTCGTGGCCATTTGGGCAGCAATATACTTTTTCGTTTAAAAGGGGGGTACATGAAACAAATACAGTACAAAAAACCAATCATCATACGGAAAATACGTGATGATGTATGGCAGAAATTCCGTGTGATTTGCAAAAAAAAGCGTATCAAATCTGCCAACAGAGGAACGATTCAACTAATTGAAAAATGTGTTGCAGAATACGAAGCAGAGTATGGGGAGGTAATATGCAACTCGAAAGGATAACATGGGAAATACTCCCCGATGTCGGCAATCCCTGTAAACTATGCCGTAAAAACGAAGCAGCATGGTTTGCAACAATAAAAATTAACGAGGCCGGCAGTATCACGCTCCCGCTTTGTGTGTTCTGTGTTGACGTGCCGGAAACTGAAATCGTTGAAAGGGTATTATGTTAATTGAAGAAATCAAGGCCGAGGCAATCTATGTTTTGACGCTCTGGATTATCATCACCTGGGGAATAGTCGCATGTGATATTAAATATCGTATGTCTGACCAGTATTTCTGTGATAACTGGGAATATAACCTAAGTGAGACTATACCTACTGGCTTCGAGGACGCTATCATAAAAAGTCCTTGACATAAGTTAAACAATAAAAATGCCCCTGCTTCATTATCCACAGGGGCATTATTTTTACTCTGGCGACATGGCCGGGTTACAGGTTGTATAAATTAAATCTAATTTGTTTTACTTTTCTTACAGCCCTGATATACCTCATATTTTCCTCCTCTTCCGTTGAGTTAAGAATGTTAAAATAGTTACCAAATCTAAGTGAATGCTCTACCGGCTTATAGCCGGTAGCTTCTAAAGACTCAGGCTGAAGCCTGGCTTACGCTTTGCATCCCCAAAGCGAGTATGTTTAACGAAGCATTAACGTCCCCTAAATAATCCATAGCAAAATGAAATTAAGTTGTCAAGCCTTTTTTCTTAATTAGATT
>Ga0180732_1001270_pt1 | contig 16176 bp, 21 predicted proteins | sample KR11_01MetaG_FD_148674 | JGI IMG/M metagenome (GOLD analysis project Ga0180732, IMG submission 148674) | Groundwater microbial communities from the Olkiluoto Island deep subsurface site, Finland - KR11_0.1 MetaG | ecosystem: Environmental > Aquatic > Deep subsurface > Groundwater | place...
CTTGTCCACACCACCTCAGTCTCCAGCAGATCGATCCTCTTCTTATAATACGGCGCATCCAGCACAAGCGTCTCGTACTCCCCGCCCTCGCCTGCAAGATGCACCCCGTACTTCCTGTTAAGCGCCTTCAGATCATCTATGAGTTTCTCATCAAAGCGCCGCCCGAGCCACGACTCATCCATCCCTCCTGCTGCGACCTTGATCATCCTGATATCCATCAATTTTATCATCTCGCGCAGGAGTGATTCAGGCTCATTGTGCCACAAAGGAGCGTACATCGTAAATCCAAGTTCATCGCAGATGCCCCGCACTCGCGATGCCTGGTACTCTGATGCGATGGCGCCCACTGCCACGCCATCAACTTCCACACTGCCAAGCGCCCTCTTAAGGTCTTCAAGTTCCTTCTCTTTCTCACCTGATGAAGAAACAGAGGTCAGGGGGATCCCGCAAGCCTCTGAAATAAGCCCGGTCAGATGTATGTTCGCGGAATGGAACATATAAGAGTCTTCATTCTCAGGCACTATTGTTATCAGGTCTGTTACCATATGACCTTCCTCCAGCGCCCTGTATATTGCAAAAGAAGAGTCCTTACCACCTGAGATAAGCGCAGCAAGTCTCATTCGTCGTATTCTGATCTCTTTGTCTTCTTTTCTTTCTTCTCTTTCACGCCCTCGAACTCCTCAACATCCACAACATCAAGCGGTGTGCTCCCCAACGGCTTACCTATTGTAGACTTAGCTATTCTTGCAGCGTGCTCCTCGCCCTCCGCGTCGTATACTTTCATCTCAAGCAGGATGCCCACAAGAGCTGTTCCAGCTGCCATGAAAACACTGTCAAACGCCTCGCTGCACGCAGGACAGGTGGTTGAGCCAACTTCTATCTCCACGAAATTCAGGCTCGGATTAAGCAGTTTCCCAATTTCTGAGATCGCTATGTTCATTGCATCCTCGACGCTTTTCACGTTCTTCACAAGCCATGCGGCTTCCAGTGTAACTACATAATTTGTCATTTTATTCCTCTCTTAGATCGTAAACAGGTTCTCATCACTTACTTTGAACACACCGAGTTTCACACCCGCATCAAGCCAGGCATGCCCGTAGCTGAAACACGCAAGAGCATTTACTTTATCCCCCTGTTCAAGGAAAAACTTTCCGTCGTCATAATATGCCTTTGCCATCGTTGAAAAATCTTCAGCGACTTTCCTCAAATGAGACTTATCCTGCGGCGTGACTTCAAATGCAGACAATGCCCTGCGTAAAAGGCTCTCATATCTATTAACTTTCTCATCAAGAACAGCAGGTTGTGTCATTTGATTGTATAATACCGACACAGATATGTAAATGTTTGTAATATAAATAGAAAAGGTAGAGGATTTACAAGATCTTTTGGATAGGATAGGAAGTGAATCTTATAATAGTTATTCTTCCTCTACTAAGTTCTAGCATGTTTCCCTATTTAATAGGATTTTCCCAGATTTATACCCAAATTTATTCCAAATCATGCAGTATATATCAAATATTACTGCCCTCAAATGGATTGCCAATACTTGAAAATAACGCAATTATCCGGATGCGTCCGGTCATACTTTCATCCACCTTTGCCCCCCAGATGACGCGTTTTGTGTCAGGCACATGCTCGGTCATCAATTCCCCTATTTCTGCTACTTCATCAAGCGTCATATCTCCCCCGCCGATAATATTTATGAGGAGACCATAAGGGTTTGATATCTTAGGAGTGTCAAGAAGGGGCGTGGATATTGCCCGTCTCACAGCCTTCTTCGCGCGACCAATGCCATCGGATTCACCTATCCCGAAGGAGGATATCCCCCCATTTTCAAGCACTGCTTTCAGGTCTGCAAAATCAAGGTTCATCAGGCTCGGTTCAGTTATGGTCTCCGTGATACTCTTGATAAGCGCCCCGATAAGGGAATTCGCGAGCGTAAAAGCGGTCTTCAGTGGCAATTTTCCTGCAAATTTGCGGAGTCTTGTATTATCTATCAGGACCACGGAATCACATGTTATTTCCAGGGCACGGATAGCCTCCATCGCATTCTGGCGACGCATGGCTTCGATCTCAAAGGGCAAAGTCAGGCATGCTATTGTAAGCGCGCCCTGTGCATGGGCGATATCAGCAACTAAAGGAGCGACCCCCGTGCCTGTCCCCCCGCCAAGACCGGCAACGATGAACACGATATTACTGCCTTCAAGTTCTTTTTTTATCTCTTCATAATTCTCTGTTGCACACTGCATCCCTACTTCGGGAAAACCGCCGCACCCTTTCCCGCGGCATGCCTTTTTTCCCAGTAGCATGAGTTTGTCCGCTCTTTGCAGCACAAGATGATTGATATCGGTGTTCGCCCCTATGATCTTAGCGCCGACGACCCCCTTTTCTGATAGATAGGTCGTAATATTGCAGCCTGCACCCCCAAGACCGATAATAGATACAGTGGGTTTTGAAGCTTCCCTGACCTGTGTTAATTTTTCCTTCATCTGAATATTAATAGATTCCTAATGATATAAAAATATTGTTAATAAACAGCATGACTTCCCGGACATTATTATCCATAAAATTTAATTTTTCTTCATATACCTAATGATTTATATGACTGTCCATTAATTCAGGATGCATGCGTATCGGAGTCATAGCAATACAGGGTAATGTCGAAGAGCATGTGAATGCTATGCGAGGCGCGCTTGGAAAGGCTGGTAAGGAAGCGGAAATCATTAAGATCAAGCATAAAGGACTGGTCCCGACATGCGATGCGCTCATCCTTCCCGGAGGTGAAAGCACGACGCTGGGAAGATTGATGGAAAAAGAAGGCATCTCGGCTGAGATAAAACATGCGACAAAAGCTGGAGTTCCGATAATGGGGACATGCGCCGGGCTCGTTCTTCTTGCAAAAAATGGAGATGAGCAGGTAAAAAAGACGGGGCAGGCACTTCTTTCCCTGATGGATATTACAGTCAACAGGAATGCCTTCGGGCGCCAGAAAGAATCGTTCGAATGTCCTGTCGATTTCAAAGGTCTTGATTCACCGTTCAATGCTGTTTTCATCCGGGCGCCCTGCATCACGGAGTTCGGGGAGAATGTGGAAGTCCTTTCAGAGTACAATGGCGTTATTATTGCAGCAAGAGAAAAAAACATTCTTGCCCTTGCATTCCACCCGGAATTGACAGATGATCCACGGATACATCATTATTTCTTAAAAATGATAAGGAAATGATATGATAGAATAATCAGGATTATTCTATCTTTCTGTCGATCTTTTTAAGTTTTTCCTGATATGAGTTCCGCAGTTCCTCATATTCTTCATCTATCAGGTCGCCTGAAGCATAATCTTTTTCAAGTTTTTCGAGGTTTGAAAGTAATTCATTCTTTTCGGTCTCGAGTTCATCATTGGCATTTCCTGAGATGTCTTCGTCTTCCGAACCTGGTTCTTCATTATCTTCTTCTTCCGGCTCTTCTTCAGAGACTTCTTCTTCATCATTTCCCTGCTGTTCTTCGCTCTCTGGTTCTCTCTTAAGGGAGTTCCTTATCTTCTCTTCGATCTCCTGGAGCTTTGGACTCTTTTTCCTGATAGTTGGATATGTAAAGACAAGTACTATAAGGAGCAGGATGATCAAATAAAGCGCTATCTGTAGATAGTCGACTGAGGATCTAGAAAACTCAATATTTATCTCCTTGAATTTAGGTGACTCCCAATTGTATAGAACGCTATTATCCACATCAGACGGATTCCCTGATGATTGTATGTTGTTTCCCATCTCATCTTTTATAATTACTGCCTCTTCGTTGCTTTTTGTAACCTTGAGTATAATGCTCAAAGGAGCTTTATTTATCCATGTGGGAGATACAAACTTTTTAGAAAAATGTCTTGACTTGATGAGCCATCCTTCAGATTCAACAGAAACTACATATTCTACTGCATATAGCGGAGGAAGAGGATCATTAAATTTAATAGTATCTGTCCAGCTTACGATATTCTCCTTTGAATCATCCAGGAGCAGAGGCTGGACATTACCGTTCATCATCATTGCTACTTTTCCGACTTTTATCCCTTCGATCCCTTCAGGCACCCATGTCCTGAGAGAACCTGAAAAATGCTTATCCCCGATATTCTTATAGATAAGGGTTTCACGCACATATATCCTGTTCTGCTCTTCGAATTGGGCTGCATCCACCTCGACAAGATGCCGAATTAAAATGATGTTCTGGTCAGATTGGGTTGTATTGGCAGGGTCAATGTCTTCATTTGCGATCTGAGCGATGTCGCCCTCATTTGCTCCGGAATTGTTTCCTTCCATTCCGTCGTATCCAAAAACAGGGTTGGTCAATATAGCTATTAATAAAACAGTAATTATAAATTTGTTAGTCGTTTTCATATCTTCACGTCTTTTAATATACTATTTTGGTAGATATATTTTGTTGTCATGAAATGGGATCTTTTACGGAAATGATATTTCAGCATTATTAGCTTATATCTATTATATCCTTCTTCAGCGACTCATTTATATCCTTTAAATTACCTTAAGACGATCATGATCAAGCAAGAGGCGCTCTATTCAGGTAAAGCAAAGACGGTATTTAAAACAGACAACCCGGAAAAGTTGATAATGGAGTTCAGGAACAGCCTGACCGCTTTTGACGGCAAGAAGAAAAGTGAAGCGCAGGGAAAAGGATACTACAATGCGCAGATATCTACCACGCTTTTCAAACATCTTGAGGAGAAAGGCATTAAAACGCATTTTGATCACATGCTCTCTGACACCGAAATGGTCGTGGATGCCGTGGAAATAGTCCTTATAGAGGTCATCGTGAGGAATATCGCAGCCGGCTCTCTCACAAAGAAATATCCATTCAAAACAGGTGATAAACTTGATCCACCGATCATTATTTTCGATTACAAGAGCGACGAGTTCGGCGACCCGATGATAAATGATGATATGGCACTTGCCATGGGACTTGCAACAAGAGATGAACTTGAAGAGATACGAAAACTCGCTCTTAAGATAAATTCCATACTTATTGAATACCTCACAGAAAGGGATCTGCTTCTTCCCGACTTCAAACTCGAGTTCGGGCGCCGCAAGGGAAAGATAGTCCTGGCTGATGAGATATCCTGTGACACCTGCCGCTTCTGGGACAGGACGACAGGGGAATCACTTGACAAGGACGTGTTCAGGTTCGATAAGGGCGACCTTGTTGCGGCGTATCGGGAAGTGGCTAAGAGGGTAGTGCCCGGTATAAAATTATAGTCCCGTCATATCTCAAGGTCGCGCAGGGAAGCAAGTATTGTTTTCAGACCCAGCATGTCAACCAGCAGGATACTTGCTCTCACAAGCAATATGAAAGCCATCGAGGGTTCGGCTGATATCGTGAACAGGGAGAAAACAAGGATAGCGCCTCCTTCCAGCAGCCCGAAACCTGCAGGTGATATTGGAACGAACATCAGGATGGTAAGGAGTGGGTGGAGCAGGAAGAAATCAAAATATGACAGTTCAAGCCCGAGGGCTTTTCCAATACAATACCAGTGCAGGGCGGCAAATACCCATCCCAACAATGAAAATGCCATAATGGCATTGAGATTTTCTTTTATACCGAGATTGCGTTCTTTGAAAGATGAAAGATTTGCTACATAATTCTTGAAGAACGGCAGCCTGCCCAGGAATTTTGATGTCAATTTTTCGTCACGGAAGGCTATGATAAGCATTAAAATACCCACGACGAGAAGGAAAACTGCACCTGCCGCTGCTGTGATGATAAGGTCATTGCTTATGCCGGGAAATGTGGATATATAAATTATGGCAGCAACAGCGCCCCCGACTTTCAGGACGAACTCAATTCCCTGCGGCGCAAAAATGCAAGCCATACCGTCCGTTACCTTGCTTCCAGCATTCTTTTTCAGAAGGGATGGCGTAAGGAAATACCCACTGCGTCCCGGAGTAATATCACCTACCATCATCCCACCCATATGTGAAATAAATACATCAATGAACCTGAACCTGTATCCTATCCTTTTGAGAAGATAATTAAGGCGCGAGGCAAGAACAACATTCAAAAGCACATACGACAGGCAGGCAAAAACGAAATATAGTGGGTTTGTCCTCTTTAATGCATCAACCACCTCGCTCAGGTTAAGCTTATTAAAAATAAAAACAATAATGATGATCCCGATAAATATTTGAATGAGGATATTGGCTTTTTTCATCCGGATTGGCTTATTGTCTTCAAAGGTTAAATGCTTTGCATTATTTCAGATCTGAAATGGAGCTATCTTCGGACCTTTGCGGTCAGGATGATGGTATCATACGTAAAACCGATCTTTCCTTTCTCCTGCGTTACCTGCAAACCCGTCCTGTCGCCATCCTGACTCTGCAGCATCAAGTCTTCAATGATCTTTTGTTGTTTCTCATCGGTTCCCGCGCGTCTCATCCATTCCTCAAAATCCTGGGAAATCTCCCAGTGCGTTATATCTGTGATATCTGCTCCAGCCTCATTGAACATTTCTTCGATCTCGCTGAGCGCATTTATCCTTACGTGTGATGGGTCGCGCATCTTCTCGATGCTGTTATGGAAAATGCTTTTTTCCATATCTTCTGATGAAACGCCGTCCACAAGTACGAGCCTGTCCCTGCATACTCGTATCATTTCAAGAAGGGCTTTTTCAGGATTTGGGAAATGATGGAAAGCGAACCTGCATGAAACGATATCAAAACTCTCATCAGGGAATGGAAGCGACTCTACATCTGAAAGAAGGAAACCGGTATTTTCCAGTCCTGAAGTTTTTTCCTTTTCACGGGCTTTTAAAATCATATTGAGTGTCAGGTCGCAGCCCAATACCGTTTCCGCGCTCTTTGCGAACTCAAGCGCAAAGAATCCTGCACCTGTTGCTATGTCAAGCACGCGGTGGTTCTTTTCTACGCCGCTTCTTTTCACCACTTCGGATAGATGGACCACGTCAACGAATATGTTACCTTTTGCGTATGCTTCCGCCTGTTTTCCGAATTGAATTTTTGCGCTTTCTTTGATGCCCATTCAGGGGAGAAGATACGGATCCGGGATATATAGGTTTTTGTAGAGCCAAGACTGTGATAAAGTTGACCTGTTATCCTGTCAAGAACAAATATATCGCAGATGCACGCAGATCAACCTCATCTTTTACGGCGCCGGGGTTGTGACCCCATGCCACGGTAAGGCGCCGACGATGGCGGGGTTTTACATGAGATCGAACATTGCATAACTGAAGCTGGGAACATACCTATAAATTGATTCGAAATTGTATGAATTGAAAAAAAAAGCGGAAAGATTTCCAGCGGCTTTATTTATTCGCAACACATTTTACCCCTCTTAAAATGAACTCAATCCACATTTACCTTGATGAAAGCGGTGATCTTGGCTTTAATCCAAACTCGTCAAAACATATTGTAATTGCTTTACTAATTACAAAAACGCCTCTGCATATCGGAAGATGCATCAAGAAGATCAGGCAGAGAAAGTTAAAAAAGAAACTAAAGGAACTGCCAGAAATCAAGTTTAACAAATCCGATGATCATATCAGAGAGCTAACCCTTACATGCATAGCCAAAGAACCAGTTGAGATCGCTTATATTGTCCTTGATAAGAATAGGGTGAACCCTGCCAGACACAACCATAAACAGGAGATTTATAACTTTATTACAGGTTATCTCATGTGCTGCCTGCCATTTGAGAATAACACTCACTCAAAAATGATCGTAGATAAGCGGATCGCAAAAAAGGTTCTCAGAGCTGACTTTGACCAATATGTTAAACAAAAAACAGCCTTTAAAGTGGACATAACCCATGAGAACTCAATGTATAATCAATGTCTGCAAGCCACTGATTTTATCGCTGGCGCGATCTTTCAGAAATATGAATGTGCAGATGACAGGTTTTACGACATAATCAAGGATAGGATAAAGGTATACAAGCAGTTAAAATAAAAAATAAGTAGGAGCGAACCCTGTGTACTTGGAATCCATGCACCTCAAGGTGCATAACTATTTCCACAGGACTTACTCGCTTATTTAGTATCTTAGTTGTCTCTTAATTTATAGTTTACGCCTGTGGACTTGCTTGTCAGGTTAAGGATTGAAAAAAATTATATCACATTATAATTATTTAACTTCAGGCGCCAATAGTAAATCAGACTGATTTATAAACAATTTTAAATAATTTTGCGGCGCTTCACGTAAGCCCATACAACCACAAAAAAACCAAAACTGCAGACGAATATTAACCGCAGATGAACGCTGATAAACGCAGATGCTCAGCAACAAATCCACCTTCAACCCCATGTATTATAAGAACAATACCGTTACGGTAGGTAAAATAGCCACAGAGTTGCAGAGGCACAGAGCGTTTATTTCTCTGAGCTCTCTGCGCCTGGTATGAAAAAGAAAGGACCAAACAACGAACTCGTGCGAACTCCATACGAACTCACGCTGCCGGAGTTCGTTTCAGTTCGTATAGTTCGTTGTTACGTCTATATTTTTTTCTTGAATTATATGTTTAAACATTGGTTGCGCATAGCGGAATCCGGTGCAGCCAACAAGTTTGAATATCATCTTTTACGGCGCCGGGGTTGCGACCCCATGCCACGGTGAGGCGCAGCCGATGGCGGGGGTTTGCATGAGATCGCATAGTATGAAAAATATACTCAAATGATATGAATATGTAGGTCAGCTTTATTTATCAACAAAATCTATATTAACGTAGGACTATACTTGAATTAATGTTAATCTATTCCTATATTAGAAGGTAAGAAAATGGAAGTCTCAAAAAAATATCAAAAAGAGATTATAAATGAAATTAAAGACCTTTCTGAAGAGCAGATAGAATATGTCATGAAAATCATCAAATTAATTAAAGAATCAATTAATCGTCAGAAAGAATATGATTTTGAAATGAAATCAGAATTTAAAGAGTGGGATATGTTAAGTGATGAAGCTTTGATTGATTTTGAGAGTAATTTATAATGCAAGAAGGAGATATTTATTTTGTTGAAATCCCTGCTTCGAACGGGCATGAACAAGCGGGTCTGAGACCTGCAATTATCATTCAATCAAGTGGAATTGAAAAGCTTCCGACTGTTTTAGTTATCCCACTTACTTCGAAGATCAAGGCAATTGGATTCCCTTTCACTCTATTAATAGAACCTGATCGAGATAATAATCTGGATGTTGTTTCTGTAGCTCTGCTTTTTCAATTAAGGGCTATTGATAAGAAGCGGCTCAAAAATAAACTGGGGAAGATATCTTTGAATAAATTAATAATTATCAAGAATAAAATGAGCGAACTTATGGGATTAACGGGAAGCGTGACGAATGTTTAGGGGTAGCACTTTAACGGCGCCGGGGTTGCGACCCCGGACCCCGGTGAGGCGCCGCCGATGGCGGAGGTTTGCATGAGATCGCATTTATGTTGCATATTAATGAAAACCCTTTTAAGTTGTGAGGTTGAATAAAAAGTGATGACTATGGAAAGCATAACTCTTAATAAAATCCATGAAGATGAGTTTAAACTTTCAGAGGATATTAAAAAGCAAATATTGGAATCCCGGAAGATACCTATGTTTCAGATGATATCTCAGGAAGAGGTTGAAAGAGAATTTCTATGAGTCGGATTTATATAATATTGTCCCAAATGAAGTTAAGTAGGTGAATATAAAAGAGGCTATTGAGTCTCATTTAATTGTATTGAAAGAAGATGAGAACATACCTGTAGGTTAAATGTAAAATAAATAAGAAGTGAAATCATGACATCTACCGTAAATTTGGAGAAAAAATTAATTGTTCTGGATAGAGAGATCCATTCGATACTGGAGATGGTAAAGAAACTAAGGATTAAAGAGCTTGGGGACGTTGTAGAGAACTCTTCCGGCGCATGGGGATATCATGTAGATAGCGCAGAATTCGTTGAAGGTCTTAGAAAATCTAAAAGATTGGATTGGATCAGATGAAATATTTCGTTGATACTTCTATCTATGTGGATTGCCTCAGAAAAGATGCCTTAAAAAAGACTCTTGACCTGCTCATCCCGGTGACGCTAATAAACATTGACAGAGATATTGCCCTTGACGGGGGAAGGATTTACTCATCTCTTGTAAAAGATGGTGAAGAGATTGAGCTCAATGATTGTTTGATCGCTGCGGCTGCTATGTCGGTTGGTGTTTATGATATAGTCACAAGAAACACAAAGCATTTTGAAAGAATAAAAGATATCAGACCAATAACACCGGAAGAACTGGGGTTTGAATAAAATTATGGATAAGTCATCTAATGGAAAAAACAGAGAAGAAAAAGGCAGGTGGATCAGAATAAAATGAAATCCAGATACGATGCGGAGTCAGACATACTGTATCTATTGATCAAAGAAGGGAATATCAAGGATACTGTTGAGGTTAGTGAAGATATGTTCATAGAATATGATGAAAATGATGAACCGGTTGGTATTGAGCTCTGGAGAGCCAGAACCAATGTTTTTGGTGAAATGTTGAAACCGGTGGCGTAAATCAATGCAGCCGATCTCACGAATATCAAAATGCAGATTAGCGTACTATTAACACTTTCGGTCAATATTATCTGAACGGCGCCGGGGTTGCGACCCCAGACCCCGGTGAGGCGCCGCCGATGGCGGGGGTTAGAATGAAATTCACTTATTTTTTTCAACCAGTTTTTCAAGGATCGATTCGAGGCGGGTATTGTGTCCCTGCTGTCCTCTATTATACACTCTCTGCTCTCCAATAAAAGAACCTAACACATCGGTCAGGTTATTGAATCCAGTGTTTAAGTCCGTGTTTAAGTTATTGAATCCAGTGTTTAAGTCCGTGTTTAAGTTATTGAATCCAGTGTTTAAGTCCGTGTTTACAGATTTTAATAACAAATTAGCTTTATCGAGTTTTCTCCCGATATCGATATCATCATCTGAGGATGCCTTTGAGAAATTATCTGGAAGATCAATAAAAGGCAATAGTTGTTCTTTGATATCTACAATTTCAGCGCCGCTCTCTGCGCCCCGTACCTTAATTGTTTGAGTGAAATTATCTATTACGCTATCATCGCCGGAACAAAGGATTTTAACACTCCCATCCTTTGCATTGAAAACAAAGCCAGGCATCCCGAATGAACGTCCAATATTTTCTATAATAGACCTGAAACCTATGTCCTGTACTTTTCCAGTGATAATTATGTTGTAAGTGTTCATTTGCTTTGGTAATAGTTTATTGTTCATGAGATAATAAGGCTTTCCTTCATTAATTTCTTGAATTTGTTTCCCTGTAAGTTTGTGTTCTCAAAGAGTTATTTTTTTTTGTTATTTTAATAAACTATCTAAAATAATTTTGCGGCGCTTCACATAAGCCCATACAACCAACCGAACAAAAACCAAACCGCAAATGAAGGCGCCTGAGTCACGCAGATACGACAAACTTCTCCTTCACACCATGTAAAACCTGAACAATTCCGTTACGATAACTCCAGAATAGACCGCCGTTGTGGCGCAGGATATTGAACTTATTGAGAAGCCGAAAGGGACGGTTTCAGGAAGCGTTACGAATGCTCAGGGATATGAAGAACCAACCACAGAGGACACGGAGATCACAGAGAGTTATTTATCTTCTCTGTGCCCTCTGTGATCTCTGTGGTTTTCGAAACCGAGATGAAAAAGGCAGGTGGATTAGAAGCTGATGAACAAAATGAAACAGGTGGCGTAAATCAATGCAGCCGATCTCACAAAAATCAAACCGCAGATGCGCGCAGATCAACACACATAATTCCAGGACTTATATCAACGGCACTGTAAAGACCGGCGGAACTGGAGTTAAAGGCGTTACGGTATCCACCAATACCAGCATCACGACAACCACGGACGCATTTGGGTTCTATTCACTTGCCGTAACGGGTACATATCAGCTTACAGCGGCGAAAGAGCCGGTGTATTATACCAACAGTTCTGTAACAGCGACTGTGGCTTCTGGAGTTGTGGTGCAGGATATTGAACTGGTCAGGAAGCCGACAGGGACGATATCGGGAAGCGTGACGAATGCGTGAGGATATAAAAACTATGAGAAGCTTATATTTAGGTGGAAAGTAAAATTAATAAGAAGTGAAATCATGACATCTACTGTAAATTTGGAGAAAAGATTAATTGTTCTGGATAGAGAGATCCATTCGATACTGGGGATTGTAAAGAAACAAAGGATTAAAGAGCTTGGGGACGTTGTAGAGAACTCTTCCGGAGCATGGGGATATCATGTAGATAGCGCAGAATTCGTTGAAGGTCTTAGAAAATCTAAAAGTTTTGAAAGAATAAAAGATATCAGACCAATAACACCGGAAGAACTGGGGTTTGAATAAAGCTTATAAATAAGTTATATAAAGGAGAAAACAGAGAAGAAAAAGGCAGGTGGATCAGAATAAAATGAAAAAGATGAAACAGGTGGCGTAAATCAATGCATCCGATCTCACAAAAATCAAACCGCAGATTAACGCAGATAAACGCAGATACTTCCGACACTTACATAAACGGCACTGTAAGAAGCGGCGGGATCGCAGTAGAAGGCGTTACGGTATCCACCAATACCAGCATCTCGACCACCACGGACGCATCAGGCTTCTATTCACTTCCCGTAACGGCAGGTACATATCAGCTTACAGCGGCGAAAGAGCCGGTGTATAATACCAACAGTTCGGTGACCGCGACTGTGGATTCAGGCGTAGTGGTGCGGGATATTGAACTGGTTATAAAGCTGACAGGGACTATATCAGGAAGTGTTTTAAATGGGTAAAGGATAATGAAAGAGGGTCATTATATGGTTTAGGGTCATTGCCGGGGATTTTCCCGGCATTACGGGTATAAATAATACCGATGGAATAGAATATGGAAGAAACTAAGACGAAAGATATATTAAGTATTAATTCATAAAATGTTAATACTCTATATAAGGATGTTTGGATAGGAGAGAATTTATGAAAATTTTGGAAAATATAACAAGTGGTTATAAAAGGATAGCGACGGGAATAGCAATTGTATTATTTTTGACAGTAATGTATATCGCATTGATACCAGGGGCTTCAGTGGCGGCTTCCGGAGTTTATGGTGCATTAAGTGGCGCACCAATAGCCGACGCGTTTGTCAAGATCGTGGAGTGGCCGCAGTATAATGCGACGACGAATGGAAGCGGGGTGTATTCGATCACTAATGTGCCGATAGGGACATATAATATATCAGCAACCAAGTATGGATATTTCCCGAATACCAGCCAATTTACTGTTGTTGAAGGGGTAAATCCACCATATGATATCATGCTTTTTGCTTCAAAAGAGTTTTACTTCGCAGAGGGTTACAGTAGTCCAACTCAACAACCTTACCTTACTCTTCAAAACCCGAACACTGAACCAGTAAACATAATAATAACATATTTACTTGCCAATGGTTCTACAGTTCAGGATACTGCTGTTACTGTGATAAGTCCAACAACCAGAGTTACTGCCAGACCATACAATTTCTTATCGGGAGCTTTCTCAACAAAAATAATATCTGACAAGCCAATAGTTGCAGAACGTCCATTGTATTTCAACCTTAATATGCTCGGAGGCAATGTAAATGGAGGACATAATACAATTGGTGTAACATCGCCAAATACGACATGGTATTTTGCAGAGGGTTACAGCAGTTCAACTCAACAACCATTCATTCCGATTATGAACCCGAATAATACTGTAACAGCACTTGTTACGGTAACGTATATGCTTTCAAATGGTTCAACAGTAGTGGATACAGCCTTAACATCAATAGGTCCAAATACTAGAGCCACTGCCAGACCATACAATTTCTTATCGGGAGCTTTTTCAACAACAATTATATCTGATATACCAATAGTTCCTGAACGCGTTATGTATTTTAACCTGGATATGTTAGGAGGCAATGTAAATGAAGGGCATGTATCAATAGGAACGACATCACCATATAAAAACTGGTATTTTGCTGAAGGGAACAATAGCGCAATACAATCGACTTATATTCCAATTTTGAATCCGAGTAATACAAACACAGCAAATGTTATCGTAACATATTTGCTTCCAAATGGTTCAACAGTAGTGGATACAGCCTTAACATCAATAGGTCCAAATACAAGAGCCACTGCCAGACCATATAATTTCGTTTCAGGGCAACATGCTACGAATATAACATCCGATCAGCCAATAATAGCCGAATCTGTAAATTACTTCAGGAAAACTATGTTAGGAGGAAATATAGATGGAGGTTATGAAACGATGGGTGCATCATCTTTGAGTACGATTATTTATTTTGCTGAAGGGTATAATAGTCCAACTCAGCAGGCAGAAATCTCAATCGGGAATCCAAATGATCAACCAGCCTCAATAACAATAACATATATGCAGCCCAATGGCTCAACCGTTGTGGATACAAATACAATATCGGTAGGCGCAACAAGCCGTGCTAGTGCTTACCCTAATAATTTCGTGCAAGGAGCTTTCTCTACAAAGATAGAGTCAACACAACCGATTGTTGCAGAACGTATGGTTTACTTCAACCTAAATATGCTCGGAGGCAATGTAAATGGAGCGCATAATACAATTGGCATTAACGGACCACTTAGTTGATTTATTAATTATATACCCGCAACATAACATGTTGCGGGAGGTCAATTAAGTGCAATCTCTACTATGGGATCAATTGTTTAATAAATGGATGGTGAACAAGAGGTAAATCATTTTGTATATATAATAATATGTTACTTTCAATAAAATATTGAAAGTAACTGATTTATTAAACAGAAATAAATGAAGCTCCCCACACAGAGCTGTGGGGTATAGCGATTAAGATTAAGTATTTAAAATGGAAGAATTATTGGTTTGAGAGTTATTCACTATGAAATGATTCCGATTATAATAATATAATCCGCTTTTTCTATATTGCACAAGTGCTGACAATATATATGCCAGTTTTTATTTAACACATAAAAAAGAAGCATAAAAAATAGAAGGAAAGAAAAATGAGAGCTTACAGTGAATGGGGGTCTAAAAAAGTAATCATTGATAAAATAGAACCGATTCATTATTTCAGAAATTATATAGTTAAATCTCATATTAGTAATTATTCTAAAAGATATGATATTAAAGAAATTTGTGAAGTGGGCTGCGGTACCGGTTCATTATCTATATTATTAGGTGAGAGAGGATTTAAAGTTGATGCATTCGATATAAATAATAAGGCAATAGAATTGGCAAAAAAATTTAACTTAAATAGTAATGTAAGATATTTCTCTAAGGATATATTGAATTTAATAGATAGCAAAAAATATGATGCTATTGTTTCTACAGATGTTTTGGAACATATAGAAGAAGATCAGAAAGCGATAGATAACATGAGTCTCTTGCTCAGAAAAAATGGATTGATTTTTATTACAGTTCCTATAAATGAAAAATATCGGAGAAAATTTGATGATAGAAGTGGACATTTAAGAAGATATAAACCAATTGATTTGGAAAAAAAAATGAGGAACTCTGAATTAGAAGTGATTAAAATCAGATACTTTAATTTTCCTTTCTTGTGGATATGGTATTTTTTGATATTTCTTCCTTACAGCGATAGGAAAGAGACTTTAAGTTCAACAAACCCTTCTAAGAAACTTCCTAAAGGTATTGGCATATTCAAGCTGATAAACAAATTTTTTCTTATTGATTTGCTATTCAATTCAAAGTATTCCACTCATATCCTAATTATAGGGAGAAAAAAGTAAAATATAAGGAATTATGCTAAAAAATCAAGAAATCAAAAATACCTTTTTTTGGACCACATTCAAGATTGCATTTGGATCATTTTTATTTATTTTATTAATAAGCAAAGTTGGAATAGATAAGATAATAGATTTATTTTATTCTGTTAAACCATTTTATCTATTCATAGGAATAATCATTAATTTGATTGCAATGTTTAGTGAAGCAGTTAATATTAAAATTTTCTATAATATACTAAATGGAAGAATTGGCTTTATAAAGATGTTTAACGTGAGTTTTGCATCACTTAAACTTTTCGGTGTCGACTTCTGGAAGTATTTTATTATCTTCCATCCCAAAAACTTCGATCAAAGTCCTTGTTTCTTTATTAAGTCCGCTCAATTTCCTATAAACC
>Ga0180732_1001271_pt1 | contig 16175 bp, 19 predicted proteins | sample KR11_01MetaG_FD_148674 | JGI IMG/M metagenome (GOLD analysis project Ga0180732, IMG submission 148674) | Groundwater microbial communities from the Olkiluoto Island deep subsurface site, Finland - KR11_0.1 MetaG | ecosystem: Environmental > Aquatic > Deep subsurface > Groundwater | place...
AATTGGAACCCGGTGCTCGAGGTTCAGCTAAATCCTGAAAAGCAAAAAGCTACCGACGTGCACCCCTTTAAAAAAGCAGCTTAATATCGGTTCAGGCGACATCTATCTTGACACCCGCCGTTTCCCTAAACCACCGTTAATTTATAAAAATCAGACTGTGTATAAAACCAATTAATCAATATTCATGATGTGACACTCATAACTTTCCTAATCGCACCATGCTCTGCTTTTAAATAGTTCATGGCGTATTTTCTTGCTTAATCACTATACAAGGTTTGACCCCGATACACACTATACAAGGTTTGACCCCGATACATTACCCAGTCTTGAATTAATCTATTTGAATCAATGAGAGGCAGACAATTCATAATACCAGGGACGTCAAATCTTTTTTTTGGGTATCCGATACGGATGCCAAATACCCATTATGCTTTACAATATATTGAAATGATAAAACATTATAAAGTGCGATTTTGCTAAAATATTTTTTGAGAAAATAAAAAATTCTCTTTAAAACGAGGCATTGTCAAGGTAGAGGGGGTATTTTGGACCAATCTTCGATCTTAAGATCGTCAATACGGCTGAATTCTAGGACATTATTTGTAATGAGCATCCCATTGTGAAACAGGACAACAGCGGCGATGAGTAGGTCGTTGGGGCCGACATTCCTGCCGGTGGTTTCTGTTTTGGACCTGATATCGGCATAAACGTAAGCTGCTTGGTCGTCAAAAGGAATGATTTCAAACGGTTCAAGAAAAGCCGCCACTTTCTCCAAATTGCTTTGTTTTTGTCGGCTTTTATACGCCCCGAAAAGCAGCTCCGCTTTGACCATCGAGCAAATTTTAATTTGAGCCGGGGAAGTGGCAAGGATTTTTTCCTTTACGGAAGGAGAGGTTCCGTTCAAATAGAATATACAGGTATTGGTATCTAAAAAGAACATTAAAAAGCAGACCTTTTTGTGTCATTTTCAAAAGCCGGGGTTTTCGGACTGACAAAGGTGTCATCCTGGATGGACCCGAAAAGGGTTTCAAAATTCACCGGATATACCGGGTCAATCTTGGATTTGATTTGATCGGCCACCCATCTGGATATGGATACCTGTTGCTGCTTTGCGGCGCTTTCTATTTTTTTCAGGGTTTTTTCATCAATATACAAAGAGATTTGCGGCATGGGGACCCCCGTTATTTTGGCTAAGCATAAACCTATATGACCACGTTGTCAAGTATATTCCAAAGTATACTTTTCATTCGGATGCCCCTGAAAACGAGGCGGAAAATGCCGTATATTTGGCCTGGAATCAGGTCCTTCCAGAAGATTTTCTCCCGATCAAAAAGGAAAGAAAAAAAGCCACTCCCGAAACCAGGATGATGGCTGCCCCTGAGGTGAGATTAAAGCCATAGGACAGGGCAATGCCCGCCATGGAAAAAGCAATGGCCAGGCCGGCGGAATAGAACATCATGGTGCCCAGGGACTCCGCGTATTTTTCCGCGATAAACGGTGGAATGGTGAGAAGGGCTATGACCAGAATCATCCCCACCACCCGGATGACCATGACAATGGAAACAGCGATGAGGATCATCAGCAGGACATAGAGGATTTTCACCGGAACCCCCCGAAGCTGGGCGAACTCCGAATCATAAGAGAGAGCAAGAAAATCGTTGTAGAAAAAGATCACCAGAAAAAGGATGATGCTGCAAAGCAAGGACATCTGGTAAAGATCGCTTCTGGAGACGGTGAGAATGGAGCCGAAAAGGTAGCTGATGAGATCCACATTATAGCCCGGCGTCAGATCGGTTAAAATGATGCCGATGGCCATGCCAACCGCCCATAGGGCCCCGATGATGGTGTCCGCCCGGTGTTTCATTTTGATCACCACCAGGGCCATGATCACGGCCACGGCCACGGTAAATCCCATGGTTCCCGCAAGAAAGGGTATCCCCAGGTAGACGGCAAGACCGATGCCCCCGTAGGCAGCATGGGCAATCCCCCCGGAGATGAATACAATTCGGTTCACCACCACCAGGGACCCCAGAGCCCCGCAGACGATGCCCGTGAGGACCCCGGCCAGAATGGCGTTTTGTATGAACTCGTAGTGAAGCGCTTCCAGCATGATCAGGATTCCGTTTTGTGGGTTTTTAACACGCGATGGGGGAGACCGTGGGCAATGACCTCCACCGGGCAATGCACCATGTCCATCATTTCTTCGGTGATTTCAGCACTGTCATGATAATGCACGGTCTGGTTCACGCAGGCCACGGATTTCACATAACTGGACAGGAGCATGACATCATGGCTCGCCAGCACGATGGTCAGGGTGTGGTTCAATTCCTTCAAGAGGCCATAGAACATGTTGTGTCCCGGGGTGTCCAGGCTGGCCGTGGGTTCATCCAGAATCAGGATGTCCGGTTCCGTGGCCAGGGCCCTTGCGATAAAAATACGCTGGCGCTGGCCTCCGGAAAGCTCGTCCATGCGATAACCCCTGTATTCCCACATTTCCATGGTTTCCAGGGCTTTTTGGACCTGGAAATGATCTTGGTTTGAATACCTGAATTTTCGTTGCTTTTGCAACCGGCCCATGAGCACCACATCCCGTGCGGATACGGGAAAATTCTTGTTGATGTGAATATCCTGGGGAACATAGCCCATTCTGTGGGAAACCGCAGCCGGAGCCTCCCCGAAGATCTCGATTTTCCCTTTGTTCGGGTGAAGAAGCCCCAGCATCAATTTGATCAGGGTGGTTTTTCCCCCGCCATTGGGTCCGATGAGGGCAATAAAATCTCCCCTGGCAACCCCGAAGGAAACGTCTTTGAGCACCGGATGGCCGTTGAATGAGTAAGTGAGATTTTCAATATGGATCATAATGGGTTTCATGGGGTTGGCTATTTAAGCGCAGCTTTGAAGGTTTCGGCCTGGTGCCTCAGATTCTGCTCCCATTCGTAGGCCAGTGGATCGGCAGGGACAATAACCCCGTCAATGGCCCGGGCGATCACCTCAGCACTCTTTGTGGAAAACTGGGGTTGAACGAAAATGATCCGGATGCCCAGGGCCTTGGCTTCATCAATGATTTCCTTCAGCTTGGCGGGACTTGGATTTTTTCCTTCGCATTCAATGGCCACCTGTTTCAGTCCATAATCCTTAGCAAAATACCCCCAGGCCGGATGAAAGGCCATGAAGGTCTTTTTTTCTTCCGGTTGGTCGGCGAATATCCTTTCCAAATCCTGGTGAAGGGCGTCAATCTCCTTCAAGAAAACCTGAAGATTTTTGCTGAAAACCTGTTCCTGTTCCGGATAAACGGCACACAGGGCCGCGTGGATGTTTTTTGCCAGAATCTTCACCCGGAGCGGGGAGGTCCAGACATGGGGATCTTTAATGATTGTCCCTGAGTGCTTGTAATGCCTGTGCCCCTCATCGGGAGCCATGGGAATTTTTTCAATGCCCGATGTGATATCAAACACTTTCATCCGGGGATTCACCGCCTGAAATTTCTTAACCCACACCGACTCAAAGGGCATATCCATGGCCAGATAGACCTGGGCCCCGGCCAATTCCGTCATCTGCCGGGGTTTGGGTTCATAGGTTTCAGGATTGGCCCCCTTGGGAACCATGACAAGCACACCCGCCCCATTCCCTGCGATTTTTTCCGTGAAATATTTTTGGGGCAAAATGGAAACCGCCACGTTCATTCCGTTGGATGCGGTAGCCCCTAAGGGCAGCATGGCAAACCCGCATAATAATAAGGAAGAAAAAATGATTATTTTCATTTTCATTCCGCTATATTATAGATTCGGGCAAAAACTGACAAGAGAATTTATTCAAAACCCCGTTCATCCTACGAACCATTTGACATTGACCGGAGCCTTATATAAAACAATCGGGAAATCGTTCTAAAACCATAAAATAAATAAGGAACTCCATGGAATCAAAAGAAAATAACCATCCTGAATCTGCAAGCATAGAGCCTGTTAAGCTGGATATAGACAGTGAAATTCAGTTTCACTGCCATAAAAATGTCAAATGTTTCACCCGGTGCTGCAGGGGCATTCGAATCACCCTGACCCCCTATGACATCATTCGCCTGAAAAACCGCCTGGATTTGTCTTCGGAAGATTTTCTCGCCATTTACACCACTCCAGGGCTTCTGGAAAAAACAGACCTGCCCCTGGTCACGCTGAAGTTATTGGACGATGATCTGGAGTCCTGTCCTTTTGTCCGGGAGGACGGCTGCCTGATCTATGAGGATCGTCCCACGGCCTGCCGCTACTATCCGCTGGGTGCCGCCTCGTTGAGCCACAAGGAAGGGGCCGATGATCAGGGGTTCTATTTTTTTGTTCATGAACCCCACTGCCTGGGTTTTGAAGAGGAAAAACTGTGGACGGTAAAGGAGTGGAGAAAAGATCAGGGGGTGGATACCCATGATGAAATCAATGCGGAATGGACGGACCTGATCGTTCGAAAGCGCTCCTTTCCTGCAACCATTCAACTGACCGAGAAAAGCAAACAGCTCTTCTTCATGACGAGCTATAACATAGACCAGTTCAAGCGGTTTGTTTTTGAAAGCACATTTATTGAACGCTTCAGCGTGGATCCTGAAACCGTGGAAGCCATTCAAGAGGATGAAATCGCCCTGCTGAAATTTGGCCTCAAGTGGCTTAAGGAAACCCTTTTCCAGCACAAGGATCTGGACGCGTTCAAATCCTGATTCCAAGTTTCATTCAAACGCCATTTTAGAAGGAAAGGTTTGTTTTGATAAAATGAATCTTCAGGGAAAAACAGCCCTGGTGCTGGGTTCGGTGAAGGGAATCGGCAAGGGCATCGGTCTTGCCCTTGCCCGGGAAGGGGTGAAGCTTGCCCTGACCTATTATGACTGGGAAGAATCCCTGCCCGGCCTGGAAGCGGATTTGTCCTTTGCCAACCCCTATATCCAGAGGATCAACCTCCTGGAAATCAAGAGAATTCCCGATTTGATTCAAAATATTGTTCAACGGTTCGGCGGGTTGGATATTCTCATCAACAACATGGAAAGGGGCGGATGGCCCATTGTTCATGGCCCCTATGTGGAAGACCAGTGGGACCTTGAGATGGCCACCACCCTTCGGGCCAAGCGATGGGTGTTTGAAGAAGCTTTGCCCCATCTGAAGGCTTCGGGAAACGGGGCGGTGATCAACCTGTCCTCCATTGCCGGCGTGGTGGGAAGATCCGGACCTGCGGATGTGATTTTCAACGACGGGTATGCTGCCGCAAACCGGGGAATTTCATCCCTGACGGAAACCTGGGCCAGAATGGCAGCACCCGAAGTCCGGGTGAACGAACTCATGCTGGGCCTCATGGAAACCCGCCATGGAAAGGACACCCGGGGATGGGGGCTGCTCACCGAAAACAGGAAGCAGGCCCTTTTGGATCATACCCTGCTGGATCGAATGGGTTCCATTGACGATGTGGTCCGGGCCGTGCTTTTTATTCTCAAAGATGCAACCTTCATGACCGGAACCATGATTCGGCTGGACGGGGGGTATGTGCTGGGGGGGGAGAAAACCGGCCCCATGCCAAAAGGTGTCGTATAAAAACAGACCGATTATCTGGGCCGAATCATTTTTGAAGGAATGCCCCAGATAAATAGCATTACCCACTCAAAACCCAGTTTTAACAATTCAACATCATCTGTTTTGATCCGCCTTACGGTTTCTGTTTTAATTTTGAATCTTTTCAGAAAACTGCTGTTGAATACAAAATCCCGAAAGGCATCCACATTATAGGTGGCCATGAAGGCCATCTTTCCGTTGGGGCACCCCGGCCCCTGGCCGTTCCAGGGGTCTGCCTGAAACCGGTGGCGAATCTGCGCCCACCGAAGGGTCATCTTCTCATGTTTTTCCCCCTCCTGGTTTCGGCTCCAGCTTTCCGAGGTCCAGGGTTGGGCCTCGTTTTTTCCCAAACAGAATTCAGGGGGCCGGTAAAGGTGAAAAACCTCTTTCACCCGGAGGTTTTCATCAATTACCGCACCCTGTTCAACGGGGAATCTTCTGCAGGTGTCCGGTCGGTCCGGATAAACAGAGCACCCTTTTTCGGTCAGAAAGGGGCAGGTTTTTTCTTCATTGTCCGCCATTCGCAGCAACACTTCAGGAAAATGGGTCCCCGGGCGCAGAACGATATCCACGTGTTCATCCAAAAACCCATCGGAGGAGATCCCCAGGTTCTGTTTCAGGCGAAGAACATCATAGGGGTAAAGCATCAAATTGAGATTCCGGCAGCATCGATTGAAGCAGGCCAGTCCGGAATGGCAACGGAAGGAAAATGTCTCCCCTTTTTTAAGCAATTTTCCCGGAAGATTTTCCAGGTCTTCTATATTCAGATCTTTGATGAGGCCACCATGTCCGCAATAGTTAATTTGATTTTCTGTGAATAGCCCAGGGCTTGCCTTATTCTTTGCTCCAGGCCGGCCATTTGCTTATAAAAAGGGGTCCGGTCAAAAGGGAGGTAGGATTGATCCTTGCAGCACAAATCAAATGCCTCACAGCCGGGGCCAAGAGTTTTCTGGCCTGTTGCCTTTTTCAATTCATGGGGCAGTCCATGAAGGCGGCAAATCATAGGCCGCTTTTCATAGAGCAGACACAGCCCATCTTCATTCAAGGGGCACATCACTCGAATCGGTGTATACAGGGCATCGGCATTCTCATAGGTCAGAATAACGTCCCGGGCTCTGCCTCTGATTTTTTCTTTGTGATTCAAATCAAGGGCATGGAACCCCTCCATGAGAAATGCGTATTCCAGGACCGTATGGTGATAAAAGCGGGTGAGGCAGCAGTTGTTTTCACAGCCCCGGCATTCAAAACCGTATTTTTCAGCGGTCCTGTGGTACTCTTGGTCCATGTCCCCGTAGATTCGGCCGAGTTCCTTCAAAAAAGAAAAAGCAATTTCCGTGTGATGTTCCTCCAACTTTTCTAAAAGCAAATCCACGATGGTGCTTGATCTCCTTAAAACAAGGGCGTGGGAAGAAATATTTTGGAATACAGGCTCAAGGCATAGCGGTCCGTCATGCTCGAAATCAAGTCGCACACCACCCGGGCTTTGGTCTGTCGAAGGCTTTCGGCAAGGCCCATTTTATTCAACTCTTCCTTTAATTGATCCTGGTTTTCCACAAAATAGGAAAACAACTCGGACAGAATTTTTTTGGCTTTGACAAATTCCTTGTGAACCCGGGGTGCCCGGTAAACATTGTCATAGAGAAACTGCCTCAACGTGGTCATGGCGGTTTCAACCGGTTCACTCATCTGTAAAACCAGATTCCCGTCAAGGGTTTTGGAAGAGGCGATGAGGTCCTTGATCATGGTCAAGGCCCTTTGGGAATGGGTACTGCCGATGTATTGGATACAGGTCTCCGGAATCTGTCCACTTTTAATAACACCGCTTCGAATGGCGTCATCCAGGTCATGGTTCAGGTAGGCCATGATATCCGCAATCCTAACAACCCTGGCTTCATGGGTGAATGGGAGCTCTTTGGGATTGTCCGGAATGACCTTTCCGTATCCCTTGGAATGTTTCAATATCCCGTCCCGCACTTCATAGGTGAGGTTCAACCCCTTACCGTCTTTCTCCAGGAAATCCACGACTCTAAGGCTTTGCTTGTTGTGGGTGAATTTTTCGGAATAAAGTTCCCGAAGGGTGGCCTCGCCGCTGTGGCCAAAAGGGGTATGCCCCAGGTCATGGGCTAGAGCAATGGCCTCGGTGAGGTCTTCATTGAGCCGCATGGCCCGGGAAATTACCCTTGAAATGCGAACCACCTCAAGGGTATGGGTCAGCCGGGTTCGGTATTCATCTGCCAGGGGGGATAAAAAGACCTGGGTTTTGTGTTTCAATCGCCTGAAAGCATTGGAATAAACAATTCTGTCCTTGTCCCTTTGAAAATCGGTTCGAATGGGACATTTTTCTTCCGCCATCCTCCTGCCCCTGGATTTTGAACTCAAACATCCATGGGGAGACAGAAAGGTTTTTTCCCTTTTTTCAAAATCTTCTCGAATGGTCATCTTCCGCCTGTTCCGATACCTCAGCAAAGAAATCCGTTTTGAATCCTTCTCATCCAGGTTTTCCCTGAATGGAGTGTACACTATCCCTATCTTCTCAGAATTGTAAATATTTAATTGATGCTTTACTTTGGTGCAATCTTTTTTTATAGTTTACCTATTTCGAAGGGATAAAATCTTCCATTTAAAAGCGGACCGGCATGAGCGGACATCATTTAATTCTGGGTGAACTTAAGGATGTGATCACAGGCGAAACCCTGGCCGATACCCATGATGAACGCTACCGGCAGAAAATTGCAAGATACCTTATGGATCCCCTTGGATATGCCAAAGAAGACTTGGTTCCCGGGCGCCGGATCAGGATTCAGGTGGATGATAAATCCGCCCTGATCCATCTGGATTTTATCATTCGAGTTTCCGGAAAAACCATGATGATCATCAAGTACGGGCCGGGGTCCCTGGTTTCAAGGCACAGAATTGGCCTTGCCCTCGCAAGGATTATAGAGCCCTACCCCATTCCGGTGGTGGTGGTTTCCAACGGGGAGGATGCGGATATTCTCAGCGGGGAAACCGGCAAAAAGACAGGCTCGGGCTTGGGGGCCATCCCCTCAAAAACCGACCTTCAGGTGTTGGTGGAAAAGGCGCCAAGGAAGCTCATTTCGCCGAAGCAGGTGGAAATGGAATCCAGAATCCTTTACGCATTTGAAATCGATGACAAATGTCCCTGTGATGATACCAACCTTTCCTGCAGCCCATCGGAGCCGTAGCCACATGACAACCCATGAATATTATATGAAAATTGCCTTGGTTCTGGCTGAAAATGCCCTGGCCAGGGGTGAATTCCCCGTTGGGTGCATCATCGTGGTGGATGACCTCATCATGGCGGAAGGCAAAAGGTCCCATTCCATCGGAAAAGGATCCAACGAAATTGACCATGCCGAGATTCACGCCCTGAGGGATTTTTCTTCCCTGCAAAGGGGTATTGACAAAAACAGGGCCACCCTTTATTCCACCCTGGAACCTTGCCTCATGTGTTACGGTGCCTGTATGATCAGCGGAATCGGGAAAATCGTCTATGCCTATGAGGATGCCATGGGCGGGGGAACGGGGTGCAATTTGGAACGCCTGCCTCCCTTATATCGGGAAATTTCCATGACCATTACCAAGAATGTTTTAAGGCATGAGAGCCTGAAACTGTTTGCCGAATTTTTTAAAAACCCGGAAAACCAATATCTTAAAAACAGCTTGCTGGCAAGGACCACCCTGAGCCAGGCTCAGATCTTGGACGGAAACGCTTATTGAGATTTGAAAACAACCCCCATTCGGGGCATGCCTTGGGGACGGCAAAAAAGACAAATCCACATTTTATCTTGATTTTTTTCTTGCATTACTTAATATTGTTATATATTTAAGCAAGCCTTAACAGCCCGCAATGAGAATACGTTTTTTTTTCGTTTTTGAATTCCAACGTCAGCGGGTGAATTGAACATGTAACATCAGGAGGTGGGAAATAGTTCAGAAACGTCCAGTAGGCCGACCCGGTAAAGAAGACAAGGTCAACATTAATCGGGAAATCAAAGCAAAAGAAGTTCGAGTGATTGATCCTGAGGGCAACCAACTCGGGGTCCTTGCGATTTATAAAGCCATTGCAGCAGCCAATGATTTCGGACTGGATCTTGTGGAAATTTCGCCCAATGCGGCACCTCCTGTCTGTAAAATTATGGACTACGGTCGGTACAAATACGAGCTTACCAAAAAGAAACAGGAAGCCAAGAAAAAACAAAGTACGTTTCAGGTTAAAGAAATCAAAGTGCGCCCGAAAACCGGCGACCATGATCTTGAAACCAAAATCGGCCATATTAAAAAATTCATAGAAAAAAAGGATAAAGTAAAAGTCACGGTGATGTTCAGAGGCCGTGAAATTACCTTAAGAACCCTGGCTATTGAATTGCTCGAAAGAATTACCTTGGCAACACAGGAAATCGCCATTGTGGAACAGCCCGGCAAAATGGAAGGCAGGGTCATGATCATGATTCTTGCTCCGAAACCATGAGCCAAGCAAGCATACGATAGCTTTAAGCAACCCGTCTTTATCAGATAGATGGCGTGAGCTGTTAAACTTTAAAGCTCACGCCATCTATGCTTTTGATTATATATATTTGATGGATGGACCATAAGGAGAAAAACAATGCCCAAAATAAAAACAAACCGGTCTGCAGCCAAACGGTTCAAAAAAACAGGGAAAGGAAAATATTCTTTTTCCAAATCCCATGCCAGTCACATTCTGACGAAAAAGACCACCAAGCGAAAGCGGTCTCTGCGCCAGGGCCAGATCATCAAAGCATCCGATGTTAGAGAACTGCGAAGATTGTTGCCAAACGGTTAATTTCCTGAATCGTAAGGATCAGGACAAGGAGATATGAAATGAGAATAAAAAGAGGATTTAAAGCCAGAAGGCGCCGGAACAAGGTTCTGGAACTGGCAAAAGGGTTTCGTGGCGGAAGAAGCAAACTATTCCGCACGGCTGCGGATTCCGTGGATAAAGCGTTGAACTATGCCTATCGCGATCGGAAAGCACGGAAACGAGAATACCGAAGTCTTTGGATCGCAAGGATCAATGCTGCCGCACGGTTGAACGACATGAGCTACAGCAAGTTGATTCACGGGCTTAAGCTGGCCAACATCGAGATGGACAGAAAAGTGCTGGCCGAACTGGCTGTTTCCGATCCGGCAGGTTTTTCCAGAATCGCCCAAATGGCTGCCCAACAGAATTAAAAAAGATGGCCTTATTGCCCGGAGATGTCGGCGGACGGTTCTCGAATCGGTAAAACCGGTTTCATGCTGTTCGCCATACCGGACCGATCTAAAGGTTAACTCGAAAACTTTTCATTCAAGCAGAACCGAATGGCACATCAGACAATTGAACAGATCATAGAAGACGCTGAAAAAGAAATTAACGGGGCCGCTGATCCCCGGGTTTTGAATGACTTGTCTGTAAAATATCTGGGCCGAAAAGGAATCATCACCCAGTATCTACGAAACGTTTCCGATCTTCCCGAAGAAATCAGACCGGAACAAGGGAAAAAAGCCAACCAGGCCAAAGAGCGGCTCTCCAAGGAGATCAAGCAAGCGGAACGGCAGCTGGAAGAAAAACGTCTGGTCGATATCGGCGGCATTGATGTATCCTCACCCGGAAGGCCCATGAACATCGGAACCCTTCACCCCATCACAAAAATGACGGCTGAAATCTGTGACACCTTCATCCGCCTGGGGTTTGAGGTGGTGGAAGGCCCGGAGGTTGAAAAGGATTACTATAATTTCGAGGCCCTGAATTTTCCCAAGGATCACCCGGCAAGGGATATGCAAGACACGTTCTTTGTGTCCAACGATATTGTTTTAAGAACCCACACCTCCCCCATGCAGGTGAGGGTGATGGAAAAACACAAGCCGCCCCTTCGAATCATCGCGCCAGGAAAGGTTTACCGATGCGATTCGGATATCACCCATACCCCCATGTTCCACCAGGTGGAGGGAATGCTGGTGGATGAAAATGCATCCTTCGGGGATTTGAAGGGCATCCTGACCGCATTCATCCATCAGATCTTCGACGAAGAGATCTCCCTTCGGTTCCGCCCGAGCTTTTTTCCGTTTACAGAACCCAGCGCCGAGGTGGATATTCTCTGTGTCATCTGCCGGGGAAAAGGTTGTCGCGTGTGCTCTCATACCGGGTGGCTGGAAGTGTTGGGCTCCGGCATGGTTCATCCGGCCGTATTTGAAAATGTGGGCTATGACAGTTCCAAGTATATCGGTTTTGCGTTTGGAATCGGCGTGGAACGGGTTGCCATGCTCAAATACCAGGTGGATGATATTCGAAAATATTTCGAAAATGATTCGAGATTTCTAAGGCAGTTTTAATATGAAGGCAAGTCTGAGTTGGCTCAATGAGTATACGCCCGTAAAACTCGACCCCGTCAAGCTGGTGCAAGCCTTGACCATGGTGGGTCTTGAGGTGGATTCCGTCACGGATCGTTTCCTTCACTTGAAAACGGTTCTTGCGGGGCAAATTCTTGAGGTAAAGCCCCATCCCAAAGCCGACCGCCTGACCCTTTGTCTGGTGGATATCGGCCAAGCCCGAATACAAGTGGTCTGTGGAGCTCCGAATGTAATATCAGGAATCCTGGCCCCCGTGGCTCTCCCCGGGACCCTGCTGGATGGCGAAACACCCCTTGAAAAAAGCACCATTCGGGGGGAAGTCTCCGAAGGCATGCTCTGCAGTGAAAAAGAACTGGGCCTGGGACCCGATGGATCAGGCATTCTGATCCTTTCCCCGGGATTGACGCCGGGTACGCCTCTGACCGAAGCCTTGAACTTAATCGATTACGTCCTGGATGTGGACTTAACCCCCAACCGGCCGGATTGCTTAAGCATCATCGGCATTGCCAGGGAAATTGCAGCGGCCCAGAAAACATTGCTCACCCTTCCGGAGATCGGCTGTGCGGAATTGCCCGACAGTGCCATTAAAGCCAAAACTTCCGTCACCATCCAAGCGCCGGATCATTGCCCCAGGTATGCGGCCCGGATCATAGAAAACATCACCGTGGCTCCATCCCCTTACTGGCTTCAGGATCGCCTTTTATCCGTGGGCCTGCGCCCCATCAACAACATTGTGGACATCACCAATTATGTCATGATGGAAACCGGCCAGCCCCTTCATGCTTTTGATTTTGATCTTCTTTCTGAAAATCGCATTGTCGTGCGAACCGCCTTTCAAGGGGAAACCTTTCAGACCCTGGACAACAAAGACCATACCCTGGCCGATGACATGCTCATGATCTGCGACGGCCAAAGACCCGTGGCCATTGCCGGGGTCATGGGGGGATTGAATTCCGAAATCAAGGGCAACACCCGAAGGGTGCTTCTTGAAAGCGCCTGTTTTTCCCCCACCAGCGTTCGAAAGACTGCAAAAAGGCTGGGCATCAACACCGACGCCTCCCATCGTTTTGAAAGGGGGGTGGATCCCGAAGGAACTGTTTTTGCAATGAATCGTGCCGCGCTTATGATGGCGGAGGTGTGCAGCGGAACCCTGGTGGAAGGTTTCATTGACGCTCATCCGGGCAAAAAACAAATCAAAGCCATTGAGCTTGGGATTGCGGATACCAACCGGATTCTGGGAACCTCCATCCATGGAGATGCAGCCCAAACCCTTCTGGAATCCATCGGATTTCAGGTTTCCATGAAAACCCCGGACAAAATGGAAGTTCTTCCGCCTTCCTTCAGGGTGGATATCCATCGGCCCATTGATCTCATGGAGGAAATTGCCAGGTTGTATGGATATGATCATATCCCAACGACTTTTCCGAGAATTTCCCCCCAGTCCATGAAACCTGAAACCCACCGCTTGTGGCGCAACAGGATCAAAACCCTCATGACCGGGCTTGGTTTTTCAGAAGCCGTCAATTACAGCTTTGTGGAGAGCCGGACGTCGGATTTTCTCAACCTTCCCCTGAAAGATGTTCGAAGGAAGTCCGTCAAGATCCTCAATCCCCTTTCGGAAGACCAGACTGAAATGCGGACCATGGTTCTGCCGGGACTTCTCAAGAACATGCACCGGAATCTTTCCCAGCAGGTGAATGATCTTAAGCTTTTTGAAATCGCAAAGGTTTTTATCAACCATGATCCCTTGGACCTTCCGGAGGAAATAGAGGTTCTGACCGGTTTGTGGACCGGTTCCCGGAATCCACCCTCCTGGCATGATCATAGAACCCTTTGCGATTTTTACGATATGAAAGGAGCGGTTGAAGGCCTTTTTTCAGCCCTTCATCTGACCCGGGCCGGATTCAAGAAAATTCCAAAAGAAGATTGTGTTTATATCCGGCCGGGATATTCGGCAACCATAGAAATCGGGCAAAGGGTCGTTGGACTTATGGGTGAGCTGCACCCGTCGGTTTTAAAAAACTATTCCCTTAAGCAAACCGCCTACATTTTTGAAATCAATTTGGGGGCCCTGTATCCCCTGATTCCGGAAACAACGGAAGCCATCTTGTTGCCCAAATACCCCTGGGTCCAACGCGACTTCACCCTGATTGTGGATCAACAACTGGAATCCCTGGAAATCCTGGAAAACATACTCAGGTTGAAGGAGCCATTGGTGGAAACGGTCCATCTGTTTGACATGTTTGAAGGTAAACAGATTCCTCCGGGGAAAAAAAGTATTTCATTCCGTATTCGGTACCGCTCTGAAAACAGAACCCTGGCGGACGAAGAGATCAATTCCGTCCATAAAGCCATTGCAGACAAGATCATCAGCACGTTTAACGCCGCGCTTCCAACCTAACCGAAAGAATAAAAACCTTAACCCTTGGAAGGTGCTGGTTCAAGGATGGAAAATCATAATTTTCCCCAGCCGGTTTTGCCGGATAAAATCTATTTCAAGGTGGGCGAGGTCAGCAAAATAGCCGGCCTTCCCGCCCATGTGCTTCGATTCTGGGAAACGGAATTTAAAAAAATCAACCCCAAGCGAACCCCTTCGGGACAGCGTCTTTATCGCAAGAATGATGTGGAGATTATTTTAAAAATCAAGCACCTGTTGTATGAAAAGAAATTTACCATTGAAGGAGCCCGTCAGTTTTTAAAAACAACCGCCAAGGAGTCGAACCGGAACAAAACAGACCAATTTCTAAAGGATCTTCGAATTGAGCTGGAAAATATCAGGAATATTGTAAGCTGAAGGCCGGGCATGCCGACATTTCTTAACCCCGCCCATTAAAACGGGAAATTTATTGACATTCATGGTTTTTTAGCTTAAACAATTCACCTCAAAGGCTAAATGATCATGCGGGCATAGCTCAGTTGGTAGAGTACAAGCTTCCCAAGCTTGGTGTCGCGAGTTCGAATCTCGTTGCCCGCTCCATATTGGCTTTTCCGTTTTCATGATTTTTGTTATTTGAGGGTTAGATTTTTTCATTATGGTTGTGGGTGGGAGATTATTTTTCTTATGCTAATGCTCTAAAATAAATATTGTTCTATCTGCAGGAAAAAATATCTAACCAAATCACAGAAAACGGGCCAAAGCCCGTTTTTGTATTTTTTAAAAAATAATAATAAACTATTGAAAAACAAAAGTAAAAAGACATATAAAAAGAACGCTTCAACGGGAAACCCTACCGGGATGACCGAGGAGAGGTTGGATGCTATCCGGTCCCTGGCAGAGACTCTCTGTGAATCGGAAAGCATGGAGTTGGTTCATGTTGAATTTCGAAGGGAGGCCATGGGAAGAATTCTCAGGGTGTATATCGATAAGCCCGGAGGAATCGGCATTGATGATTGTGCCCGGATCAGCAGGCAACTGGGCGATTTGCTGGATGTCTACCTTGAAAATGATTCGGCCTACCATCTGGAAGTATCCTCTCCGGGACTGGAACGGCCCTTTGGAAAAGTTGCGGATTTTGAGAAGTACAGTGGCCAGAAAGTCAAAATAAAAACCAGGGAAGCTCTGGAGGGGAAAAAAAAGTTTTCTGGAAAACTACTTGGAATAAGCGAAGGCATTGTAAAATTGCAGATGGACGAGCACATCGTTGAAATTGCCCATAAAGCCATATCACAAGCAAAGTTAGCAAATAAGGACGGAGAAAGTAAATGCTGATAACAGATATTAAGCGTGTTATTGAGCAGGTGAGGCGGGATAAAGGCATAGACCGTGAAATTTTAATCCGAGCCCTTGAGGAAGCACTTAAATCTGCTGCAAGAAAAAAATTCGGGAACCGAATCGACATAGAAGTTCAGTTCAACGAAGAGGTCGGGGAATTTGAAGTCTTCCAGTTTAAAGAAGTGGTTGAAGAAATTACCGATCCAGACATTCAGATTCTTTTTGAAGAAGGCGTCAAGCTGGATACCGAGTGTGAAGTCGGCGACAGCCTTGGAACCAAACTGGATGCAACCACCTTTGGAAGAATTGCAGCCCAATCGGCAAAGCAGGTTATCATTCAAAAGATGAAAGACGCCGAAAGGGATTCCATTTATGCCGGCTTTATCGACCGGAAAGGGGATATCACAAACGGTATCGTTCAGCGTTTTGACCGCAGGGATATCATCGTTAATCTCGGCCAGACCGAAGGTATTTTGCCTTACCGCGAACAGATTCCCAAGGAAACCTACCGAAGG
>Ga0180732_1001272_pt1 | contig 16164 bp, 14 predicted proteins | sample KR11_01MetaG_FD_148674 | JGI IMG/M metagenome (GOLD analysis project Ga0180732, IMG submission 148674) | Groundwater microbial communities from the Olkiluoto Island deep subsurface site, Finland - KR11_0.1 MetaG | ecosystem: Environmental > Aquatic > Deep subsurface > Groundwater | place...
AATCTTTTCCCAAACTGGCGTCAACAGTTTGCTGGCTTATTAATTTTATCGGGACAGGAAGAGCGCCGGCATTCAGTCTTTGAACCAAAGTCTTGGCTTCTTCCAAAGAAAAATTGCCGGAAATAACGGCTTTCCCGTCAGTTATCGGCTCATTCACAACCGGAATGCTGATTGGAATATTGTCTAAATATATCGCCACTTTTTTTCCGACATTTCTGCTCGTAATTTCCCCAAACAAATCTTTCCCTTCGCTATCAAATTGAAGCTGGACTTCGGGTTCGCCAGTGTTGGGATTAAAAATAACATCAGATCGATCCAGCTGCTTTCCTCCAAGTCCCGCGCTTTTATAAGAAAACTGCGGCAAATATTCTTCCGGGATATTCGCTTCTTTAAACTGCTCTCTCAAACTATTTTTTTCTTCTTCCGTCATTTCTTCTTTGAATTCCAAAAGAGGAGTTTCTCCGATCATATTGATGGCTTGATTTACATCTTTGATTCCAGCCAGCTCAACTATTAAGCGATTTTTCTGCGAAGTTTGCACAATCGGCTCGGATACTCCGAAAGCATTCACTCTTCTCTCTATTATATCGCGGACTCCTTCCAGCGCCTCGTCTTTGTCTTTATCTTCAATCTGCGATAAATCAGACTCATAAACAAGATGCGTTCCGCCCTGAAGATCAAGCCCCAAATGAAACTTCAAATCATTATAATAGTTTATTCCGTATTTCTGGATTTTTATCCCTTCATTCTTAGGATAAACAGCATACCCCGCCGATACCGCTAAAACTATAACAAGCAAAAAATTCAACAAGGTTTTTCTTTTACTGGACATAAGGAGAAGTTAAAAAGTTAAAAGTTTGTAAAGTTAAAAAGTCTGTAAGGTAAATAATAAACAGACAATGATAATGAACGCTTGTTATTGCCCATTTGCTAACTTATATAAATTTATATTAAAAATGGATGATTGTCAAACGGATTTACACAAATTTCAAAAAATTATTTTTATTAACTAGCTCTACAGCGCTATTCTTATAAGTTTCCAAAAATTCTTTCGGCTTGGTAAAATCATCTTTTTCCCATTTGAATTCATAGCCTTCCAGTTTTCCTTCATATTCTTCCAAATAATCAATTTCTTTTTGCGTATGAGTCCGCCAAAAATATATGTTCTTGCTTTTCCCGTGATTATTATTATATTTTATTCGCTCGCTGATCATAAAATTTTCCCACAGAGCGCCTTTATCCATTCTCAAATCCAACGAATTAAAATTATTGATCAGCGCGTTTCTTATGCCTGTATCATAAAAATAAATTTTTCTCATTTTCTTAAGCTCATTTCTCAAATTCCGGCTGAAAGGGCTAAGCCGAAAAATAACAAAAGTTTTCTCCAAAAGCTGGATATAATTCGCTACGGTTTTTTTATCCACTCCGGCAATGGACGCCAATTCATTATAAGACACCTCATTGCCAATCTGCAAAGCTAAGGCGGAAAGCAGTTTATTCAAAACTTCCGGATTTTTAATATTTTGGTATTGCAAAACATCTTTATACAAATAGCTCGTGGCAATATTTTTTAGTTTATCTTCCGCATCGCCGGAAGCCAAAACAATTTCCGGATACATTCCAAAAATCATTCTTCGCTCAAGAATTCTCAATATTTCCAAATCTGAATACATTTCTTTTAATTCTTCCAAAGATATTGGATAAAGAAAAAATTCATATTTCCTGCCAGTAAGCGGTTCAGCAATCTCATTTGATAAATCAAAAGAAGATGATCCTGTCGCGATTATTTGAATAGATGGAAAATTATCAACAATTAATTTCAAAGTTAGTCCGATATTTTTAACTCTTTGCGCTTCATCAATAATAACCAATTTTTTATTTCCCAAAAATTCTTTGATTTCCGTAGAAGTCTTATCCATAAAAGCGCGCCTAACATCCGGCTCGTCGCAATTAAAATAGCTTGCGTTTTCGCTGTATTTCTTCTGGATTTCTTTGACTAAAGTGGTTTTGCCCACTTGCCTTGCGCCATAAATAACTATTATCTTGCCTTTAAACAAAACTTTCTCTATATTGTCTTGTATTGTTCTTTTAATCATAATCTCCTTATTTATACAAATTAGGGGAATTCACTCCCCTAATTATATACTATTTAGGGGAGTTGTGTCAAGAACATAAAATTTCTCACCTCCCTTGCCATAATACTTTAAAACGCTGGAAAGCATAGCCACTCCATAGCTCGGTAAAAACCAAAGACGCTTTTCTTCTTCCGCTCCAGCTTGATGTCCCGATTTGGGATTTCAAGAATTGCATTTGCCAAATTTGGATTATTATTCTGAATTTATTTCACAGAACAAAATTTGTCATTCCTGCGGAGGCAGGAATCTAGTTTATCTCAATAAATGATATTTTTCGTATAGTTTTATTGATTCAATATTTCTAACTAGAACTATATAGGAGAAAAACTATTGCCATCAAACAATAAATAACTACCGCCGTAATTGCTGAAACAATTATATTCCTTATATCTCCTTTAATTGAAAACCATATTCTTTTATACCACTTATCAAAAAATAATAAACCTTTATCAGTAGCTCTGTAAAAGTTATAATCTCGGTCGTTTTTATGAGTTGGCACTTCCTCTATAAAACCGTTTGATATAAGATTATGAACTGATCTTTTGTCTCTTTTTGCTATAACATTAATCATATCATGCGGAGATAAAGATCCTTCAGGATGCACTACTAATTTTTTTAAAATTTCCTTTTCTTTATCTTTCATATTCTTTTATAAACTTAAAATAAGCATAGCTACAAGCTGAAATAAATATTACCGTTAATATTACATTAGCATTATTAAATATAATCGTATACAAAAGAAACATAATAATTACCATAAAAACTAAATCTAAAATTTTTTCTATTACCCCTTTCTTTCCCCTTTTTTCTTTTTTAACTTGTAGTATTTTCTTTTTCATAATTTTAATTATTTATAAAATTTACACTCATCGTAGCAATAGATTCCTGCCTCCGCAGGAATGACAAATATAATTCTAATAATCAAAATGCCTATTTCCCCATACAGCACTTTTTATATTTCCTCCCGCTTCCGCAAGGGCAAAGATCATTGCGGCCGATTTTTTTTCTTTCTCCCTTGATTTTTTTAAATTTGCTGTCCGGACCGATTATAGTCCTATCGGAAACAGTTAATTCTTTGGTCGCAAAATTAATATTGAATTTTTTCAAATAATTGAAATAAATAATGGCGGGATCGTTTTCAATTTTTTTCGCTCTTTTTCTGCTCTTGCCATTCTTCGCATTTTCCGCCATTCTTTCCAAACTGCCGCACAATATCAGATTGTCATATTCGCCATCTTCATACATTTCCATAACATCTCTTCCGAAATCATAATTCGGATTGAGGTCAAGCGCTATTTTTAATAACTTTATTCCCTTCTTTTCTTCGCCTAAAGAAAAATGAGCTATCGCCTTGTTGGCAAACAAGCGATAAATTTCAGAATTGACGGTTTTATTTTTTAATAAAGCTTCAAAACATTTATCGTAATTTTCTAGGGCTTTTTTATTTTTATTATTATGCATAAATTCAGACGCCTTTTCAAAATATTCTATCCATTCATTGCTATTCAGCGTTGTCATACTTACTCTCGCGCCTTTCTTCCCGGAACTTTTCTTCTTACTCATTTCATCTGGAGATTTGTTGCCAAGATTTTTTTGGGGAGTTAAATTATAGAAACTGCCCACAAGAAAAATCAGCTCATCAATATCATTTTTTCTACGATCTTCTCTTGTTAATCCCAGAAGCATTGAAAAAATAATTGAAGGAATACTTTCGTTGCGCTTCCAGTTCAAGTCGCTTATCCAACTTCTAATCAAATCCACCGAAACATATTCGCCAATATTCAAATATTCCAATTTTTCTTTCAGCTGTTTTTCAATTTCCCCCAAATCCAATTTTTCTTTATTCTGAAAATCAATACCGTCGTTTTCATTAGCTGATTTTTCTTGAGACAAAAATATATCATATACGGTTTTCGGCGTTATTTTATCTTTCGAGGCCAAAAAATGATCTTTCATTTTTTTATCGATTTTAATTTTTAGAAGAAGGGAATTAGTTCCGATTAATTCCCAATGATCGCCGACTTTGCCGGCCCGGCCGGGAAAAATATTTCCCTTGGCGATTTGAAAAGTTCCCATAAATTCATCCGCGAAATATTTTTTGCCGCTCTGCAGGCTTAATAATTCCAACCCTTTGCCTTTTTCCACTTTCAAAACTTCAAACATCGCGTATTCGTTATTCTGCAAATCCTTATATATTTTTAAATCGTCTTCCGCCAAACCGCAAGGATTGCGATCATAAAAATCCCGCAATAAATTCTTGCCGTTCTTCAAAGCAAAATCATAAACCAGCCATTCGTTAAAATGCCCTTCCATATTTTCATCTATTTCAAGCTTTTCTCTGTTTTTTCTTTTGCCAAAAAAATAATCCAAGGCCCGCTTTATCTCCTCGGCAAACTCTTCATTTGTAAAATAATAATCCAACAACCTTGGAATTGTTCCCGGTTTCATAAAACGATAGCTTAGTTTTTATTTAAAATATCTACCTTCCAGCTCTTTAGCTTTTCTAACGCCTTCTTCCGTTAAATAAACCGACTTTGCTTTGTATGATCCGCCAATTAAATCATCTTTTGATAATTCACTTAGAACATCGAAATCATAACCCTTCCACGAACGGATAACTTTTCCCTTAGAAATATTTTCTTCCCAAGAAGCGAGCCACAGCAAAAACAAGGTAAGCTCTTTGATTTTTTGTTGATTTTTTTCTTCAGGCATAGATTTATAGCTGTTTTTAATCAGACACTATGAAACTCCCAAGTATCATAGTGGCACTAGAGACTTAGGTTTTTAAACTACAACGCAGTTTCCTTGTCAATTGAAAAATATTTCTTTTCCGCGTCAATTGTCGCTCGGCAGCCAATCTGTATAACATAATTTTCCACATTATGCCCGGTCTCGCCGATTTCAAGAATCAGTAATAAACTGAAGTATGATTTACAGAAAAGATTTAATCGCTGTTAATACTCGTCCTAATTTATAGGAAAAAAATTCTTTTGGGTTAATCCAAGCATATTCTGAGTGTTCAAAATTCAATTGAACGCAAGAAGCATTTGACTGGGAAATTAGAACCAAAATAATAATTTCTTTCTTCATTTTTAAATTTAAAATTTTATTGATAAATCTTTTTCATATCTTCATTTATCAACACGCCTGTTTCTGAATCATATACGGGAATATAAAAAGGATATTTGCTAATGCCGGCAAAAACTGTTCTTACCGCCTTTTCGCATGTTGCGTCTACAATAATTCCCTTAATCTCTGTGCTGGGAGCGCCAATGCCAACTCCATATTCATCCGAATTAGAAGTTTGCGTATTAGCGCGAAGCTCATAAGAATCTTTTTGCTCTTTTAAAATATAAGTTATTGCTTCATCTCCCGCCGCTTTTATATCAATTAAATAATTTTTTCTTTCCTCCAATTCTTCTTCTTTTGATTTTTTTTCAATTTTTTCACCAGTTCTTATGTAATGCTTTACGCTTGCATCATAAGCTCCATATTTGCTTGCAATGTTATCCCCATACTTCCCCAAAATGCCATTCTTGCAATAATACTCAACAAGAACATTAGCATAATTATTTTTTTCTCTCCTTTCTTCTTTAATTTCATTTCTTGTCTGTCTGCCAAAAGATACTGAACCGCCAAAAATTTGGGACATTGATCTTTTTGCATATTCAGGATATTTTATTTCACGGCATAAAAAACCGCTTTTGCGAATTTCATCAAGGGTGTCAATAGTCGTCCCATGCAAGAAGTCGCCTTCATTAGGAATATAATTTGATGGCAAAGCTAGATTATGTTCGTTTGCCTTATCAATATCATCTTTATTATTGGATTTTTCCACAATTTCTCGCAATTTGCCATGCACCACTTCAACCACATGCTTCATTTCATTTTCATCATCCGCAATATCGCTTGTTCGTTTGTTTCTTCTCTGCCAATATTCATCATTCTGCATTCCAAGCTCTTTTGAACTGGTCATAAAAAATTCTCCTCTTTCATAAACATAATAGTGTATTAAAAGTTGCAAAATTCTTGGATCTTTGACAGCCAAATTTTCAATTAATTCATTTTTCTCTTTTTCGTTTAGCGCCGTTCCACATTCTTGAACATTCAGATCATCAAATATTTTTTGGCTTTTTTCAACAATGTCTCGTTTTCTTTGAAGCAATGATTCAATAAAATCTTTAAGCTCTTTAGCTTCTTCAAAGATATTTTCTTCATCTTTATTTATTTTCATCCCTTCTTTTTTTCTTCTCATTACATTTGCTAGTTTCGCAAAAATAAATATTTTTCCTCTTTTATCATACTCTTCAAGAAATTTATCATCATTTATATTTTCTTTCCAATATTCAAAATACGATTTGAGAAAATCATCCTGATCATTTGTTGCGCAATCTAATACCTTGCTAAAACAAATATCATCCTTCCTTTTGTCGAATAATTCTTTAATATTTTCTTTTTCTGAAAATCCTTTATTTAATTCATTTTTTTCAAACATATATTTTTAGTTAAAAATTATCTAATTCCCTATTTTATAATACCGTTTCCCCGTCAATCGCAAAATATTTCTTTTCCGCGTCTGATGATTTTCATAAATTACGCATAGAACTTTTAAAGCTATTACCTCCATTCTACCACCTTATCTCCAAAAATCAACATATTTAAATTTATCGGAATAATTCCTTGATATCGTCCCAAGTGAGCTTTGTGAATAAGTCTTTGCTTTCGCCGACCAGATTGTCGAATAAAAACTTTTTCCTCTCTTGCAATTTGACGATTCTTTCTTCAATTGTTCCTTTCGTAATCAAGCGATAAACATTAACGGATTTTTTTTGGCCGATGCGGTGCGTGCGGTCAATGGCCTGATTTTCCACGCTCGGATTCCACCACGGATCAAAAATAATAACATTATTAGCCGAAGTTAAATTCAGTCCCGTGCCGCCGGCTTTTAAGCTAATCAAAAAAACTTGTTTGCCGTCATTATCATTAAAATCATCGACAAGCTCCTGCCGTTTTTTGGTTTTGCCTGATAAATATGAATAATTAATATTATTTTTGTCCAGCTCTTTCGCCAGAATATCAAGCATTTTTGTGAACTGGCTAAAAACCAAAACTTTATTCTTGCCGCCGACAATTTCATCAATCAATTCTAAAGACATATTCAGCTTTGCCGATTCATATTTTGTGTGATCCTCGTCTTTCAAAAGAAGAGCGGGATGGTTGCACACTTGCCTTAATTTTGTCAAACCGGCCAGAATATGAATGCGGGATTTGTTAAAACCTTTTTCTTTCACGGTTTTAAAAATCTCGCTTTTTACATTCGCCAAAATTTCCTGATATAAAATGTTTTGCGCTTTTTCCAAATGGCAATGGCTTGTCTGCTCCACTTTTGGAGGCAATTCTTTTAAGACTTCGCTTTTAGCGCGGCGCAACATAAAACATTCCGTTTTTTTGCGCAAATTTTTCAAAGCTAAAGCGTCGCTGTATTTCATAATCGGATTTTGGAATTTTCTGGTAAATGAGTTGTATGATCCCAAAAACCCGGGCATCAAAAAATCAAAAATAGACCAAATCTCGGAAACGCTGTTTTCCAGTGGCGTTCCCGTAAGGGCCAGCCTGTAATCGGCGTTTATTTTTTTCACTATTTGCGCGTTTTTAGTGGCGTGATTTTTAATGAACTGCGCTTCGTCCAAAACGCAATAGTTGAATTTAATTTTTTGCTTGTCATAAACTTCGCGATCTTTCTGCATTGTCGCGTAGCCTGTAATTATAAGATCATAATTTTTAGCTTTCTTAATTAATTCTTTCCGATCGGCAGGGAAACCGTCAATAACTATCGCTTTTATTTTCGGAGCGAATTTCTCCACTTCGCTTTGCCAGTTATATAATAATGTTTTCGGGCAAATTACGATTGAAGGCTTATTTTTCACTTTTTCTTTTTCTATCAAAACTAATGTCTGCAAAGTTTTTCCCAGCCCCATATCGTCCGCCAGAATACCCGCGAACCTGTATTTGCGGAGAAAGTAAAACCAGTCCACGCCGTCTTTTTGATAGTCGCGCAAAATTTTTCCGAATCGCTCCGAGAGTTTGATTTTTTCAATCGGCTTTCCGCTTTTAACTTCTTTAATGAATTTTTCAAAGCTTTCCTCGATTTTAGCGTTATAATATTTTGAGCTGGTAAAAATATCTTCCAGCTCCGTAGCGTGATAAAGCTTACCCTCGAATTTATTATTTTCCTTAGCATAAAAACTTTCCAGCATAAAAATAAATCTTTCCAATTCTTCTTTATTTGTGATTTTTAAAATTCTTCCTCCTTCCAGCTTGATAAACTCTTTTTTATTTTCCACATATTTCCGCAAATCGTCCAAGCTTATTTTATCCTCTCCGCAATAGCAATTTACATCAAAACCCAGCCAGTCATTTTCCGCGTCAAGATCAACTTTGAAGCCTGCCTCGAAATTTTCTTCTATGAATTGAAATTCATCGCGCGCAAATTCTATTTTGTAGCCTAAGTTTTTGACATTTCCCCAGTGCTTTGTGAAATATTTAAAGATTTCTTTCTCTCCATTAAATTCACAGCTTAAGTTTCTTTTAAAGCCATATTCTCTGCCGAAATAACAGAGTTGCTGGTAAAGTTTTATTTCTTTTTTACTTTTAATTAGGGCATATTCTATTTTTTTCGCGCTTGCTTTAATGATATATTTATTATTATCCCATCTTTGAAAATGATCTTCTCCTCTGGAACTGTAGCGATTAACGGATTTTTTGACATTTACTTTTTCAATCCCGTAATCAACTGTGACTTGAACTTCCAGAAAATCTTTTTTATGGTCATAATTCACCAGAAGACAGGGTTCCGCCGAAGAATATTTTGTAACTTGAAAATCAGGGCTTAAATTAGTTTTTAAATCCAGATATTTATTTCCGTCTTCTATAATTTGATTTAATTCTATAATTTCTTCCTCTCTTAATTCAGTTTCAAAAGGCTTTCCATATCCGTAATATTCGCGTTTTTCCAAGCTGACGCGCGACAATAATTTTACAAGCGGTTCTGACAATTTGTGAAAACTGATATTTTTATTTTCTCTCTTCACAAGATAATCCCGGTCAAAAAACAGCTTGAATAATTTTCTTTTTTTATAATCGTCATTCAGCCTGAAGACAAATTCTTTGCCTGTTTCTTCTCCAAAAGAATTTTCTCTATTTTCAAAATTCAATTCAACTTTTATTTTCCCGCTCTCCGTTTCTTTTTCAAATGATAATTCTTCCGTTCCGCTGTTTTTATCCCAAAATACCCTTATTTCCGAATCCCGCAACAAACCAAATAATTTTCCATAATTAATCGGATTGCCATAATAAAAATTTATTGATTTTAAAAATTTGAACAATTTTTTTTGATTTTTAGTCAAATTGTCATATTCATCTAAAATTATATTCGGCCTCGCGATAGAACTATCAGTTCTTCTAATTTCTATATTTGCGATACTGTCGTCATAACTATCGTTTTTTATCACGATGTAAAAACCGAAAGCGCTAAACTTTTTCTTCTCAAACGCCGTTTCCGGAAAAAGAGTATTTTCTTTTTTCGCGCTTTTAGAAGAAGGCGGAACTATAATATTATTTTTATTTAATTTCTCGGCATTTTCTTTCTTGGCTATCGCGCGAATTAATCTATCTATGCATTCTTGCGGAGCGTCGCCAATACTAGCCATATCTTCCAGCTCGTCTATTAATTCTTTTTTAGTTCTATTTCTGTAATGTTCATCTATATCTTCAAATTCTCCTTCAATTATTTCATCTTCATCTTTTACAAAAGAATCTCTATACTCATCATACTCGTCAAAAGCATATTCTTGCCCCAAATCTTGATTATTTATCCACTCGACTAAACTCTTCCGCAAATCGCCAGCGTTAATTACGCGGCTATTACCGCCGGCTTGCTTGAAAAATTCCCCGAAAATATCAATGAATTTAAGCCCCAGCGCGACGGAATGCTTGCAATAAGATCCATAAGGGCAATCGCAATCCAAATCGTCAAATTCCTCTTTTCGCAAATCAAAAATCAGGCTCGCTTTATAATTATCGCCTCCCGCCACTTCTCCCCTGATTTCAATTTTATTTTTTGAAATAACGGACAAAAAAACTCTCAGGCTTTGAACTTGTCCTGAGCGATAATATCCCATGCCGCGGCTGTAAATCCTGCTTTCAACGATATGTTTTAAATTGTTCCTTAACAAATATTCGGCGTTTTGCTTCATATAAAATTAAATTTATTTCAATCTCTCCGCGACTTTGCGATTAAGAACTCTTAATTGATCTTCATTAAGCCTAAGCAGCAAATCATCAATCTGGGACGGCAGTTTTTCGTTTTTATTCATAATCGATTATGTTATTTTTTTGCCAATCATGTGCAAATATTGTTTTATTTGATTTGAAAATTCTATATTATTATCTTTATTTCCATTCTACCACCCCTTATCTCAAAAATCAACTCTCCGCTTTTTTATTTGGCGATATTCCGTTTTAATTTATGTGTTTTGCATAAACAGAACAAAATAACAATAACAAAAAAGCTCGAAAAATTCTATCTTAAAATTATTGCCATGGCTGGAAAAATAAGATAGCTAAAAATGTTGATAAAACGAACAATAAAAAAACACTATGATAATTCATATTATCATAGTGTTTTGTTTCTCTTGCGCGCTTGGCCGGAATTTCAAAAAATTTAATCAATAATTTTCCAGTATTTTATCTCTCCGCCCTAAACCCGATTCGTTTTTGAGAATTATTTTCTTTTTCTTCAAATAGTTTTTTCGGTGTATCAAAAACGATTTTAAAGCTTTTGTCGCATTTCTTTTCCAGCCTTTCAATTTTAAGAAATAATTTTTTTTAATCTTTTTCCTCTAATTTCTGCTTAATAAAATCTCTAAAACCGATTACTCTTTGCGCCTGATCCGGTTTTTCCAAGAAAGGCTCAATATCTTTGGCGAGCTTCGAAAAATCCAAACTATCGCATTTGTATAATAATTTTTCCATAAAAACCTTCTTTTCCAACTGCGATTCATTCTTTATATATTCAAAATTCGGACGAGCAAATCCATACAGATAACTTACATCATAAAAATCCCTGCCTTTTTCTCTTTTCCGCCCCAATATCGCCATCAATTTTTGAGACAACAGAATATCCGGCGGATTAACAATAATATTTCTGTAAATATCAAATTTATTTAGAGCGTATAGATTCGGCTTCTGATTATTTTTCTTTTTAACCGTATCGATTCTTACTAATATTTTTTCTCCGCGATATCCGCTAAGTTTTTCATTATAAAGAATATCAGGAAATTTAATAAAACAATGAAACGCTTCTTTTTCCACAAAACGAAATTCCGTCTTGAACCCTTTAATCGCCATATCTTGCGCTACTTTTTCTAAAAGTTTTTTAAACACCGCAAACGACAATCCAAAATTATCAAAATCCAGATCTTCCGAGAATCTATTTCCGTTATAAACGATGCGAATGGCAGTGCCTCCCATAAAACTCAATTGCCCGCTTTCTTTTTCTTTAAAAAGAGAATCGAGGATTTCGCATTGCAAATATTCCACTAATATATTTTTAGGGTATTTTTTGGCCGCGGCCGAATCATATATCTGGGTTATTTGAGACAGTGTAAGCATGATTAGTTCAAAATAATTTTTATAATTTTTTGCATTTTCTCAGATTCAAATTTTTCCGCATAAAATTTGAATCTCTTGCGATTGACTGTTTTTTTTATCATCTCGCAATTTATCCGCAATTCTTCAATATCTTCTTTGGAGTTAATATGGATTAAATTAAAATATAGATAATCAAGAATGGCTTTTTCCGGTTCAGCCAAAAGATATTTTCCATTTTTTGTTTCCATAACTCGGTATCCGAAAAAAAGCGGAGGTTTTACGCTCCGATAAATAAATTTTCCGAATTTATTATTAAAACTCCTAGTGGTTTTAACGCTAACAGCGGTAATAGCATAAACCATTTCCGGAATAAAACCATAATAGTTAAGGGCGAATTCAAGACTGATATAGCTCGGCTCATAAAGCAAAAAAGATATTTCTTCCGGCGACAGTTCGCTTCTTCTCTCCGAAAATACATACAATCCTCTTTTAATTCTCTCGATATAACCTTTTTTTGCCCACAAAGAAATTTGATAATTATAAACCACGAGACCCATAAGGGAAATATCCATGCGGCTGAAATAAGGCTTTTTAATTGTTTTATAAAAATCTTGGTATTTCATTAAGTTATCATATTTAATAATCTACTGAAATGATACAACTTTTAATAAATTGTGTCAATATTCACAAAAAATTTATTTATTTTTTAAATATCAAAAATGTTTATTTCCCCATGCAGCACTTCTTGTATTTCTTCCCGCTGCCGCAGGGGCAGGGGCCGTTGCGGCCGATCTTTCTCGATTGATAATAATATTTTTTGAATCTCTCGTTCATAGGGCAAACGGAAGGATATATTTCATTTCGTTCCGGCTTATATTCATCCATCAGAACATCCAAATCATCCGCGGGATCAAGGCTTCCTTCTTGGAACTCTAAAAAAATATCGCTCATAACTTCTCTGAAGCCGTCCGGATGCCGTTTTTTTATCCGCTCAAAAACAAGCGCCGGAATCGATTCGTCTTCCAAATATCCGAGAATAAGCTCTCGCCACCCCTCCCGCTTTTCATCCGGCTTTGAAAATATATCAACAAAAAATCCATAATCAATAATGATAAATTCCCCTTCTTTCGGATCCATAACTATCCCGACTGAATCCGTTTCTCTGATATCTTCCGGAAAAATCTTTTCATCGGGAAATCCTTTTCCGCCCAAATGGCTGTTCCACGCCGAATAAAATTCGCGCTGTTTTTGCGCCAATTTATCGCCAGGAACTATAATCTCATCAGAGCCATAAAATTCAACAAAAAAATCATAAATATCTTTCTGCAATTCAAACGCTTTCTTCAATTTCTCGGGATTATTGCGATACATTCTTTTCGGCGGCTGTTTTCGGACAAAATCTTCAAATATCACTTGCTCCATTTCAAGCGGCATAATGCTTTGAACCCCGGATAAAAACCAAACGCCCTTAACGGGAACAAGATTAGTGTGCATAAAGCATTCTTTCTCTGTTTGAAGTATTTCTTTGGGAGGCTTGTCAAAATTTGAATAAACACCGTATTCAACTTCAGCGGCAAGATCAAAAAGTTTTATTCTTTCTTCGTTTATATCAATAATTTCAAATATTGAATCAAACGCTTTTTCTTTCCACTCTTTCAAAATTTCTTTTTCCTCTTTCGCAAAGCCTTTCGCTTTTTTCAAAATAACTTCCAATGTTTTCTCGCCGGACGCCGTTTCTCCGAATAATAAAAACTGATCAATGCCGGACATCCAAGATCTGTCTGTCTCGTCCTCGTCGCCCACAATAATTCCATCCTCATTTTTGTATTCTTTGGCAAATAATTTTCCGGCGGAAGATTCATCAAAATCTTCCATCAAATATTTTGCGATATAATCCACGCACTTTCTTTTAATATCGCTTGATAGATCGGCATATTTATGAGCCATATTTATAAATTATGCAAATAAATCTCTGTTTCAAAATAAATCGCTTTTCTTCCCAAATCCGTTAACTTAAATTTTTTTAATTCAAATTTTTGGCCGCGGTAAGTTTCGGATTGTTTTCTTCAACATATTCCAAAAACGCCAAAAAATCCCTATAAAAAGAATTGTTTTGAACTTCCTCATCTGAATAAGGAATTTTTTCGGCAGTTTGCAAAGGCGACAGTCCTTTTAACATTTGTTTTGTATTATTATCTTTATTTCTATTCTATCACTTCCATTTTTAAAAATCAACCTAAAGGTCTTCGCTATCGCTAAAAAGACATTTGCCATTATTTCAAATTCAATTTATAATAAAAATATAATTCGTTAAATATAAAATTATGCCAAGAAAAAAATCCATTGCAAAAACTAAGACCAAAAAGCAAACAAAAAAAGTTATTAAAAAGAAAAGCGCCAAGAAAAATAATAAGGAAAATTCTAAGGCAAAAACTCTTGCTCTAGCGATTCCCGAACAAATTAAAGAAGAAAAAGGCTGCTGGGATTATTCTCCGGAAGAATGGATAAAAAAAGAGGCTGACAGAGTTGAGCGGGAATTCAAAAAATACGCGCCGGATTTGGAATCTGATTCAAATAAGTCTGCCGAAGAATGCGCCGGAACGGCGATGACCTTGGCGCATCACGGCACTAAAGAAGCGCTTGAATCTCTGAAAAAATTTAAAAAAGATCCGCGCGCGCCGATGTGGATTGACTGCGGCATAGAAGAATGCGAGATGATTCTTTGGGGTGATACGGTTGGAAGACAGCTGGAAAAAGCGGAAGAAAAACTGAGAGAGGCGGCGGAAAAAGTTTTTGCGGAAGCAAAAAAATCGGCGTGGGATAAAGAAATTATTATCAACGCCCTGAAGAAAGAATTAACCGAGCAAAAAATAAAATTTACTTACGGCGAAATCGCCAAGTTTTATTATGAAGGAAAAATCGCCGGAGAGGATAAGCTTGAATTTGTAATTGATGATGTTCTGCTTGTCGGCATTAAGCCGAGTTTTACCGACTGGATGCTTCGTTTTAAAAATGGGCTGGAAGGCGAAAACATACGCAAAGAAAATTTGGAAAATATTGAACAGGCAATGCTTTGTGATGAAAAAGGAAATAAGCTTGAAGAGCCAAAATCATTGCAGGAGGGATTTGACGAGTTTTACGCAAATTATTTTGATAGCCTGCTAGAAATGTCAAAAAAACCAGAGGGGATTCTATTAGATTTCTCCGGCGATAAATTATATGGCGAATATTTTAGTCTTCCTTTGAAAATAGAAGAGACAGGAAATACTATAAACCATGGCCATTGCTCCGGCTGGTGCGAGGGATGTTTTGAAGAATTGAAATGCGAAACCGCCCAAGAGTTTAAAGAAGAAGAGGATAAAAAAAGATACAGGATTTTAAAGCGGCTGATGAAAAGAATAGCGGAAATTGAAGGGAAAATAGAGGCAAGCAAACGACCGTCGCTTGATTTGGAATATCAAATGGAAATTGTTGAGAAAATAAAAAATGATATTCAGGAAAAAATAAAACTGGAAAAAAACGAGGGGAGGAAGAATGAATTGGAAAATGACTTGGATAAGTGGAATATGGAATCTATGGTTTTGCACGATCTTCTGATAATGGAACAGCCGAGAGAAGATGACTTGGAATATTTAAAAACTTCCAAAGAAATGTATCAAGCCATTAAGAATGAACTTGAGACGGAAGAGTATAAAAACGATGTGGAAGGGCTGGAAGTTTATTATGGCAAAACCGAACCGTCAAGCGAAGAAAACGCCGCCCGCTATCACGATCCGCTCTGCGAATGCGACGAGCTGGAAAGGATTGGCGCTGAAAAAGAAATGTATGAATGCGAATGTGAAGATGAACGCTGTGAAGATAACTATGAATACAAAAACAACAAAAGATGGGGTGATGAAATTTCAATTGACGATATTCCATTTTAATCCAAGCGTTTTACATAAACAGGACGAAATAATAAAAAATCCCAAAAAAAGCCTATCTTAAAATTATTGCCATAGCTGGAAAAATAAGATAGCCAAAAAATATCAATGTAACAGGCGATATAAAAAACACTATGATAATACATATTATCATAGTGTTTTGTTTTTCTTGCGCGCTTGTTTTATTATTATTTTAAAATTACAGCTGCGAATATTTATCCCTAATCTCTTTGGCTTTTTTGACTCCTTCTTCCGTCAAGCAAACGGATTTTGTCTTGTATGATCCGCTGATTAAATCGCCTTCCAGCAACTCATTTAGAACATCAAAATCATAACCTTTCCACGAACGGATAATTCTCTCTTCAGAAATATCTTCTTCCCATGAAGTGAGCCACAGCAAAAGCAAAGTGAACTCTCTGATTTTCTGCCGATTTTTTTCTTCAGGCATATATTTA
>Ga0180732_1001273_pt1 | contig 16150 bp, 7 predicted proteins | sample KR11_01MetaG_FD_148674 | JGI IMG/M metagenome (GOLD analysis project Ga0180732, IMG submission 148674) | Groundwater microbial communities from the Olkiluoto Island deep subsurface site, Finland - KR11_0.1 MetaG | ecosystem: Environmental > Aquatic > Deep subsurface > Groundwater | place...
AAATCTCTTCCAATAAGAGGAATATGTCTTTTTTAGAAAGCATGTTTGAATGAAATTCCTCTTGCTTTTGAAAGCAAAAATCACAATTTAAATTACATTTATTTGACAATTCTATTACTATTTCATGTGGAAGATTTATTTTCATTTTTTAATTAAATTATAAATTTTTTTTATGACAATTGATTGCGTTTTAATTAATTTGCAATTTACCTTAAACTTTAAATACACTGTTAAATTTAAAATTATCTATATAAATTTAGTTGTAATTTAATGATGAAAGAAAAAAAGAGGAAGGGGGGGATTGTTTAAGAAATTATATATTTTTAATTTTAATATTGTTCTTGATTTTGCCAGTATTGAATGCAGGAAGTGTTTATGTTAGGGGTTATGTTGGGACTACAACTGTTGCAAGTAAAACTTGTACTTGTGTTCCCTTTCCTCCGCCTCTTCAAAATTACTATACTACTTGTGCATTAACTGGGTTTACTCCTGCTAATTATTGTAGCATAGAAGGGGCTTATTATGTTTCTGCTACTTCAACATGTGGTAGTACAATAGGTTCGGTTCCTACAAGTATTTATGTTTATACTATTGCTTATGGTGCTTGGGAATGGACAGATAATTATCAGTGTGTTGGCATTATAAGACAAAGACAGCAAAGGAGAACTGTTTGCCCTTCTACTAGTTATGAATATCGGTGGGTTAATTATGCTTGCCCTTCTGGGGAAACATGCATAAGTTCTGGACAGTGTACTGTATGTGGAGATGGAATAATAAATGGAATTGAAGTATGCGATTCAAATTTGCGGGATTGCACAATTAATAGTTATGCAGGAACACAATTGTGTAATGCTCAATGCAATGGATGGAATAGTTGTGTTGTTACAGAATACTTCGGTGATGGAATAATTAATGGCCCTGAAGAATGTGATGATGGAAATATTCTTAATGGTGATGGTTGTAGTTTAACTGGCGAAATAGAAGAGGGATGGTCTTGTACTGGTGAACCAAGTTTGTGTTCAGCAATTTGCGGAGATAGTTTAATTGTTGGAGGTGAAGTATGTGATGATGGAGCAAATAATGGATTGTATAGTTATTGCAATGCAGATTGTACAGGAATAGGGGAGCATTGCGACGATGGAATAATTAATGGCCCTGAAGAATGTGATGATGGAAATACTCTTGATGGAGATGGATGCTCTGATATTTGTGCATTAGAAACAGAAGCCTACTGGGCAGATAGATATGGAAATAGAATAGGTAATAATCTCGAAATATCAGCAAATGTTGGAAGCACTATTAAAATGATTTTAAATAATTCTGGGTTGGGAATGGAAGAATTTGTCACTTTTGAAATTTATGAAGATGACCTTATTAATGATGAAGAAATTAGAACTATAAATAAGGGTAATGAAATATATGGAATTTTTGAGAATATTGGATATGGAATTATAACTATTGAATGGATAATAACACAAGAAGATTATGATGCAGCTAATGAGTTGTTTGCTGATTATGATGGATTTGTGTTTAGAATTAATGAACACCAAAGTAATGAATTAACAATCTGGCTCGAAGACGAAACTTTCTGGTGTTCAGATTATGATAATGAAGATATTTGTGAAAGATGCAATGATTATAATTGTTATGCTGCAAAGAACAGTGTAGATAAAAAAGTCTTTGAAGCGTTTCCAGATGTGTGGGGTGATTTAAGATGTGGCAGTGAAATTGCAGTTAGTCCTGAATGTAATTATGTTCTGGAGTGTTGGTGTTCTTGGAATTCAAGTGCCACCCCCTCTTGCGGATATGAATGGGAACTAATTTCTTATAATTGTGTTAATTATCCCGCAATTGGTTTTTGCTCATATCAAGAAAATGTAACTGATGATTGTGATGATGGTTTGTTAAAGTATTCATGGATAGCTACATGGACTTGGGGAATCGATAATGGATATGATAACTATAATGATGGTCCCTCAAATAATGAAAGTGATTATATATTTGCAAATGGAAAATACTACTATGACCCAGAAAAAATTTCAGAAAGATGTTCTGAAGCAACTAATATTATCCCCTGTCCTGCCCAAGTGCAATTGTCATTTTTTACCTTACAGTCTTTTTTAGCATCTCTTATAATTCTTGCTGCAATATATTTTGCATGGAATTTAAAAAATAAGAAATTAAAAATTAAAAAAATAAAACAAATAAAAAAGAAGAAATAATTTTTATACTTTTTTGTTCATTATTTTAACTCTGGGTTTGCTGGTGTTATCATTTTTTATAATTGTCTTTTATTCTTCAAAAGGTTTATTTTTTCTGTTATTACTGGGAAATTTTGCGAATAATGTAATGAAAATAAGGCTAAATCCACATAATCAAAAATATTTTTATTTTTTTCTGTTATTAATGTAGCATTTGTATTTAAAATTACATAAAGGTTTAAAGATTTAGCTTTAACTAATATTTCTTTTAAATCTTTTCTTAAAAAAGGTTCTCCTCCTGTAAATCTAACTGCAGATATACCTGAATTTGAAATCTCTTCCAATAAGAGGAATATGTCTTTTTTAGAAAGCATGTTTGAATGAAATTCCTCTTGCTTTTGAAAGCAAAAATCACAATTTAAATTACATTTATTTGACAATTCTATTACTATTTCATGCGGAAGATTTATTTGCATTTTTTAATTAAATTATAAGTTTTTTATAAAAATTGGTTGTGTTTTAATTAATTTATATTCACCCTAAACTTTAAATACACTGTTAAATTTAAAATTATCTATATAAATTTAGTTGTAATCTAAAGATGAACAAAAAAAAGAGGAATGTAAGGGATTGTTTAAGAAATTATATATTTTTAATTTTAATATTGTCCTTGACTTTACCAGTATTGAATGCAGGAGATGTTTATGTTAAAGGTTATGTGGGGACTACAACTCTCGTAGATAAAACTTGTACTTGTGTTCCTTTTCCTCCGCCTCTTCAAAATTACTATACTACTTGCACATTAACTGGGTTTACTCCTGCTAATTATTGTAGCATAGAAGGGGCTTATTATGTTTCTGCTACTTCAACATGTGCAGCTTCAATAGGTTCTGTTCCTACAAGTATCTTGGCTTATACTATTAATGGAGAAACTAGCCAGTATGAGTGTGAGTGTATTAAGAAGTCGTGGATTGAATTTGATTCTTCTTGTTGCGGAAATGATGCCCTAGAATATTATAATGGGGCTGGAAGCTGTGATGGAACAGAGGCATGCTGTACTTCTGCATCTCAAGTTGTTAAGAGAAATGGATGTGTTGGTATATGTGCAGAGATTATAGATGCTTCTTGGATAGATTTTTCAGAGCAACCGATTTCCAAGGCAGGGGTTGGTGCTACAATGAATCTTCTTGCAGAAACAGAGTATTTTAATGGCAATGTAAATTTTGTAATATATAATGAAGATAATGAAGCTATTGATTTTATAAATGATGTGGACCAGGAATCTGAAACAAAAATTGTGACATGGAAAGTTCCAGAAGTTGGCTCATATTATTTCAAGGTTGAATCCAGTGATGGTTCAACAAACATTTTAACTTCAAATATTCTTGTTGTAGAAGATGATGAGTTTAATCTCCCGCCTTATGCAAATATTTATTCTCCTGTTCATGAGTCAATTTTCATGAAAGATGAACTTATTATTTTTAGTGCTAATGGAAGCTATGATGAAGATGACTGGATTACTTCCACTATCTGGGATCTGGATGATGACAAAACTTCAGATGAGTGGGAATTTGAGGAAAGTTATTCTAATAAGGGTGTGAAGGAAATAAGATTAAAAGTTGTTGGAGGAGATGTTTCAGAAGGTAGGGACAGGGAAGCATGGGACTTTGCAAGTATTTTAATTTGTGATGGCCCGGGAATATATGTTTTTGCAAATATTTCATATCCTGGTGATGGGGAACTAATTAATCAGAATAGTATAGAATTTAAATCAGAGGGAAGTTATGCAATGAATTGTTTGGATGAGTTTTGCGCAAATTGCGAGGATGTGGATTTAGATTTTTTTGAATGGACTCTTTTTAAAAATACACTGGAAAGTTTAGGAATGACTTCTTCCGAATCTAGCTGGAATGTTACTAATTTAGTGAATTTTGGAGAGTATATTATAAGATTAACTGTTGGAAGAGATAATGTTGTTGATATTCAGGAAAAAGAATTTAAGGTTTATTATGATTATACAGGTCCTGCCTTGGAGTGTGTTGAACCTGAAAGGGTAAGCTGGTTAAATTTTACAGATAATAGTTTGATTAATTCTTTAACTGATTGTGAACAGGAAAATGTTGCAACCTGCTGTCCAGAGGATTATGAGTGTGTTGAAGATATTTGTGTAGCAAATGATTATACTAATTATTTTTTATGTTCAGATTATACAACACAAGAGCAGTGTGATAATTTTAATCTGGTTGTGGCTAAAACAAGTATAAGCAATATAAGGGAAGATGAAAAAACCTGTCCTGAAGTAATAGATTTTATTGATGGATGCTTTTATTCTCTTGAAAATTGCAGGTGTGATTGGGACTCTGCAAATTCAGTATGCGCAGCAGCAGTTGATATTCTTCCTTCTGCTTGTGATGAAGATTCTCCTGCGCCTGCAGAAATAGGAACTTGTTATTATACTGAAAATACTGGCGATAATTGTGATGATGGATTTTTGACATATGCTTGGGATGCTCTTTGGCAATGGGCTAATTCTAATCCCTCTGAAGAAGATCCTCTTGGAGAAGAGCAAAATTGTGTTGATGGTAGTAATGTTGTTCCTTGTCCTGCACAAGTTCAACTACCATTTTTTAATTTCATATCTTTTATGATATCATTGTTAGTGATAGCATTAATTTACTTTGCATGGAATTTTAACAGTAAAAAATTTAGTAAAAGAAATAAAAAATAAGGTTTAATTATTATTTTTTATTCACAATTGTTAATTAATATTTACATAAAAAAATCTTGTATTGTTCTGTAAGAGTGCAGTTCATTATTTTTAAACCATAATTTAACTTCGTGTTTTGCATCTTTTTCATTTGCTGAAGCATGAATCATATTTTTTACTGCAATATTTTTAGCATCTGCATAAGCATAACTAACATGGGCAAAATCTCCCCGTATTGTGCCTGGAGGAGCTGTTCTTGGTTCTGTTCCTCCGACGATTTTTCTCACATTTTCAATTGCATTAGCTCCTTCTAATACAAATGCAATAACAGGCCCTTCAATAATATAATCTAATAACTGATTTCTTATTTTTTCTCCATGCCTTTTTGCAATATCTTTTGTATAATGTTTTTTTGCAAATTCCTTGTCAGCCCAGACTTGCTTCATTCCAATAATTTTTAAACCTGCATCTTCAAATCTGGTAATAATTTTTCCAACTATAGCTCTTTGCACTGCTTCTGGTTTAATTAAAACAAGTGTTTTTTCCATTTCCATAAATTAAAAACAAAAATTTAGTTTATAAATTTTTGTTTGTTTGGAAAAATCAATTGGATTATATTTTTTAGGGTTTGATAATTTGGATTTGAATTCATTGTAATTGCCTGGAATGAATAAATTGAATAATTCTATTAAAATTACTAAAAATATTTTGTTTAAAATAATTTATTTTTTAGATATTAAAAAAAAAACATTTATAAATGGTTTTTTCTATATTGTAATTAATATTATTAGGGATATTATAAAAAAAGATGAGGATAAGAGGGAATAAATTATTTTTGATTAGTTTTATATTAGTGTTTAGTATTTTAATTTGTTTGAGTTTTGTTGTTGCAACTGATTGCTGGAATTATGATAGTGATGAAGTTACTTGTGATAATTTTGCAGATTGTATTTATAATAATGATGCTTGGGGAGGGGGCTGGTGTGAATCTTTGAATTGCTGGAGTTTGTGGACAGAAGATGCTTGCACAAGCACAAATATTCCTGGAAAAAATTGTACCTGGACTTCTTCTAGTAATTGGGGTTGGTGTGAGCAGACAAGTTGCTGGAGTTATCAGGGTAATCAAACAGGTTGTGAAAATTCAAGTATTAATGGGGGGCTTAATTGTGAATGGAGCAGCACATGCAATGGATGGAATGCAAATGTGGATTGCTGGAGTTTAAACCAGACTGCTTGCGGAAATACTACTGGATGTTCTTGGGGAGAGTGTTATGATGTTGGGTGCTGGAATTATTGGAATTCTACTGCTTGTGGATTGGCAACAGGTTTTTCAGGAGAAACTTGTGTCTGGGATTCTACTAATAATTATTGTTATGAGCCAACTTGCTGGACTTATTCTGGAACTAATGAATCTTGGTGTGAGGGTAATCTTTTAAATTTAACTTGTTCATGGATTGATAATACTAATACTCAGGATTCTTGTGAGGCACCATCTTGTTATCATTTTAATTATAACCAGACAGGTTGTTTAAATTCTTCTATAAATGGTGGGCTTGATTGTACATGGGATGGAACTTATTGCATGATGCAGGGATGCTGGAATCAAAATGAACAAGCAAGTTGTGATGCTGCAACTGGATGCAGCTGGAAAACTTCTTCAGGAAGCGGGTGGTGTGAAGAGGTTCAGTGCTGGCTTTGGGATTCTTGGAAAGGGGGAAATAGCACTGATTGTGAAGACAATGCTTATGATTTAAGTTGTGCTTGGGAAGGGCCAAGTGATGAAGATGGTTGGTGTTTTAAAAATTTTACTCAGGGTTGTGCAAATTTTACTACTGAGAGAACTTGTATGGATACTTATTATTGCTGGTGGGAGTATATTAACTGGAATGATGTTTCTTTAGGAGGAAGTTGTAAAGACCCAATGGGTTATGATGATATGACAAATACATTTTTTATAGAGTGGAGTCCTGGTTGTTATATTTTTGACCAGAATCTGACTAATTGTGGATTGGTTTTAGGGTGTGATAATTCTACTGGTTCTACTTGTATTACAAATGCAACCCATGAGTATAATATTACTATTGATGATACTGGATTAAATTGCACAATGATGAATGAATCAAAATTATGCAATTCTATTTCTGCACTTGCTAGTTGCTGTGAATGGAGTTCTGGAAGCTGTGTGAAAAAACTTGACAAGTCATGCTGGGAAAATGCAGATAAAGAGCAAGAAGAGTTGGGAGTTGTTTCTTGCGAGGATGTTAGTGTGCAGACTTCAACTCCTGAAACAGGAGAGTCATTATGCAACCAGATAGCAGGAAGCCCGTTATACATGCCTTGTGAATGGAGCAATTCTACAAAAACTTGTAATTTTAAATCAAGCATGGTGTTTGGAAATAAGACACAGAGTTTTGCATTGCTTGATAATAAAAAGAATTGTGATGCAGCAGGAGGAAAATGGATTCAAGAGTGGTATTGCGAGGGCAATCGTTCTGTGCCTGCTGGAAGATGTGAGCAAAAAGGAATTGAAGAAAGAAATTGCAACAAAGCATGTTATGCATGTGATTATGATTTTAATGGGGTGAATCATAATTCTAGTCAAAAAGCTAAAGAGTATTGCTATGATTCTGACTTGACTTATTGCAAATTTACTGCTGATGCAAGTGCTCCAAATGGTTTTGGATTTTGCAGGGCAAAAGATGAGTTTGTAAAAGGAATTGCTTCTGACTGTAAGCTTGATTGTGGAAGCTGCACTTATACTGGAAATCCAAATGCCTCAAGTTATTCTGATGCAAATCCTGCACAAAATATTTTTACAAGTTATTATATTTGCAATACTCCTGATTGCTATTGCGAGTATGCATATGAATTTAATAATGTTAGCTGCAAGTGGGTTGTTGATTCTGCAAGTGAGCTTGGGGGTTATTGTGCAGATAAAAGTGACAAAACTTGTGCAGATTCTTGTGACAGGTGTTATACAAGAACAAATTGTATGGAGGATGGAAGAAGTTCTATGAATGCTTCTGGTTCTTGTGAGTGGTCTAATTCAGATAGTGAGACAGACGGGGCTTGCACAAAAATTTCAGGTGGAGATGGTGTTTCTGAGATATGCTGGGATGGGGTTGATAATGATAATGATAATTTAATTGATTGTGCAGATTCTGGATGTTTTGCTGATTCATTTTGCGGGTTTGTTTCAGGAGATTGTTTTGGATGGCCAGATGAAACTTCTTGCGAAAATTCACAGCTTGATAATGGGTTAAACTGCACATGGGTTTCTGACCCTTGGGGAAGCTGGTGTGATTTTCCTGGAATGGATTGCTGGAAATCTGATGGAAATGAAACTGCTTGCATCTTGAAAAATGCAACTTGTGGATGGAATGCTGGAACAGGAGAGGGATGGTGTGAGCAGGACTGGAGTTTAGGGAATGATTGTTATAGCAAGATGTCAGAAGAGAGTTGTGGTGACGGAAGTAATTGCACATGGACAAATGATACTTGGTGTAGTGGTGATGGTGCTGACAATGACTGGTGTGCTACACAAGGAGGATGGTGTGACCCGGCAGCATTTGCACCTAAGAATTGCTGGAATTATGATAATGATGAAACTGCTTGTAATGAGGCAACAGGTTGTTATTATGAAGGAACTTGGTGTATGGAGCAAGGATGCTGGAATTATGATACAAATTTAACTGCTTGCGAGTTAGCAGATGGTTGTAGCTGGGAAGCTAGTGAATGGCAGAGTTGTAATGTTGATATGAGTGCTAATTGTTGGCAATTTAATATAACTACTTGTGCATTAAATAATTGTTCTTGGAGGACAGATGCTTATAGTCCTTCTGGATGGTGTGATAGCAAGTTTAGTGCTTGCTGGGATTTAGATTCAAGCACTTGTGCTTCTAATACTAATTGTAGTTGGTGTGCTGATTGCTGGAACTGGCAAACTCAAACAAATACTGGAATGTGCGAGGCAGCATGTTTTAATAATAATTTAGATGAAACAAATTGTGGGGCAATTGATGGCTGCAGATGGAGCAGTGGTTGGTGCATGTCAGATGCATTTTCAACAGGTTCTGGAATAGATTGCTGGAATTATGATGATAATTCAACTCAGTGTGGAGAGACAGAAGGATGCAAGTGGAAGGCTCCTGGATGGTGTGATCCAAAAGGATTTATTGGTGGTGGGGCTATTGGAGGAATTGGTGCTGGAGCAAGTTCTGGTATGGATTGTTGGAAATATGATGGGGATGAATCAACTTGTATTAATAGCACATTGACTAATATCTCTTGTATGTGGATGCCAGAGTTCAGGCCTTTTTGCGAGCCAAACTGGGCTACTGATTGTTGGAAATATTTTAATGAAACAATTATTGTAGATGGTTTTAATTGCTCAAATGCTACTGGATGTTATTGGACAGGAGATTATTGTGCAAATAACTTTGACCAGTGCTGGAATAATAATTCTTTAAGTTCAAATGAAACATTATGCGATGCAAATCAGTATTGTAACTGGACAACTGGATGGGGGGATATGGTAACTGATGGGTGGTGTGAGCCAAGTTGCTTTAGTGCTGCAATTGAAGATGATTGCACAGGAAGTTGCAGATGGATGGATGGATGGTGTAATTCTCCTGGAATGCATGGTATGTTTGGAGGCATGGAAACAGGAGCACCTATTATGATAGCAATGGATAATTGCATGAATGAATTGCCTAATCAGGCTTATTTGGATATTTGCGGGGTAGGAATGAGAGACATGGATAATAGTTTTGGGTTTGGCTCTGGAACAGCTAATTTTGCAGATGCAGGAATATGCAATAATGAAAAAATTGGATTTAGCAATAATTTTGGAAGCGGAAATAAAACAGTGAAGTATTATGTTTATTTAGATACTGATGGTGTAACAACAGGAAATTGCAAGTTAAATGATAATTCTTCAGCAGCAGGATATGAATTTTTCTTCAAGTATATTTCAACATATAATACTACTTTGGGCAAGTCAACAGAGACCTTTACTGCACAAAAATGCAGTGCAAATACCTGGGTTACTGCTGACATAAGCCTGAATGCCTGGAAAGAAAAAATGTGCGGGGAAATTCAAGGACCTTTAATTGCAGTTGATAAATCAGCATTAGAGAAATTTCCTTTATTATATGATTCAGAAGCAGATATGAGAGTTTATGTATCTATGGCAAATGCTTCTGGTAATTCAAGCTCTCCTTCTGATACAGCAGGACCAGGATGGGTAACTCCTGGAGCAATTGATTTTACAATGCAAGGATTTTTTGATGTTGGCGCAAGTGCAGCAGTGTTTGAAAAGATTTTCATGGACGGGGGTTTTGTCCAGTATGAAGATTGCTTAAATGGGGTTGATGATAATAATGATGGATTAGTTGATTGTGCTGACTGGGGATGTGAATATTCTCCTAAGTGCCAGGATACAAGTGCTTCAGGATATGTAGACAGGGGAACAGATACTTCTATGCCAAGAATTACGGGAATAAAAGTAGAAGAGTATGTTGATGCTGCTCTGGTTATGTATAATACAGACAAGGCAACAAATGGAACTTTAATATTCTGGCATAATGATTCATCTTGCAGTTCAACTCCTCTTAACAAAACAATTTATGATCTTGGAATTAATATAAGCAGTGTAAGAGAAAAGAAATTAGGACATATTGCCAAGATATATGATGATGATGGAGTTAAATCCCTTGATGATAGTTTGGCAAATAATACTAATTATTATTTTAAAGTAAAAGTATGTGATTCAGGCGGAAAATGCAGTACAAGTGCATGCACATCTTTTAAAACTGCAGAGAGTGTTGCAAAATGCGGTTATTGTAATTTTGTTACAATTTTAAATGTTCCAGCAGGATGGAATGTTAGTTATGACTTGAATACTAATGGAACTTATGAGCATTTGCAAGGAAAGATGTGCGGTCCAGGTGCAGGGATGAAAACAAATTATACAGATGGCAGAAGTGCAAATATCAAGCTTGCCAAGGCTGATGGAAGTGTTTATATGGAGTTCTTAAATGTAACTTTAACTAAATCAGGTTTAACAGGAAATGCAAGAACAATTAGCAGTTCAGGAGATTTAATACATGATACAACAGAGGGTTATGTTGGAATGCCTGTTGCTACAAGAGATAAAATAATTAATAATCTGCATCCAGAGGTTTGCAGAATTAAAATTCCATTTTCAGGAACTTGTGATTCATTATATCATTGTGATGATAGCGGGGATAATTGCAGAAACAGAACAGCTGAAGCAGGAGGGGCTCCAATAAATGCTACAGAATGTTTATGGGAACTTCCTTATTGCGAGTTTTCTACATGGGATGCAGATGGTAATCCTGCTTCAACAACTGAAGATGATACAACTTCTTCAGGAGGGAGTTCTGGAGGAGGGGGAGGTGGAGGAGCTGCTCTTACTGGTTTGACTTATATTGTTAATGATGAGCAATTTAAAGCAGGTTATACAAAAGAATTAGCTGTGAATGATAGTGTTAAGGTTAATGTAAATAATGAGTCACATAAAATTAAAATACTTGGGGTAACAAGCATAACTGCACAGATTGAGGTATCAAGCGAGATTCAATTAGCAACTTTAACTATTGGAGATACAAGAAGATTTGATGTGACTGATGATGGTTATTATGACATAAGTATTACATTAAATAGTATAAATTCCACTTCAAGCAAAGCAGAGTTTACAATCAAATCAATTTATGAAAAAGTTACTCAGGAAACAATTGCAGAAGAAGAGGAAAAAGAAGAGGTTGCTGAAGAAAAAGCAGAACAAGAAATTGCTGAAGAAGGAACTGGAAAGGATTTAACCTGGCTATGGATTGTAATATGTGCAGTGGTTTTAATAGTTTTTATCGTGGGCATAATTTTGAAAAAAAGAGATAAAAAGTTGTTTTATTAATTTTATTTTGGTTTTATCGACGATATTTTTACTTACAGGAATATATTAATTGCACGCATGTTAATTACAATTTTCAGCTAATTTTAATTAAATATTCAATCAATATAAAGGTTATTTTATTGATTATAAATTTTGACAGAGAAAAATTTTTTTACATTAATGATTTGGGTTATTTTTGACTTGTAATTATTTTTTGTTATTTAATTTATCCCAAAAATTAAAAAAAAAACATTTATAAACCCAAGTTTATTATATTTGTTATTAAAGAGGGATGATGTTAGACAAAAAATTTTTATTAGTGATATGTTTTGGAATATTTTTAGTTAGTTTGGTTTCTGCTACAGTAACAATAATTCAGCCGATTGCAAATGGAAATTATTCTACAACATTAAATATTAATGTTTCAACAGATGGTTCAGGTGCAGATGCAACAAATGCAACAAATGTAACTTGTTGGTATGATTCTGCAGGTGCAGAGAATAGAGATAATGTTTTAATTGATATGTCTGTTTTTGAACTTGATGGAACTACTAATTATTTTAATGGTTCTGTGGATATAGGTAGTTTTACTGAAACTTCAATTTATAATATTTCTTGTACTGCTTTTAATAGTTCAGATGATGTGCTTCATACTAGTTCAGTAGCAAATATTACAATAGATAATACTTATCCTGTACCAAGCATTGCAGTACCAGCAAATGCAACAAACACAACTGACACTGGCTTGGATGTTAATTATACTTATACAGAAACAAATCCATATAATTGCTGGTGGTCTAATGATACAGGAGTAAGCAATTATTCTCTGACTTCATGTGGAAACAATATAACAAATGTAACATGGAGAGAGGGAGTAACTACTGTGTTTGTTTATATGAATGATACTGCAGGAAATGTGAATAGCACTCAGGTTACATTCACAATTGATGTTACTTACCCTTTGATATCAATGGTTAGCCCTGCAAATGATACTAATAATTCCGCCAACACATTAGATGTTACCTTTACTTATACAGAAATAAATCTTGGTTCTTGCTGGTATTCAAACGATACTATGGATACAAATACAACTTTAACTAATTGTGCGAATATAACAGATGTTATTTGGATTGATGGAAATCATAATGTAACAATTTGGATAAATGATTCAGCAAATAATGTAAATTCAACTTCTGCAACATTTAATATTGACACAACTTATCCTCAATTGGCTTATGGAGAAGGCACACAAGTGAATAATACTAATCAGTCTTATAATTCAGTATATGTTAATGTTTCTTTAACAGAGATTAATAATGATACAATTGCTTTTAGATTATTTTATTCAAATGGAAGTGCAGCCAATGCAACTCTTTTTACAAGCGGAGCAGCTTCAACAAAATACATTAACTGGACAACATTGCCTGATGGGGTTTATACATATAATGTAACTGTGAATGATTCTGCAGGAAATACAAACACAACTGATACTTATACCATTACAGTAGACACAACTTATCCTCAATTAGATTATGGAGAAGGCACACAAGTGAATAATACTAATCAGTCTTATAATTCAGTATATGTTAATGTTTCTTTAACAGAGATTAATAATGATACAATTGCTTTTAGATTATTTTATTCAAATGGAAGTGCAGCCAATGCAACTCTTTTTACAAGCGGAGCAGCTTCAACAAAATACATTAACTGGACAACATTGCCTGATGGGGTTTATACATATAATGTAACTGTGAATGATTCTGCAGGAAATACAAACACAACTGATACTTATACCATTACAGTAGACACAACTTATCCTCAATTAGATTATGGAGCAGTTACTTTGGCAAATGATACAACTACAAATTTATATAATTGGACTTATGTTAATATTTCTTTAACAGAAATTCATAATGATACTATTACTTTTGTTTTATATAATTCCACATCTTTAGTTAATACAACACTTTTTACAGGTGGAGCAGCTTCAACAAAATACATTAACTGGACTGGTTTAATGGATGATACTTATACTTATTATGTAACTGTAAATGATTCTGCAGGAAATTCAAACACAACTGCAAATAGAACAATTATGTTAGATCATGTTTCACCTGTTCCAACTATTACAAGTTCAAGTGCTACTCAAACATCATTAACTTTAACAATTACTGCAGATGGAGGGGTTAGTGGTACAAATACTTCATGTTGGCTTGAATTAAGAGTAGATAGTGCAAGTATTTCAGGGACTAATGCAACACAAACTTTAACTGAATCTAGTTTAGTTTGTGCAACTTCTTATACTTATCAAGTTTCTTGTAATGATAGGGCAGGAAATGCTGGCACATCTATAGCAACATCTTTTTCAACAAGTGCTTGTGATAGTTCAGGAGGAGGAAGTTCTTCAAGTAGTGGAGGAGCTTCTTATACATGGAGAAATACTTATTCTTTAAATGGAGAGCAATTTAAAGCAGGTTATACAAAAGAACTAAAGGTTCAGAACAGGATAAAAGTTAAGGTAGGAAGTAGTTATCATCATGTTGGTGTTAAAGAATTAACAACTGATTCAGCAACAATTGAAATTGCAAGTGATCCTGTTGAAGTTATTTTGAATATTGGGGAAGATGCAAAAGTTGATGTTGATAATGATAATATTTATGATATTTATGTAAAGCTTTTAGGAATTGCAAGTAATCAGGCAAATGTTTTTGTCCAGGAAATTTCTGAAAAAATACCTGAAGAAAAACAAGAGGAAAAAATAGAAACCACTGGGGAAGTAGTTATAGATGAAGACTCAGGAGTGGAGATTTCTGAATCTGGGAAAAAAGATGATTTAACCTGGCTGTGGGTATTAATAGTTGTTTTAATATTAGCTGCTGTTATTGGTGGCGGAGTTGCTGTTAAAAAAAGAAAGTCTATTAAAAAAAGAAAATAATTTCTTTAAATTTATTTTTATATTAATGATTTTAATTAGATGTTATTTTTGATTGGGGTTTGCAATGTTTTGTAATTTGTTAAGCAAGAAAGTTGAATATGAACTAATTGACTTTAAATATCAGCAGTTATTTAAGCAAAAATCCAAGCTAAGCAGGATTTTAGGCTATTAATGCATGAATATTTTGGGGTTGAATTTGTTTATTCAGAAACTATAATAAGATACTATCGCAAATTATTTAACTTGTTTTAATTTTAAATTAATATGGCTGAATTAAATAATGCAATTTTTGCTGATTTGCATATTCATTCCAGATTTTCAAGAGCATGCAGCAAGAATATTAATTTTGAAAACCTGGTTAAATGGGCAAAAATTAAGGGATTGAACTTGCTGGGCACAGGAGATTTTACTCACCCTGTATGGTTTAATGAAATAAAGGAAAAATTAAATGATAATGGAAAAGGCTTTTATTATTTTGAAGGTTTTCCATTTATTATTACTGGAGAGGTTTCTTTAATTTATACTCAGGAAAGAGGAAGAAGAATTCACTTGGTTTTATTAGTGCCAAGTATTGAAATTGCAGAAAAAATAAATTCTTATTTTGATACTAAAGGAAGAAGGGATTATGATGGCAGACCTATTTTTAAGATTCCTGGTGATGAGTTTGTTAAAAGTATGATGGAAATATCAAAAGATATAGAAATTATCTGTGCTCATGCCTGGACTCCGTGGTTTGGGGTTTTTGGAAGCATGTCTGGTTTTGATAGCTTAAAAGAGTGTTTTAAGGCTCAGGTTGAGCATATTCATGCAATTGAGACTGGAATCTCATCTACCCCTGAAATGAACTGGAAAATTAAGGAATTAGAGAATAAAGCAATTTTGAGCTTTTCAGACGCACACTCGTTTTGGCCTTTTCGGTTAGGAAGAGAGGCAACTATTTTTCAAAAATGTAACTCTTATAATGAGATTATCAGGCAGATTAGGGAAAATGATTTTATTGCAACTATTGAAACAGACCCTGCATATGGCAAATATCACTGGGATGGGCATAGGTTGTGCAGTTTTTCCTGCAGTCCTGAGAACACAAAAGAATTAAATGGGGTTTGCCCTGTTTGTAAAAAAGATTTGATAATAGGTGTTGAGAACAGGGTTGGGCAATTATCTTCAAGTGATTCAAATCATAAAACAAGAAAAAAATATTATACACTATTGCCCTTGCATGAATTGATTGGATTGGCATTTAAAACAAATATGCAGAGCAAAAAAGCCTGGCAGGTTTATAATTCCTTGATAGAGAGATTTAATAATGAATTTAATATTTTGTTAAATGTTTCAAGAGAAGACTTGATTAAGGAAAATATTGATGCCAAACTTATTGGATTGATTATGAAAAA
>Ga0180732_1001274_pt1 | contig 16120 bp, 13 predicted proteins | sample KR11_01MetaG_FD_148674 | JGI IMG/M metagenome (GOLD analysis project Ga0180732, IMG submission 148674) | Groundwater microbial communities from the Olkiluoto Island deep subsurface site, Finland - KR11_0.1 MetaG | ecosystem: Environmental > Aquatic > Deep subsurface > Groundwater | place...
GAAGATAAACGTAAGATCGTTGAATTGCTTATTGAGGAAATCATAGTGACTAACGGAAAGGTTGAAATCTTCCATATTATACCAATAGAAAAAAAGGGTAATTTGCAACTACACGGTTCATTTGGGGTAATCCTACTGTGATATGCGTCAACGATAACGTTGGGGTGTAAAGCTCACATGACAACACGGAAAAAGTCGGAAGTCTAATTCGACCTATCTGTCAGGATAAGAATACCATGAAGAAACATAACGTTAAACCACCACAAGAGTCGTCAGCATTGATAAGCGAAAATAGACCGGCGCGCTTAAACCAAAAAGGTATAAAATCGGACTATAGTGACTCGGCTCGCATTATAGGAAATGGACATTTGATTTTCGGCTTAAAGGTGGCTTCTAAAGTATTCGCAATTATTTATGATGCAGAACTTGGTAAGCTCTTTGCGCTCCCAAATATTCGGGGTAGGAATTCTGTAAAGAATTACGAAGGTGCAGAGGGTAGAGGATGTGATAAAAAGCGAAAGTCAGCCTGTAATCGGCTGAATAGAGGTTCAAGATTTGCCTCAACCTGAAAAGGTGCTGACTTATCATTGGTATTTGATTGTGTGAATGAAGGTAAACCTATGAAAGCAAGAAATTCAATTACATCGGAAGATGAGAAGCTTGCAAACAAGCAACTGAAAAACCAGTGGGATAACATCGACTGGAAGGAAGTTGAGAAACTTGTAAATCGGTTACAAATCAGAATCACAAAAGCAGTTAAAAAAGGTAAATGGTATTTAGTGAAAAGGTTACAACATCTACTAACACATTCGTATTATGCGAAATTGTTAGCAACAAGAAATCCAACATTGAATAAAGGCAAAAGAACGGCAGGAATTGACGGTGAAACATGGTCACCATCGGAAATCAAAATGAAAGCCGCTCTCAGTCTAACTGACAAAAAGTATGTAGCAAAGCCATTAAAAAGAGTGTACATTGAAAAATATGGATCAAAGAAGAAACGACCTTTAGGTATTCCCACTATGTACGATAGAGCAATGCAATCACTTTATGCTCTTGCATTAGAACCGATTGCAGAAGCTATCGGCGACAAAAGATCATTTGGCTTCCGGAAATTCAGAAGCACTCATGATGCCTGTCAACAAGTTTTCCATTACCTATGCAGAGAAAAGTCGCCTGTTTGGGTTCTGGAAGGAGATATTAAAGGGTGTTTTGACAACATATCTCACCAGTGGTTAATAGATAATATCCCGATGGATGATTCAATTCTGAAACAATTTTTAAAAGCTGGTTATGTATTTAAACACCAGCTATTCCCAACAAATGCAGGAACTCCACAGGGTGGTATCATATCGCCAATCCTTGCCAATTTAACATTGGACGGGATTGAAAATATGCTTGCAGATAAATACCACAAAAGTAGAAATGGAAGAATAGATAGTAATCATGCTGCCAAATACAAAGTCAACTTTGCAAGATATGCAGATGATTTTATTGTCACTGCAAAAACAGAGGAAATAGCTAAAGAAGTTAAAGAATTGATTAAAATCTTCCTGAAAGATAGAGGTCTTGAATTATCTGAAGAGAAAACGTTGATCACCCATATAGATGATGGTTTTGACTTTCTCGGATGGAATTTCAGAAAATATAATGGTAAACTTCTCGTCAAACCGTCCAAGAAATCCATCGATAAATTTACTGAAAAAATCAGTAACACAATTGAAACGGGAAAAACTTGGAAACAAGAAGAACTCATTGACACCCTTAACCCGATAATAACAGGCTGGTCTAACTATCACCAATCTGCCGTATCCAGTAAAATATTCCACAAACTTGATAATAAAATCTGGAATATGCTCTGGCATTGGGCTAAAAGAAGACACCCTCATAAACCTAAACAGTGGATTGTCAGCAAATATTGGCACTCTTCTGGGAAAAGGAATTGGGTATTTTCTGGGGGAAATAAACAACTGAAACTTCTGTCTGATAAAAAGATAGTCAGGCATACGAAATTGAAGTTAGACATGAATCCCCATCTTGATAAAGACTATTTTGTCTTAAGAAAGATAAGATTGGGGGTCAAGAAATTAAAAGATGTGACTAATAAAGTGTTGGAGAAAACAAAGAAGATTTTGCAACCTGAAACTGAGACCATGACAATGAGCTGCTGCCCGATTTAAAGGGTTATCGAATACTTGAGCCGTATGCGGTGAAAGTCGCAAGTACGGTTCTTGGAAGAGAGAGGGCGAGTAATCGCTCTTTCTTATTCGACTATGAAGCGAAAGTTTCATGTACGGTTCTGAGAAGAGGGGGGGCGAGTAATCGCTCTCTCTTATTCGACACTTATGGTAAATAAGTATTTAACATAAAATATATATAACACTTCATAGATAATGAATAGAAAATATGGCTTTTCGCATCGTCCAGGCAATTTCTAAACAACGAACTAAAACGAACTGGGACGAACTCATATTACCCGGAGTTCGTTTCGAGTTCGTCCCAGTTCGTTGTTTTTTATGATATATTTGGCGGAACACTATAAATCAAGGGTTACAGTATTGCCTTCAAGCACATCCTTTTCACTGATGTCAATTTGCTTTGAGATGCTGCCTGCTGTTATGGTATAAGGTTCTGCTGGCATGGTATCGAACTGCGTCTCTCCGGGAATGGCGCCGAGCGTTGAATAAGGAACTGTAAATGCATAGGTTCCGTTAGAGGATGTGGTTGTCTGTGAATATTGAATTGTCCTTCCGATATTTGTTTTTATGGTGTTCGAGATAGTAACTGTGCTGTCCGAGGGGGCGCGTCCCGTGATATTCGCGCCTTTAACAAATTCAAACACCTTGACAAGCCCTGAATTCTCCAACGGGATATTTCCCCCGTACAGGACATTATAGATGTTCTTATACCCCTGTTCATCGCCGTACGGATTCCGCTGTGACTCATGCACAAGCCTGTAGCGCGTAAGACCGTTGCCGTCAAAAATATGGAGTTTTGCTTCCATGTTCTCGTAATATCTCAATGAAGGCACTCTCTGCATGCCTTCTCTTGTCCTTATCTGGGTATTATAAGGGTAGAATTCATTCGGTGCATAGTCTTCATTCCATATCCCAAAGATTCCCATTATCTGATACGCCATGTAGGCGTTGCTCACAACATAACGTGCGCCGGGTTTTCCATTGATGCCGAGAGCATAAAGGACATTGTTCGCTTCCTCCTCGGTTTTAGCAGTCAGGAAGGTTGATGCGCCCGGAAGATGCGATGAACCCCCCCCGATGCCAGACTGGAAAGGATTTGCGTTAGGTATCCTGTGGCCCCAGTATGTTATCACATGACCGTAATCCCACCAGCTCATGACGCCGTAAGCGGTATCTGGGTATGAGTATGGAGCAGTCAGGTTTTGGGGCGCTTTATAAACCGCAAGATAATCCAATCCCGGGTCAGGAGTATTATAGCGCATCCATGTCATGGTCTCAAGCCATTCTGAGAATCCACCGCCTGAAGGCTCACTTCCGCCCCATCTGGATATCGGGTTCTCACCAATGGCTGTGGCAACAGCGCTTGGATATGCAAAGAATATTACCACAATCACCACTATTGCAAGGGAAAGTATTTGGGATATGCCAAAGTTTTTCGCATCGATCTGCCAGTTCCATCCGCCCCATTTTAATACTGCCTCACAAATGAACCCTCCTGATAAACCCACCAGCAGGGCGGCGTTCACTGCAAAATAATAAGCCCACCGGTTTTGCCCGTACATCGCAACAAGCATCACGATGCTCCAGACTAAGAAGAGCATGTCCTCAGCTCTCTGTTTTCTGGCGATCCTGTAGCCAATAACGCCCAGAATCGCTATTATGAGCCAGAGTACAGCACCATCATTCTGGAAGAATCCCGCGATGGGGAAATTGCTCCAGAACATGCCCGGCCTATCAAAAATAGACGAGGCTTCGCCGATGGTTGCGGCGCCACCAGTGTGGACCATCGTTATGATGGTGGGGGCAAGCATAAAAGAACTGTACATTTGAGGCAGAACCGTTTTTACTATTAACAAGGCTAGCACAAAGAACCCGCCCAGAAAAAGTGGGTAATAATAAGATTTGTATCCTCGTTTTTTTATCTCGTTTGAGATAATGCTTAATGCGATCGGCATACTCATACCTACGAAAGGCACTGCTACATGGAACCACGAATATCTAGTTATCCCAAAACCACCATCTGTATTAAAATATGGTAATATGGATATTAAATTGATCAAGAATAGAGGCACTGCTGCTATGGCAATGTAGTCTGTTGACCTGCCACGCATGTCGTCTATTATATACTGAATTAGAATAAATATAGCAATGATCAAGGCAAAAAATGGAGCCCCTGGCCAGGAAAGCTGATAAGCGGCAAGCATTATACCGGCAAACATTGAATACAACAATGGCTTTTCTTTCAGGCTAACTTCAGAAAATTTTATATTTCTTTCCCTGCCTGCTTTTAATGCAAAAATAAAGAAGGCAATGATCGCAGTACTGAAAAACACCTCTGCCACATGGTTGTCAGTGAAGCCCAGCGTTGAACGGGAGAAGAACTGTCCTGGCAATATTGCGATCATAAATGCTGCAAGAAGACCTGTGGCCCTGTTGCGCAGGCTTTTACCTATATAATACACAGGGAAAACTATAAGAGCGCCAAATATTGAAGGGAAATAGGCGCCTATGGTATTCACGGTTTGCATATTGTAGCTGCCAAGACCAACTATTAGAGAGATAGTAGCGATCAATTGGGTCCATAGAGGTCCCCAGTGCAAGGTATTGCCGTATGGATACAAAGTAAACACGTCATACATGATCCTGTGAGGAAAATTGTATAAGGTATTTTCCACAAGGCGCATGTGGAAGACTGCATCATCTGAAGCAAAAGCAACCACACCATTCCTGAAGACGCTATCGTAGGGCATCACTGTTCTTAGATAGAGCGAAAGAACGAACGCAGCTAAAAGAAGGATACCGAAAATATAATTAGAATAGGATGGTATTATTAACTCGGTTTTAGATTCCTTTTTACCTTTCTTTACGGATCTTTTGTAGTCTTGCTTTTTTTTGTTAATAGTCATATTATCTCTGAAATAACTTTAAGATACAGCTTGCTTATAATATCCCACCCTAATGCTGGAGTGCTATATATTTTTTCGCTTCCAAAGTGCTTAATGAGTTGCATCTTTATAGCATCACTGTCCCTGGGAGGCACAAAAAATGTTCCATCATAGTGCGCCATAGATTCTTTTAATCCACCTACTTCTGAAACGATCACCGGTTTTCCAAACGTCATCGCGATATGGGCTACAGCGCTCTGTGAAGACCTTGTATATGGCAGGACCACAACATCTGCAGCACTGAAATATACTGGAACCATATCATCTGAAACATATTCATTGATGAGCGTGATTTTCTCCCGGTATCTTGATGATCTTATTTTGTTAAGCAGTTCCTCCTGTTCTTCCCATATTTCTCCAACAATAAGCAGCCTGCTTCTTTGTGCAATGCTTTCTGGCAGTTGTTCAAATGCCTGGATCAGGTAAGTAATTCCCTTATATTTCCTGATCAGACCGAAAGACAGGATTACATAATCCTCCTTAATAGAAATCATTTCCTTTGCTTTTTTATTTCTTATTATTTCACCGTAGTGATCATATAAACCAATTGGTACTACATGAATATCTCGAGCGTCAATTTTATACCTTTCAGCTATCAGGATTTTATCAGTGGATGAGTGGACAATAAAAGCATTGAGATTTTTTCGAAGAATGGTCCCCATTAAACGAGAATACAGGCGAAAAGGTAGAATGCCCTCTTCCAGAGGGTCAACGACTTCATGAAATTCTATGATCAACTTTGATTTTATTAATAAACCCATTATTTTTAACAACAATTGCATATGAGATACTGAAGATGTCCACCATTGCAGAATAATGACATCAGGCTTTTCCGTTTTAATATATCTATATGCACTGTACCATGTTAATGGATCGTTATAATCCATGCCGTCAAATACCCGCACTTTTGAGGAGAACTCAAGGTGTGAAATATCTTTGCCTACACGAGTATGCCCCGGGAATAAGAATTCCGGCAAAAGTTTCCTGAAACAGATAACTGATACAGTTCTGGAAGTCGATAAAGCATTCGCCAGCCTGATAGTATAATAACTGATGCCGCTTAAGAATCGCTTTGATGGGCCAACGATACAGATTTTTACATTATGCATAGTATTTGTAATACATTATGTTTATATTAAATTAATGCATTGTTTAAGCCGAGGACATTAATAAGTGAAAATCGTTCAGGTCTGCCCCCGCTATTATCCTGATATCGGGGGAGTGGAAACGTTTGTACGGGAAATCAGTGAGCGACTGGTAAGACGTGGATTTGATGTTGAAGTTGTCTGCACCGATCCAACCGGCAAATTACCTGAACACGATGTAATAAATGGAGTTACAATAAATCGATTCAGATCATTCGCACCCGGCGATGCATACTACTTTGCGCCTCAAATTTATTTTTATTTGCGGAATCACCACTACGATCTAATACATGCTCACAGCTACCATGCATTTCCGGCGCTGTTTGCAGCACTTGCAAAGAATAAAAGCAGGCTTATCTTTACGCCATATTACCATGGAGGGGGACATACTCGTATCAGAAACTTTCTACATATACCATATAGATCACTGGGCAGTAAGATATTCGAAAAGTCTGATAAAGTGACATGTATATCAGAATATGAACGCAGGAAAGTTATCTTAGACTTTAGTGTGCCTCTGGCAAAAATTGAAAAAATACCGATAGGGTTGAACCAGGAAGAATTTGAGACACTCAAATACCAAAAAAAAAATAAAGGTGAGAAAACACTACTATACGTCGGACGTTTGGAAGAATATAAATGCATCCAGAACATCATCAAAACACTCCCCTATTTAGCAGGATTTAAACTGGAAATTATCGGAAAAGGATCATATGAAAAACGTCTGCATGAACTGGCGGAAGAACTCTCAGTCACGAAACAGATCAACTGGTATAAAAGTATGAAGCGAGAGGAACTGCTGCATTATTACGCATCAGCAGATGTATTCTTGATGCTCTCAACACACGAATCATACGGTATCACTGTGGCAGAAGCCCTCCTGGCTGGAACACCTTGCATTGTGACGACTGGAAGCGCTCTTGAGGAATTCGTAGATGGAAAACAATGCCTTGGCATAGAAAAACCAATAACTTCTGATAAGCTTATTCTAGCCATAAAGCAACTTTATGAGTCAGGTATTAAAGATACTATGGAAAACATAAATATTACAATTTTTAACTGGGATGAGGTAACAGATAAATTAATTGATGTATATAAAAACCCACTATGAAAATTGCCATCGTTGTACCCTACTTCACGCCTTATGTGCGCGGTAATGAATACGGACTTGCACATAGCCTTGCTAAACTGGGGCACACAGTAACAATTATTACGTCCTCAGCCAGAGCCCCCAGAGAGAATATGCTCAAAAATGCAGCACTGAATAAAATGCCGGATCTAAATTTCAACGTGAAATACCTGCCCTCAATTATAGATTTGGGAGACAATCCCATTACAACAGGAATAAAGAATTACATAACAGGGCAGGATTTTGTTATGCTCCAGGAAGACTACCCGCTCATCTGCCATAAAGCATTTAACGCCGCAAAAAAATTTGGTATCCCTACGATTTTATCATCCGAGCGAACATACTATCCCGAAAACATAGCAAAACGATTAGCTCTTAAAATACTGGATGCAACAACCAATAAAACATTAAGAAATAAGGTTGATGTGCTCACTGCACACTGCTCTGCAGCAAAAGAATTTATGAACCATGAGCTGGGGGCTAAACGGGAAATAACTGTAATAAATGTCGGTGTGGATACACAGTTGTTCAGACCGGTTCAGTCTGAAGTAAAATATCTCAATAAAGACGAGTTTAAGATACTAACGGTAGCGAGGCTACATAGATATAAAGGACTTAATTATTTGATAGAGGCGATGAAAACAATTAGAAAAGAAATACCTGATGTCCATCTTTACATCATGGGAAAAGGACAGGAAGAAAGAAACCTCAAGAGATTGACAGATAAACTGCAGCTTAATAGCTCGATAACGTTTCTCACAAAACCAATCCCAAATTATGAAATGCCTGAACTTTATTCGGAATGCGACATATATGTACAACCAAGCATCATAGAGCCCTATGGAATAGCAGTGCTGGAGGCGATGGCATGTGGAAAACCTGTTGTCGGGACAAATGTTGGGGGAATGAGGGATACAATAAATGAAGAAACTGGATTTCTGGCCGAGCCTGGAAATTCGGAGGAGATTGCAAAGTATATAAAATTATTATATAATAAAGATACAAGAAAAAAAATGGGTATAAGTGCAAGAAAAAGAGCTGTTGAGGAGTTTGATTGGAGATGCATTGCACAAAAATACGTTGGAGTGATAAATGCAATCAAATGAATATTGGAGAGAATTTATGTATCATTTCAAGAAGAGGTTAATATGCGAATTCAAATAATTAGCCATAATCAAGAAAAAAATCCTGCCGCAATCAAGATGCGATGGCACTGGCTTCCAATGTATTTTGAGGAATTCGGGCATGAAGTAGACCATGTATTCAAGCAGGATTGGAAATACTTTTATTACAGATACCTGAAGTTCAAACCAGATGTTCTAATATCAGTTGGTCCGATTGCGTTTATGCCCTCTTTGTTAAAGAAAATGGGGTTGATAAGAGCGCCTCATGTCCATGATTGGACTGATGATAACGTTGACATAAATGGAAAAGAGCATGGTATTACAAAGATGGCGCTCTATGAGTATTTTACTGTGGAGAACGCAGATTATATTATAACTCCAAGCATATATAGAAAAGAAAGATGTGAGCTATGGGGAAAAAATGTTTTATATATTCCACATGGTGTGGATAAGGATTTTGATAAGAAAGAACCAGCAAAACTCAAGGGGAAAGTCAAGATAATGTACGCTGGAGAACAATCTGAAAGAAAAGGTGTTGATAAATTGGTCGAAGCTGTGAAGGATATGGACTGTGATTTATATTTGTTCGGTAAAACAAATATAAATTTTGAAAAAATAGCCTCAAAAGAAGTTCATTTTATGGGGCTGGTAGATCAAAAAGAGATACCGGGTTATTTGAAAGCGATGGATATTCTGGTTTTGACAATGGATAATGATAGCTGTCTTAAAATGTTTGAGTATATTAAAGCAGGAAAATCAATTCTGGGAATAAGGGGCAAGCTTAATTATGTTCTTTCTCATACAGAAAATGCTTATTTAACCGATGACCTGGCAAAAGGTTTAATGGTGCTAATAAACAATAGCGAATTACGAGATCATTTAGGAGAAAATGTTAAGAAAATTAAAGTAGATACATGGGAAGAAATTGCAGAAAAATATATTGGATATTTAACTAAAATCATTAAGGAATATCATGATGAAAAAATCTTACTATGAATAATTCAACAGAAGGACGGCCTAAAATATCGATTGTGATCCCGGCTTATAACGAAGAGCAAAGGATCAAAACTGTTATTAAAAATTATTGTGGCTTTTTCCATGATTTCGAACTTGTTGTGGTATGTGATGGTATAGATAGTACCAACAAGATTGTTAGGGAATTAATGATCAGTTGCCCCCAAATAAAACTTTTGGAATTTAGCAATAGATTGGGAAAAGGACAAGCTATTAAAGAAGGTTTGAAAAAAGCTATTGCCGATAAAGTTGGATTTGTTGATGCTGATGAATCAGTGGAGGCAAGCGATGTAAAAAAAATGTTCGACGCTCTTTCGTATGCTGATGGAGTGATTGCATCACGAAGATTAAAAGAATCAAAGATTCTTATTAAACAGCCTCTAAAAAGAAGGATTTCAAGCGGTATTTTCAATATCTTTGTAAGGATTTTATTTGGCTTGAATTTTAAAGATACTCAATGTGGTGCTAAAGTATTCAGAAGAAATGCAATTGAAGAGTGTTTATTTGAACTAAATACAAAAGGATTTGAATTTGATGTTGAACTTCTTTGGAGATTAAAAAAAAGGGGACTTAATATTATTGAATTTCCTATCACATGGAAACATTCGGAAGGTTCGAGTTTTGGATTATCAAACGCCCCAAAAATGTTTTTTTCCTTATTGAAGGTTAGAATATGGAATTAAAAGAATATGAAAAGATGTATGAATTTGAAGAGAAATATTGGTGGTGGATCGGAAAGCGTGATCTAGTAAATACTATTCTGGGTCAATTACATGGAAGTTTTGATAAAATTTTAGATGCAGGATGTGGAACTGGATTTAATTTAAACTACTTGAAAAATAAAGGAACTGTTATTGGTTTAGATTTTTCTAAGGATGCACTCAAATTTTGCAGAATTCGGGAACATAAAGATCTTATTCAGGCAGATGCAGAAATATTACCTTTGAAGAATGATGCGATTGATATCATGATTGCACTTGATTGCCTTGAACATTTAGATGATGTCAAATGTTTGAAAGAGTTTTATAGGGTCCTAAAACCGAATGGCTATTTGATCATTACAGTGCCTGCATTCATGTGTTTATGGAGTAAACATGACGAAGCATTGCACCATAAAAGAAGATATGATAAGCTACAATTAATAAATGTTTTACAATTTAATGGTTTTATTATCAAAAAAATCAGTTATTGGAATTTTTTTTTGTTCTTGCCGGTAGCAGCTTTAAGATTAATAAAAAAAAGTGGCAAAAATCAGAAAATAGAAACTGATGTTAAAGAAATGCCAAAAATCATTAATAAGATATTGAGATCGATTTTGAGATTAGAGGCATATCTAATCTCAAGATTAAATTTGCCAATAGGTGTGAGTATGGTTTGTGTTGGAAAAGCAAATAAACCCTCAAATTTCCATCACAGGTAATTATGCGATAGAATATTAAATCTTAAATATATTTTTTAAAAAGAGAATGCTTTATAAAAACCTACTATTAAGAAGATCAACATCAAAGCTATGAATATTAGAGATGAGACTTGTTTATATATTAATCCTTTTTTTGAAAAATTTTCAAGCTCAAGATTTATTATAATAAAAAAGGCAGGCAGCGCCGGTAATAGATATCTGGGATATGATATGTAGCCAATAACTAAAACGAATAAGATAATTATCGCAGCCCAGCAGCCTAATAATATAAATTCATTTTTTTTATTTTTCGCACCAACATAGGTGCTTATAAAAAATCCAATCATGGAAACAATACTAAATAAATATAAAAGCAACTTTGCTAGATTGAATAGTGCAGGATGAATATGATTTAATAGCGATTCCACAGCCCACAATCCTTCAGCACCATGTACAGGAACATCTGGTGGAAAGATCAATCTTAAGATAAAAAAAGCAATTAAATAAAAAACGATTAAACCAGAAATGACATACTTTGGGGAAAAATATTGTTTTAATACATAGGTATATGGGAAGTAAGCCAATGGAAATACACCCAAAAGCAAAAGAACTGAAAGATTGCCTAAGACTTGGTAACGCGGTACTAGCGTACCAAAAGTCAGATAGGCAGAAATTCCAAACATGTTTGTAATACTGCCTGGATTTGCAAGCATATATAAAAGCCATATACCAGTCATCAATAAAGGTATAATAACTATAGATAAAAACACTCTTTTTGAAAAAAATAATCGAATTCTACCTGTTAATAAAAGATATAAGAAAAAAATTGGAATAATCATTAGTCCTGTATAACTGGTCAAGATAGAAAGACCCGAAAATATCCCACCAAGCCACATCATCATATTTTTATTATTCTCAATTCCCATATAAATAAAATATATACTGCATATGAAGAATAAAAAGAATGGAATATCAGTTATGGCTTGCATGCTTAGTGACCAATGTTCAGGACTTACTGCAATCAGTAACGCAGTCATAACTCCGATCTTTTTTCCAAATAATTTCATCACAAAAAAATAAATCACCAGGACACTTATCGATCCCATTAATGCAACCATTATGCGTGTTGAAATATAGTGATCTCCAAAAAGATACATATTTGAGGCCATAAGATAAGGGAATATCGGACCATGAGTGGTCGTCCAGATATTTGGATCGGGAGATAAAGGATTTAAGGGATTCTCCAATATATGGGCGGCAACATTTCCATAAAAATCTTCATCATATTTACTATAAGGAACATTCAAAGCTAAACTGTGAAGAAGTAGAGCCAATGAAAAAAGCATAATAGGTATGTAGTTATTTTCTATTATTTTTAATATTTTTTCAGTTCCTGACTGTAGAACCAAAAAACAACGCTTACCTATCATATTTGACAGCTACATTTTGTTTATATTATATAATCATATTGTTTGGGAGAAGTCATCTTTGATAAGTATTTACTATATTATCGTTCTGAATAGATTTAATAATAGTTTAATAAATTTTGCGTAAAATTTATAACTACCAAATACTATTAGATTTATCTTCAAATTGAAAAAAATTTTGTGAGGGAATTCTATAAATACCAAATTATACGCTATTGAACGATGAAACAAGTAATATAGGTGTGCAATAAAATCAACGAATTTTTTGTGGGATTGTAAAAATGTGCGGAATATGCGGAACGGCTGGGTTCAGTGATAGGACTTTGCTCAGGAGGATGTGCGATGTTATTTCTCACCGCGGTCCTGATGATTCGGGAATGTTTCTTGAAAATGGAATCGGTCTGGGACACCGCAGATTAAGTATTATTGACATAAAAAGCGGGCATCAGCCAATCCACAACGAGGATGAATCCATCTGGATAGTATTTAATGGGGAAATATATAATTATCTCAACTTGAAAGAGGAGCTTGAGAAACGAGGACATAGATTTTATACGTCCTCAGACACCGAGGTTATAGTCCACTTGTATGAAGAATTCGGCGATAAATGCCCAGAAAAATTGTACGGCATGTTCTCTTTTGCAATATGGGATGAGAACCGGAAAAGGCTTTTCCTGGCAAGGGACAGACTTGGAAAAAAACCACTATACTTTACCTGTCTTGATGGTAAATTTTTATTTGGGTCAGAGATAAAATCCCTATTGCAGTATAGCGAAATTGAGCGGAAAGTGGATATTCAGGCTCTGCATCATTATCTCACTTTCAGTTACGTACCTGGACCTATAACAATGTTCAAAGGGATCAAGAAACTGCTTCCCGGGCATACATTATGTTTCGAAAATGGAAATATCGAGATAAAAAAATACTGGGATTTATCTCTTGATACATCAGGAAAGCGCCAGTCTGATGAATATTACATTAATAAAGTAAAGGAACTGTTGACAGAAGCCATTAGATGCCGCTTGATGAGCGAGGTTCCCCTGGGTGCTTTTCTTTCTGGCGGTCTTGATTCAAGTACGATCGTAGCCATTATGAGCGGTCTTATGGAAGAACCTGTAAAAACAATTACTGCCAGTTTCGAGGATGGAGGTTCATATGATGAATCAAGATATGCTAAACTTGTGGCTGAACATTTTCAAACAGAACACCATGAAGTTTTATTAAAATCTAAAGATATTGGCATCTTACCTGAGATCATTTGGCATTTTGATGAGCCAATTCTTGATGCAGCCGCGATCCCGGAATATATGATTGCAAAAAAGGCAAAGCAGTATGTGACTGTCGTGCTGTCCGGTGATGGGTCTGATGAGTTGTTTATGGGATACATACAGCACAGCCTGCTCCCGAAGATATATAAATATCAAAGCCCATTTCCAGGATTTGTAAAAAGAAATTTGGCTCCAAGAATTGCCCGGTTTTTATCTGGTGCGATCCCATCAAGAAAAACCAAACGATACCTGGGTTTTGCAGCAAATCTTGGTATGACTCTCGGAGATCAGAAGGGAATGTATAAGACGATGATGGAGCGGTTTACTGAACCTGAAATAGAAAAGCTTTTCGCAGTTAATCCGAAATATACAGATGATGTGCTTCAGTCATATTTCATGAATCAAAATTTTTTGAATAATATGTGCTCTTTTGAGATGAAAATAAACCTGCCAGACAATTACCTTATGAAGGTTGATAAAATGACTATGGCACACGCTATTGAAGCAAGGATCCCATTTTTAGATCACAGGCTGGTGGAGTTTGCGGGGACGATTCCGAGAGATTTGAAACTTAGGGGTTCGAGTGAGAAATACATACTGAAGAGAATAATGAAAGGGATCTTGCCTGATGAAATAATAAAACGAAAGAAGCACCCTTTTATAGTTCCGATCGTAAAATGGTTCGAGAAGGATTTAAGAGAGCTGACGAGCGAGCTGCTTTCTGAAGAGAATATAAGAAAGCAGGGTTATTTTAATTATGATTATGTCGGAAAAGTCTTAAGTAAGAATAATCCGGATTATAATCAGCCATTGTCGTTGATGTACTTCCAGTTATGGCATAAGATATTTATCGAAAGCGATGATATATATAAACCGAAGTTACTATTAGATAAGATTATATAAATATGGAGTTGAAATGTTAGAGCCAATTTTTTAACTAATGTCGGTAGGAAGAATCTTAATTAAAAGAGCGGTGAATGATATAATACTGTATATCACCAAAAGTATTAATAGAGAAGATTTCGTACAGATGGCCCTTAAGCAATGATATTCACATATGACAGTTCAAGGAGAATGAAGAATCCGGTTGAAGATGAAGTGATGGGTGATGGATAAGTGAGAATTTATGAATATTGTAGATAAACCACAAGAAATTAAAAAAGTAATTCAAAGCTTCAGCAATGAATGGGCTGAGCATGAATATGGACAAACCAGAACATGGGGACTCAACGTTGGGCAGAGAAAACAAAGATTTATACATCAAATGGACTTGCTTGATCCGAATGAGTTAAAAGGCAAATTGTTACTCGATGCTGGTTGTGGAAATGGGGAACTCAGTATTGGATTGAGCACTTTAGGATTGAGGGTTGTGGCGATGGATTTAAGTAGAAGTGTTTACCGGGCAAAAGCGTTCGATAAAGATAAAAAAATCGAGATTGTGCGAGGAAGCGTATCCCACCCACCATTTAAACCAAATACCTTTGACATCGTTTTCAGTAGTGGAGTATTGCACCATAACCCGGATACAAAACATGCATTTATCAAGCTTTCAACAACCGTCAAAGAAAGGTATTATGTATGGGTATATAAGAAATTCAGTTTAATGAAGGCAAGTAAATTAAAATTATATTCATACCATGTATTGAATAAAATCATAGCCAACTCTCCGGGCAAACTCCAAACTCTTCTCCTTTATATGATATTGCCTGTTGCTATGTTAAAACAGTACATAACAAAAAATTCAAATAATACATGGAGGGAAATGATGATTTTAAACCGTGATGGTTTTACACCAGTATATGCTCATCGTTTTGAACCAAATGAAGTTATTGGTTGGTTCAAAGAATTAGGATATAAGAATATTAAAATCACTGACACTGAAGAAGATTGTGGATTTGGTATTTTAGGGATCAATGGTATAAATCAAATAAAATTATGAAACAAAATCTTATGGATATTCTGTGCTGTCCCATGTGCAAAGGCGACCTTATGCTTGAGGTCAATGACGAGAATGAAAAAGAGATTGTGAAGGGAACACTCTACTGCGGAAAGTGTAAAGAGTATTATCCTATTGACGACGGCATACCGAACATGTTGCCGCCTGAGTTAAGGGAGTAGCTATATATTTTGAAAAATAGGTGATAATTATTACTATTGACGTTTGTTTAGTGGTCCCACAAGGAAGGACGACTTCATTAATCCCACCATTAGCTCTTATGTGTATTGCTGGATATTTAATAAAACATGATATAAAAACAAACATAATTGATTTAAAAACCAGTCCTTACAACGAAACGTTTGATAAAAATGAAATAATAAAAAAGATTATTGAACAAATCAAAATCGCTAACCCCAAAATAGTTGGAATTACATGTTTATCTCCTGAAGTTAAAGATGTTTTATATTTATCTACATTAATTAAAAAAGAATTAGATGTTACTATTGTTGTTGGTGGAGTTCATCCCACATTA
>Ga0180732_1001276_pt1 | contig 16115 bp, 17 predicted proteins | sample KR11_01MetaG_FD_148674 | JGI IMG/M metagenome (GOLD analysis project Ga0180732, IMG submission 148674) | Groundwater microbial communities from the Olkiluoto Island deep subsurface site, Finland - KR11_0.1 MetaG | ecosystem: Environmental > Aquatic > Deep subsurface > Groundwater | place...
CTGAGGTACGGCCCCCCGTAACGATACAAGAAATCCATGGGCGAAAAGCCAGCCAGGCTGCAATATTCGGCTAATGGTGACCACACAACATATGGTATGCGCTTGAGTCAAGTGCATACCCACATAATTTTATTTATTTTATAACATTTTTTAATATTAAATAATATATAAAAATAGTTTATAATAATAAAAAGTATAAAAGCTATTTTCTGCCCTGAAATACACCTTGATACTTATACTTGTCTGACATATACTATGGTATATACCATCAAAGGAGGAACAACTATGAGTCAAGTAGCTAAAATATTCACCAATGGCCGTAGCCAGGCGGTACGCTTACCGGCTGCTTATCGTTTTAAGACCAAGGAAGTCTTTATTCATCAAGATATGGAAACAGGTGATATAATCTTGTCAAGCAGACCGGATGATTGGGATGATTTCTTCAAAGCGCTCAAGACCGCCGATGTGCCAAACAACTTCCTGGATGAAAATGATCGCAACCAAGGAACACAGAATCGTGATCCCTTCGAGGGGTATGACGAATGATACGGTACATGCTGGACACCAACACAGTCAGTCATCTTCTTAAAGGGCATCCGGCTGTTGCCAGACGGTTGATAGCTGTGCCAATGAGATCTCTATGTATCTCAGCTATCACCGAAGGTGAATTGCTTTTTGGTTTGGCAAAGCGTCCGGCAGCTAAACAACTTCAAGTTGCCGTACGGGAATTCCTCAAGCGCGTTGATATACTACCATGGGACAGCGTTGCTGCAGAGCATTACGGGATTGTACGAGCCAATATGGCGAGTCAAGGAAAGGTTCTATCACCACTTGACTTGTTAATAGCCACTCACGCATTAAGCGTGGACGCAGTTTTGGTTACAAACGACCAAGCCATCAGCCAAATGCCTAATCTTCACCTTGAAGACTGGACAAATTGAATAAAAAAAGCCGTCCCCCGAAGGAGACGGCTGTGATTGAATTGTTATGCGGCGACCGCCATGGTTTTTAACTCTGCCATTCGTTCGGTCAAAACCCAAAGAGCCTGATTCAGCTTGATATTGCGATCAAGTGACTGGACTGCTCGGGTAGTAACTTTACGAGGGCCATTCTCTCCATATACTTTGCCTTTTAATCCGCCTTTTATGATATTTTCCTGGACCCGGTTGAACACGGTCCATAGACTGTTATTTCCATCACCAGAACGGCGTTGTGTCAAGAACCGTTCTGGTGAGATGGGAGCACTTCCCAAATCATCATATATCAGCTTGTGAGCGGATTCAGCATAAGCGATCTGCTCATTGTATTCGAGCGAAATGCCTTTCAAATAATCCATCTGGTCGTTGATGAGAGTTGCGGATGCGGTAATCTTATCAGCCGATTCAACAAAATCATTCTCATTGAACCCGACGTGACGATGGGTGAAGTTGGCAAAATCTGATGCAACCATCAGACCATTACCACAAACCAACCGCCAGACTGAAGCGATCAACTTGAAAGAACTACCCAGATCGTGAGAATTATAGAGAACCAGATCGACCCGCTCATCCTTCGGCTTCATTGCAAAGTTTTCATTCCTGGTGAAACGAATGCAATGCTTCTGAAATCCTTCCTTATCCAAGATACGGGTGCCGCTTTGCTCAGCTTTAATCGGAAACCAGCCGGCATCACGCAACAGGTCAACTGCTTTCAATGTTGGAACAAAGGTGTAACGACTTGAAACCTTGTCAACAGGTTCAGTGGCGCCTGCAGCAGAAGCATACTTAACGATAAGGTCATTGCTCAAAAAAGTTGGTGCGGTCATGGTCGTGTCTCCAAATTGAGATTAAAAAAATTAGGGACAAGACCCCCGTCAGGGAGGTTTTGTCCCTGATGGGTTGATATGATTTAGTCGGTGTGGTTAGTCAGGGTCGTTTCAGCCAGCAAATATGCCAGTAAAAATCTGAAAGAATCCTGCCAAACAAAGGATGTAAAAGAAGTTTGCTATCATGGCTTTGCTCCTTATGAGATAAAAAAGGGCAAGACACTCCCGACAGGGGATGTTTTGCCCCTGGTGGGTTGATGGTTTATAGTTGTATTAGGTTATGCCTCCCAACTGGCTTCACATTTTTCACAAATGTATATCCAGCCATATTCACCAAGTTTCTGGGCTTCAATCATCTCGCCACAGTCAAGGCACTTTTCAGTTGGAGGTTGTTCCTTGTCAAATTTTCTTGAAAAAATATTCACATTCTACCTCCGAAGACCAAGAGGAGCACAAGACCCACCGCCCACCGACCGATGCAGACTGACATTATTACCATCAGTCATACCTTGCTGGTAGGCGTTGCCATCAACACGACTGGCTCTTGACATTATTGTTTTTATTCGCGGGAAAAGCCGATTAACTCGCTGGTCAACCGCTTTATCTTTAATCACCATCAATGCGGTACCGGTCATCCCAAAGGAATTACGGCTATCAGTCGGAGCAGTATTCTGCTTCAGACGTTCTAACCGCTGGCTGATTGTTTTGATCATTCCCAGGCGATAGCTGTTATGCAGGGATTTACCGTGAGTTCTGGTAAAATCCTTAGCACAGTTCACATAAGCCTGGCTCATTCGCTTGATGGTTGAGCGCAGTCGTTCAAACAGATCGGTGATGATTATCAAATCTGTCTGGCCGGCCACGAAAGTGAAACTCCAACCATTGCTGTTTCTGGTACGAATTGCTCGGCCATTGAAGGTCTGGGCAATAGAGCTTCCCAGAGAGATTTCCCATGTCTGGGAAGTCTTGGTCAGTCCACATACTTCTGCAGAACCTACATGCGCACCACTTCCGTCAAGAGCCACATCAGCAACAGACAGGTTGTGTTCACGCATCAGTTCCTCGGCCTTCTTCATGGCAAGGGCAGCTTCGTTTTCGTTATCACTTGCAGACAGAGCAAGTAATTTCTGGAGTTTGTCGATTATTTTCTGATCTATCATGGTCTTGTCTCCTTATGAGATTGAAGAATCAAGGGCAAGACTTCCCCATAGGGGTTGTTTTGCCCCGATGGGTTGATTGGTTGTGATATTGGTTGCGTAGACTTGAGCTAAAACTGAATACCACTGTCCATAAAGGACGTTAAATTATCCCCTACGATTATGTGGTCGAGGATCTTAACATCTATGATTTTCAAGATTTCTTTCAGTTTTTTGGTCAATTCAATGTCTTGTGGTGATGGGTCAGTATTACCTGAAGGGTGGTTGTGAGCGAGGATAACCTTTGCAGCATTGAGCCGCAGGGCCTCCTTGACCACTTCACGCGGGTAAACTGTTGTCGAATCAATAGTCCCTTGGAACATTTCTTTCCACTCCAGGATGCAGTTTTTGGTATCCAGAAACAGACAACCAAAGACCTCATGTTGGTAGGAAGAGATTTTTGAGGCTATTGCTTCCTTTGCCGCTTGTGAACCTCCGATAAATTCAGATCCTTTTTTCAGTGTGGAGCGAGTACGGCTACGGCCCTCTTTGATGATTTCGGGGGTTGTCGCAGTGATGTACTGTCCTTGTTCGTCTTGGATAAATAACTGCATCGCCTTATCTCCTTCTGTGAATTAAAAAGGGATACGACCTTACCAAAGACAAAGGGGTTGTTTTGCTCCTGGTAGTTTGATTGCTGCGGGTTTCTGCAACAGATAGCTTCTTTTGCAAGCGCTCTATTTCATTTGCAGCCTCAAAAAGCAGGATGCAATGGCCGAGGTTGGTCTTGTCGGTTCTTTTTGCAGTATTCCGCATACTTCTAATCAGATTGATAATCATATCTTGCCTCCTTTGAGTCGGAATAAAAAAGGGGCAAGACTTCCCCGGCAGGGGTTGTTTGCCCCTGGTGGGTGATATAAAAATGGTGGAATGATTGCTCGGATTTGTATCCGACCCCTCGGATGTAGATCCGAGGTCAACTTCCTTAGATTATTTCTTTCTGTGTTGCGTCAGCGATGGCCTCAAAGAGATAGACGGGATGATGATGTTTCCAGAGCTCTTTCAACAGAGCTACGGGGTCATTACTTCCTATCAATTTCTGTAGGCGCTCTATCTCGTCAGCAGCTTCATGGAGCATATTGCAATGAGGCCAATTATTCTCGCAAGCCCTTCTTGCACTGTTCCGCAGTCGTGTAGTCAGTTTGATTGTGACGGTCGATTTCTCAGTAACTTCCCTTTCTAAGGGTTCGGCCATCATTTCGATTTCTGACGTATTCATGATTTTTCCTCCGTAATGAAAATGGACAAAACTTCCCCTGCAGGGGTTGTTTTGCCCCTGGTAGGTGGGTTATGCCGCTTTTCGTATTTCAGCCAGGACAAAATGCTTCGATTGTTCCGGCTTGTAGATACGGATAGGCTTTTCGTTTATTTCACCGCAACCTTGTCGGTCATACCAGCCAATTTTTCGGCCTGACCAGAAGACGACGCCCTCTTTGAGATTAAAGCGATTGCGGCCTACATAGGCCACTGCTCCATCTTTCTTGACATAGACTGGGCCACGCACGATGTATTGTTGCGTGATCGTGGCAGTGCCGGAGCTTGTCGCCATGGTGGTGGTTGTTGTGATGGTAACGGCCTGGTCATCGTCCATAGACATATTGCCCAGCAACTCTCTTTGTCGGTATCTGGTCCAGGCCTCACTCATATCCTTGACTGCAATCTTGCCAGTCAAAGCCTTTGCCAGTTCGTACATCATGCTGTTTTCTGATTCAGATAATGCGGCCAGCCCTTTATCTGACAGCTCTCCCTCTATGGCTAAAGATGTTTCCATCTTCTGGGCCATGAGTGACAAAGCTTTTTCCTGCATGGTGTCCGCATAGGCCATAAAAAACACCCGCACCGGCTGATCTTGACCGATACGCCATGACCTGCGGCTGGCTTGTCTGAGAGTGAAAACTGAATAGCCGCATTGAAAAAATATAATGGAGGGAAACTCTAAAAGATCGAGTCCGGTTTTCACCAGGTTGGGATTGCAGATCAGGCAGTCATAAAGCCCTGTTTTGATCTGTTCCTTGAGATAGTCTTCCCGATGTTCAGGGGTGACATCTGTACTGCGTAAAATCAGAGGATTCATGTCGTGCGTATGAAGTTTTTCCTCTAATGTTGACAGTAAATCTCGCGTTCCGGTGTGCTCCAGGAAAACAGCTACCTTTCTTCCCTTTTTCTTTTCAGCCGTGATAATTTCCAGCAGCTTTTCTTCTTTAGGCAGCAGGTCAATCTCAAGGGCAGGGGCATAGCCCACTGTTTCCTCTGTACCTGCTATTTCAAGGGTGACAATTTCCTCGCGTCTGCATCCATCAGGATACGCCAGTAAAGATTGAAGCATTTTTCCTAAAAGCCGCATGTCGCCTCGGGCCAATGCTTCAAATGTCGCATCGGTTAAGTCCTTGGCAAGTTGCTTGTATGCTTCTCTCTGCTCATGTTCCATTTTTACCGGAACAATTATCTCTTCGTATTCTGGTAGTGCATCACTCACATCCGCCAGACGAACAAAGGCTGAATGCTCCAAAAGCAGATCAGGTAACAACAGGGGTGATATTCCCGGCGCTTCCTTGACCCGTGATTTTCCGAGTTTCCGGCCAATACTGGCTTGGTTGAGGCTTGCATCTATGTCTTTGGTATCGTAGGTTTTCTGCACAACGCCGTAGCGTTCCGCAAACTGCAATGACCTTCCAAACTCAAAACTTCCTGCCTTCATCTGACGAGAAAACATCCGCCAGAGCAGGTAAAAAAGATTTGAGCTGTACCCACCCATCAAAGTGCCGGTAAGAGCGAGCACCTTTTTGGACCGGGCAATCAGGCAGGACATGGCTTGACCCTGGGCAGTACCGCCGCCCTTGAGTTCATGCACCTCATCCAGTATCAGGAGATCAAAGAAGTTCTTGGGAAAAAACCGTTTGATAAACTCGGCCTTGGCGTAGCGGCGGACTTTGGTTCTGTCTGCCATCCACATCGGGGCCTTGCAATGTTCGCAGGTTTCTTCGTTATCATCAGATGTTATTTGTAGTCCGCATTCCGGACAGCATGGTTTCCCGCGAACAGTAATCAGCTGGGAAACACGCTGAAAATGCAACTTTGCCCGCTCTTTGCCCATCACCCATATCTCCGTACCAACCGGTTTGGTCAGCTGGAGCTTATTGGCTATGAGCAGATCAAGGCTCTTTCCGTTAAGATTGGTGCAATTACAGTTTGGGATTGTATCCTGAGCTTCCCGGATCCATTTCTTGACCAGGTGGCCAGGACATTGAATAAGGATTCGCTTATTATGCTTGGGCAGCAGATGAGCAACAGCCAATCCCATGAAGGTTTTACCCGTTCCCATCTCTCCAACCAGAAAATCAGCTTTATGATCTTCTTTGAAGAAAGATCTGGCTACAGGCAATATGCCTTTTCTGGTTTGAGACTCAAACGGTTTCCGCAATAATTGCTGTAACTTTTCTCTGGCCTGTAAATCCCAATCGTCTTCCGCTTTTGGGGAATAGACAGGGTTCATGTTTTTAACGACTTGGCTTTTGAGTATATCGCCCCACTCGTCAAGAAACTCGGCCAGCTTGACGATTTTTTGAACGTCATCTGGTTCGGCAATGTCGGTGACAGCTTCCATGACTCTCCTTTTGATGGTGATGGTTGAACAAAGGAGAATATGGCCCCGGCAGGGGGATATTCTCCCCTGTATGGGTGGGTAATAACTTTTCTTGCTTACTGGATTTGTCTGTTCTTGATTGCTTCCAGCACATGCGACTCTAATGTTTCATCGCATGGGATGGTCAGAAGATATGCTTCCTGAAACTCACCCTGAAATTCGCTACTTCCAAAGCTATAGAGCTTTTCAGGGGATATCATTGTTTCCCAGAGCCATTCTTGCCACTGTGGTTTCAGCGGAATGGTCGTGGTTGCATCAAGATGACGAAAAGCCCTTTCTTGCACAACAGACAGATCGGGGCCAAAGACAGCAGCAGTATTGTTATTTTTGCTGAAAAGATTGGTGATCAGGACTTTATTAACTGTCTCTCCGATTTTCCGAGAACGATAAGTTTGTGTCGGCCCTGTAAATTTCAGTTCTGTATCAAGATCATCTCCTGATATATGGCAAGATTCTCCGGTGTAAATGAGTGCCGAGAGACTTTTGATGTGGGATGGTGTCCCGATCAAGCTCAACATGCAAGCTTGAATATCGCCACAATCCGTTCTTGCAATGAGAGCATTGCAGTAGGCGGTAAATCCGGCGCATTTAACAGTGAGATAGTTTGTCGTCATTCAAATTTCTCCTTGAGGTAATGGTTAAAACAGGAGAAATCCCCTGTGCGGGAGGTTTCTCCCGTAAGGGTTGGATGAGGATTACTGAACGATAATCAATTCAGCAGTCTGCATGTCGATGATTTTGACGGTCGGGATGTACTGATCTTTGGTGGTAATTGAACCGCCACCATTCTCATTTTCATAGGTCTGGACGATTTTCTCCGTTTTATTGATAACGCCCTTAATGACCAACTGCCGACCATCTTTCTCAATGGCTCCGTTCATATATCCTCCCGCCAGCATAAGGGCCAGGTGGCCGTTTTCAAGCGAGGTCAATGGACGGATATTATTGTTTTTGACAGGAGTAAGTTCCTGCAAAGCATCCTTCAGGATTCCAGCCTTGTTTATCACGGGAATTGCTTCCAATGGGTCAAGGCGATCTACTCGAAAGTTTATTGGTTTAATGGCCGCCGGAACAACGATTGGGGCCATAGTTTCCAGTGGCCATACCTCGCTTTGAAAATCCTCCGGTGTCATGTCAGCCAATTCTTCCAGATGTTCCTGGGTTGCTTTGGCTTTTTCCTCTGAAATGTATCTTTTTTCTCCAAAGACAACGCACTGCATAAAAAGAGGAAATTCATCATCTGGAAATCCCACTACCTGTACCTTGAAATTACGGGCCAGTGTCTTGGCACAATGTTTCAGCACATAATAGGGGATAACAAAAACGAGAATGCCACCAATCTGCAATGTCCGGCTATAAGAGCGTAAAAACTGATGCTCCAGCCGTTTGTCGTCTGTGTGGATTGCGGTATCGTAGGGAGGATTGAGGTAGAGCAGACCAAAGGCTTGTGATGATATTCGAGCCTCGGTTAGAGCGTCGCCCCATACTGCCTTGAAAAGCCGTGTTTTGGCTTCCGTGGCTCGCTGGTGGTCAAGCTCAACGCCATAAGTGAGTGTCGTTTTAATTTCCAGGCTGACGCCATTGATATTTTCTATCGTAGGGCCAGCCAGTCGGGAAAGGGTTTTACCTTTACCACAACAGGGATCTAAAATCCGGGCACCTTCTTCAAACGATATTTTTGTTTTCAGCAGGGAAACAACACTATCCGGTGTAGGATAGAAACCTGCCTTTGCTTGAGATGCGAGTCGTGCCATGTCTTGTCTCCTTATAATGAGAAAAGGGGCAAGACTTCCCCTGCAGGGGTTGTTTTGCCCCTGGTGGGAAATGCACTTACGGTTATTGAATTTCGCTGTATTCGGTAATCAATGCTGGCCCTGCGATATAGTCGTCGTCCATGCCACCACTTGCATGGAGCATTTTAGTGGCATCAGGATTAACTTGGTGCGGCTTCAACTTGCCTTCTTCGTCAATCCACATTACTCGACCATCCTCTATGGTAATTGCTTGCACCATAGAGCAGGAAAGCAGAGAATACATTTCATCCAGCGTAAATTCATTTCCCTTCGCGTAAACATTTGTTGTGGTTCCATCGGGTGTGATAAGTACAGCCATGATCTTGCCTCCTGAAAAAGTAAAAAAGGGGCAAGACTTCCCTTTCAGGGGTTGTTTTGCCCCTGGTGGGTGAACTGGTTCTATCAGTTGATTCAGCTTAAAATGGTACATCCTTCTCCGGCAATGGTGGATTATTCCCATGAGGAGCCGAAGATGAGTCAGTTTCCGTATCAAAGTTATTGCCACCAAGCATTTCCATGCTCTTGGCAATAATCTCAGTGGTGTAACGAGTAATACCGTTCTCTTCCCACTTTCTGGTTTGCATCTTGCCCTCAATATAGACTTTCGAGCCTTTCTTGAGGTGATCTCCGCATATTTCGGCAAGTCCTTTCCAGGCTACAATTCGGTGCCAGTCGGTATGCTCCTGCTGAACTCCTTCTGCATCTTTCCACTTTTCAGTAGTAGCGATAGAAAAAGTTGCCACAGCAGTGCCTTTCTGGGTGTAACGAATTTCTGGGTCATTGCCTAAATTGCCGATTACCATTGCTTTGTTCATGATGATGTTCTCCTAAAAAGATTCAGGAAAATACATATCCCCACAATGGGAATAGTTTTTCCCTGACATGGGTTTATGCCGCTTTTCTGGTTGTGGCTGGTTTGATTGCTTTTGACTTTTTGATCTCCAGGAAAGAAAACGAACTTGATTCCTGAAAATCATTTACCGTATGGCCCTGGTCAGCCAAGAACGCTGTCAGGCGGCTGATGTCAAAAGACTTGCGAGAACGGATTGCTTTGGAAAGGATACTGCCGTTGACTTTAATCGAATGCCCTGCCTTTTCTACTATCTGAAACAGATTGGCTTTTTTGGGTTCGATCTGGTTTTTCAGGCTTTTTTCCTTTTCTTGCAACTCCTGTAATTCTACCAATGAATTTCCCAGTTCCGGAACCTCTTCGGCTGCGAATCTGGGACAAGTAGTGAGATGATTGCAATAGCCACATAAAGGGCTGGGTTCGGTTGCTGGTTTTACCGGATGGCCGATCAACATGAACTGATAATTTATCCAGATAGTTGAAGCCCGTTCGAGTAATCCTGCATACATTGTATCCTCCGGGGTATATCCATTAAAAAACCCAACCTCGCCGCTACCCAAATCAATTGCCAGTACCGCAGCCTTGATCGTGTAATCAGGAAATTGTTCTTTTAACGCTCCCATCTGCATGTACAGTTGAGATTCCCAGGAGGCATAAGGAACATCGGGAAGTGAGCTTACGCTCTTGATCTCCAGAATGGCCTTAATTTTTGGTTGGGTGGATGTGAATACAAAGTCGATATGGACTTTGATAGGAGTAGTACCGGAAGCAATAACCTCAACCTGACGGTCAAAATTATCATAGCCGGCGGCGATCATTGCGTTTGCGACAATATCCTCGGCCATATGTCCTCTTTGGAAGCGGAGTAGCGTGGCAAGGTCATGTTCACCGGGATGAAGCCGTTCAAAAATTACCTTTCGTGGGCATGTTCCAATATCGGATGCGCCAAGGTAACTGCTTCGATCTCCCAGGGTGGTCAGGGTGTGTTGTTTGCTTAATGCCTGCAAGCTGGTCAATAAAAGGGTTTTCATATCCATGTTGTTCCTCCTCAAAAATGAATAATTCAAGGGAGAACACACGGATTTCCCATGAGGGAAGAGTGTTGCTCCCTCGTTGGGTTAAAAAACAAGTTTTTATGCCAGAGTTAATGGGTCAGTTCTTTGTACCAGTTTTTCTGATCCTTATTCCATTTGAAGCCCGCTGACTTCAATAATTCCTTCTTATCGAAGAGCTTATTGCCTACTGCTACCACGAAATTATCAAATTGCTGATATTCAATACCGGCAATCTTAGGCAGGGAAGCAGGATTAGCAGGTTCTGGTGGAGGAACTGGTTGAGACTGAGCAATTGGTTGTGATTCTGGTTGCGTCAATTCTGGTTGAGGTGATGAAGCTGGCAGGGACTGTTGGGTGCTTTTCGGCAAAGATTGTCTCAATGGAGCTTTTGGTCTGTGTGAATTAAAAACAGTCTCAAGTATGCCACGATATGAATCTTGTCCGATCGAGCAAAGAGAAAAGCATTTTTGAAGTGCATCGGTAATTGCCCCTTTTTGAGCATCGCCGACATTGCCTTTCACGATATTCATCTGTCCTTTGTGTGATCCCTTGCAAAGCCATTCATCGGTATCGGTTTTCAAAAATAATTTGACTTCAGTGACGACCTGAGTTTCAAAAATATCCTCCTTAATCAGTTCATAACGCCAGTTTTCCGGTTCTATGATTTGATTGACTGCGTCAAATACATATTGCGGTTTATAGCCATAGCGAATTTGACCAATAACCTTGCCGTCCTTGTCTTTCATTTTAATTTCCTGCACAGCATTGCGGCCAAAACTTCTGATCAATTCGTTAATTTCGTTAATCTTTACTGTGAGTGTTGACATGGTTGTTCTCCTTTAATCTTGTGGATTATGGGAGAAGACAACTATGCCCCTGATGGGAGAGTTGTAATTCTCCCGATTATGGGGTTGGTGTGTTGCTTTATTGCTATTGGGAATCAATGACAAAAGAAATAAGTCGGATTTATCCACAAAAAAGAGGTTCGCATTTGCGATTAAACTTTTCTTATATGGGATGTGTCCAGACGGATTTATCTTGTCGATGGAAAAAAGGGGGTGGTGAAAAGGTTGACGAAGAGGACGATGAAATCAGAAAAAAGATAATCTTGTCGTCTTGTCAGGGTGTGCCATATCCTCAATCATACAAAAAAGAGGTTCGCATTTGCGATTAAACTTTTCTTGCAGAAATATTATGGCATGTGTGAGATCACTGGGTCATTCATCGAAATATATTTATAAAAAATATACCATGAAGCCTCAGTTATTTTCCCGGAAGGGATTACTTAATAAAATTAAGTGGAATTTATATTTCAAATAAATATCTTTTTTGGGGGGAAATCAAGGAAAAGATTCACCGCTACCCCAAATTTATTCAGCCAGAAATTAAATATACGTCGGGGAAATTTATTCACTGCACTCTTGGTTGATTAAAAAATTACTTTTTTAAATTTTAATCATAACTGCTGGATAAGTAAAATAAGAGGCTATATCTTTCAAAAAGTTCTGGCCTGATCGATAGGAGATATCTGGATTATTGATAATGTAAAAATCACCAGATCGTCTGTTGCATTTTATTGTTGGAGTATTTTGTATTATGTTCTTAGAATCCCAGGGGCTTGAATCATAAGATGTTCTCCAAAAACTGGATATCCTTTCATTCTGGATAATATGCAGAAAAGCAATTTTTTCTAAAGCATAGCAAAATTTTAAGAATAATTAACGAAATATTGGTACATTACCAAAATTTCACAGGCTGGCAAGGTAAAGAGCTTGAGTTTGTCGGCAGAAGAAAACATCCCGCACTTTGTGCAAGTCGGGATGATATGCAGATCTGCATGATTACTTGTTGGCTACGTAGGACATTATGGCAAATCGAAAGCGAATTCCGAGCACCACGCAGGCAGAGATTCTTGTTCAAAGTAGGAGACGGTGCTGCATGTGCTATGGACTAAATCGTGATGACTCCATCAAGAAAGGTCAGATTGCTCATTTGGACGGAAATAGAGACAACAACGAACCGGCAAATCTAGCTTTCCTTTGCTTCGATCATCATGAAGAGTACGACTCAACTACAAGTCAGAGCAAGGGATTGCAGCGCGCAGAGGTGGAACAGTATAGGGAAGAGCTTCAGCGACACTTTGGCTCTTGGTCTTTAAACAGTGGACGAGAGGCATTGCTTAACTTTCTGGCGTTTGTTGCAGATTTAGACGCGGTTGCAGAGGCTGTGGTTATGATAACCTAAAATTGACCAGCAAACGGGTATAGTGCTAACCGAAAATTGACCACCCCGGCACATCATTTTCCAGTTAAAATGCGATTTCAAATTTTAACTGGAGGAAAGGAGATTCTGGAGATGGATCAGTATGAGTTTATCAGGACAGCCCATAGGGTTTACGGGAAGAACATTACGGAACTGTCCCGTCAGACGGGTCATTCACGGAACACGATAAAGAAGGCCATTCGGGGCGAGCCGTGGGGGTACAAGGAGCGTGAGTTTCAGGGCTTACCGGTTCTTGGCGGGTATCAGACAATCATTGATGAATGGCTGAAGAAGGATCGGGATCAACCGAGGAAGCAGCGGCATACCAGCCGTCGAGTTTTTAACAGGCTGGTGACGGAGCATGACTTTGCCGGTTGTGAATCCACCGTTCGGCGTTATGTCCGGCAGCGGCGGATAGCGCTTGGTCTTGATCTTTGCAATCAGGTCTTTATCCCCTGTGAGGCGGATGCCGGGCGTGAGGTCGAGGTTGACTGGGGCACGGCTATGGCGATTATTAGCGGGGAAGCGGTTCAGTTGAAGTTTTTCTGTATGCGCAGCAAGTTTTCCGGGAAGCACTTTGTCCGGTTCTACCCCTGTGAGCGACAGCAGGCTTTTTTTGACGCGCACATCCAGGCCTTTGAGTTCTTTGGCGGGATTTTCCCCGTATTGATTTACGACAATCTGACCACTGCCGTTCGTAAGGTACTGCTGGGAAGAGAGCGGATAGAGCAGGAGAATTTTCGTAAGTTCAAGGCCTACCACAGTTTTGAGTCCCGGTTCTGCAATCCCGCCAGTGGCCATGAGAAAGGCGGGGTGGAAGGGCTGGTGGGCTTTGCCCGTCACAACTATATGGTGCCGGTGCCCGAGGCCGAAAGTATCGAGGCGTTAAACGATGCCATCCTGAAGCAATGTTTTGCCTATGACTCCCACAAGATGGCGGGCCGGGATCAGAGCGTTGACTCCCTTTATGAACAGGAGAAGGGCTCCCTGCTTTCTTTGCCGATGGTACCCTTCAGCAACAGCCATGTTCGTGAAGGCCGTGCCGACAAGTACGGCACAGTGATCGCAGACAAGAATCGCTATTCCATCCCCTGGCGATATGTGGGACAAAGGCTGAAGATCGAGCTGCTCGTTGATCGGGTTGAGATCCGTGCGGGCGGCAAGCTCCTTGCCGTGCATGAGCGACAATTTGGCAACAACAAATGGAGCCTGGATCCCCACCATTATCTGGAACTGATCCAACAGCGCCCGATGTCCTTCAACAGTGCCAGACCTATTCGTGAGTGGCGGAAGCAGTGGCCGGAATCGCTGCACCGGTTATTGTCAAGCTTCTGTGCCTCTCAAGGCGAGACCAAAGGGATCAAGGACTTTATCTCGGTTCTGATGCTGTACAAAGATCACGAGCCAGGCGATGTCGAGGTTGCGGTTGAACTCGCTGTGGAAAAGAATCTCAGCGCCAGTGACGGTGTGCGTCACCTTCTGATCTTTGCCAATGAAGCCGGTGATACTCCCCAGCCGCTTGCCGGCTGGCCGAGTCTGCCGCCTCCTGATGTGAGCCTGTACGGGCAACTGGGAGGTGTGCAATGAACGAGAAGGCAACCTTTGTTGAATTGCGCGAGAATCTTAAGTCCTTGCTGTTGTCCACTATGGCGCGCGGCCTGGAATCCCATCTCCGTCAGGCCAAAGAGCATGGCCCCGGCTATGATGAATTTCTGCTGGATTTGACGGTAGCGGAGATTATGGCAAGAACCGAGAACCGGCTCTCCCGCCGGGTTCGCGAGGCCAGGTTTCCGCTGGTCAAGACCATGGAGGGATTTGATTTCACAGTCACTCCTGAACTTGATATCCGGCTGATTCGCGAGCTGTCGGGAGGGGACTATATCAAGGAGCGACGCAACATTATCTTCCTTGGCCGCAGCGGCGCCGGCAAAACCCATCTGGCGACCGCCCTGGGGATTGAGGCCTGCAAGAATAATCACCGCACCCGGTTTGTCAGTTGCTACGCCCTGGTCAATGAGTTGATTGAGGCCCGCCAGGACAAAAACCTGCAGCGGCTTATCCAGCGGTATTCCCGCTACGACCTGCTGATCCTTGATGAACTCGGCTATATCCCCTTCTCTCGGGAAGGATCTGAACTGCTCTTCCAAGTGCTTGCCGAACGCCAGGAAAAAGGGTCGGTGATCATCACCACTAATCTTGGTTTTGCCGACTGGACACAGGTTTTTGGTGATCCGGTGATGACTGCGGCGTTGCTTGACCGACTCACCCATAAGGCCCACATCGTCAATTGCCAATGGGAGAGTTATCGTCTGAAACAGAGTCTGAAAGGCATGGGGCGCAAAACATGATCTGTGGAGATGACAGGAGCCCCTTGCTGAATCTATGACTCAGGGGGGATGGAATGGGGCCCTGCGTAGCATGAGGATGTGAGGCCGTCAAGGTAAACCCTTCGGGTGCTCGCAAAAGCGCTCGCAACCTTGACCGCCTCACATCCTCATGCTGACCGGTGAGTGGCGATGACGAAGGAACGGCTTTCAGCCGCCCCTCGCCTCCGGCGGGGCTCTGACTCAGAAACATATGTGCAAGAGAGGATAAGGTCAGCTTGAGAGGCTGAAAATACTCTCAAGTTACCTCCCTGAAACAACCTGAATTGTTATTTTTTAACCGGGTGAGATCACCTTCACCCTCGTACGTTCACCGCCGGGGGTGGTCAATTTTCGGTTGTCATTTGCAAGGCTGCGATAAAAGTTGGGAAGACACTGACATGCTTTGGCGAGAACCTCGCTTTTGAGGTACTAACTCGCGACAGCGTAACGTACACAGATTCTGATCTTTATGTTCCATACATCGCAGCACTCGATCACTTTGCTTCTTGGGGACTGCTAACTTATACAGAAGAAGAAACCCAGGACCTTGACCTTGAGGGAATGACGGCAGTCTCAGTTCGGGTTAAGCGAACTCAATTTTGCGATGAGGTTTATAGTTCCCCCCAAAGTCAAGACAGAATTTGGGTTAAGTTAAGCTTTTTATTTTGTGCGAATGTTTACCATGTCGCTACCTTGGTGGAGTCCCTCGGAAAGTGGCCGATCTCTGAAGGGTTCCTCAACAAACCCGTAAGAGGGCGGCCACTTTCCGAGGGGCGGGTTGCATGAGACTTTTTGGAGATAATTGTTTTTTTCATCTTTCAAGGTAGATCCTTGCTGGCGGCTGATAATCAAGACTTTGATGCAACCTTTCGTTATTGTAAAAGTAAATGTACTTCTTGATTCCATTATAGGCTTCTCGTGTTGTCTGGTAGTCTTTCAAATAGACTTCCTCATACTTCACTGATCGCCAGAGTCGTTCGATCATGATATTGTCCAGGGCACGCCCACGTCCATCCATGCTGATGCGGATATCGCGGCACTGAAGCACACCGACAAATTTATCACTGGTAAACTGACTGCCTTGATCCGAATTGAAAATCTCCGGTTGTCTTTTGACCAGGGCCTCTTCAAGGGCCTCAATACAGA
>Ga0180732_1001277_pt1 | contig 16103 bp, 18 predicted proteins | sample KR11_01MetaG_FD_148674 | JGI IMG/M metagenome (GOLD analysis project Ga0180732, IMG submission 148674) | Groundwater microbial communities from the Olkiluoto Island deep subsurface site, Finland - KR11_0.1 MetaG | ecosystem: Environmental > Aquatic > Deep subsurface > Groundwater | place...
CCTTGAGAAATTTATCAATTTGTCTTATACTGCCACAAGGTAGATGTTTCATAATGATTCTCATAAATCTATTATGAACCGCACCTGCCTTTTGGCAATATGAGCTCCTCGGGGCTCATTTTGCGTTAGAATGATAATTCATTTGGGTATCATCTTGCATTGGACAAGACTGGGCATTGACAAGGTTTTATAGTTTGCTATACTGACAGTAGTAAAAAATTGGGTGAGATGCCGACCCGCCGTAACCATTCGGCGCTTAAGCATTTATAAAACGCCCGATCTTTTTTTATTTTAAAATATATTTTAAAATATCTTGCTCCCTTGCCTTAATATCCGGCTGTCTTTTGCCAATTGTGATTTCATAAGCCCTTAAATGGGCTTTTGATTTTTTTCCAATCCGATTAAAACTAATGTTATTTTTATCAAAATTCGGTTTTATTTTCCTGATTTCAGTCAAAAGATAATCTTTGATTTGAAATCCCCAGCCAGGATACTCTTCGTCTATAATTATTTGGTTGATTTCTTTAAGATGATCTTTTATCAAAAGGAAAATCAAAATCGCAAAAGCGCGATGGAATTTATTCCCCTATTGAGAAACACACCCCAACCCCTCTCCAGAGGGGACTTTCTTATTCCCCTCTTGGGAGGGGCTAGGGGTGGGTTCTCCTCCGCTTTCTCAATCTTTAATTGAATTTTAGAATAGAAAGACAATAGAGACATAGTTTTTTTTAGAATTTATTTTAAAAATCCTTAATATCAAAAACCATAAAATTTTCTTTTATTAATTTTTTCTTTCCTTTAATATTTTTTCCTACAATGCCTAACTTTATTTTATACTTTTTCAAGTCTAAAGGCAATCGTTCCACCTTGCTTTCAAGCCCCATTAAAATTCTTTTGCTCTTTTCATAATCCAGATCTTTCCATTTCACTTCAAAAGCCAGCAATTCTTTAGCGTTATCATCAATAACCGATAACAAATCAATTTCATATTGCTTGGTTAATATTCTTCCTTTTTCTCTTTCATTGTAGCTTCCCCATTGTCTTCCAAAGCTAATGTCGTATTTTTTAACTAAAAACTGCCGCGTAATTTCCTCGAAAATGAATCCTAAATAAGAATTAAAATTTTTATCAAAATAATTTTTCGCCTTGCCAGCCAGCCCAAGGCCAATTTCTTCTTTGAAAGGATAAACAAAATTGTAATAAAAATTAAAATAATTGTCGCTGATAAAATACAACGCTCCTCTTTCTTTTAGCTTTTCTTTTTTTAAAGACAAATAAGGCAGTTCTTTTTTTACTATTCCAAGACCCATTAAAATATCAATATATTTAATAATTGCGTGCTTTTCCACGAAAGATTTTTGGGAAATTTCATTGAGAGCCGTATATCCCGCGGCGATTGATTTTATTATGGAATTATAAACGCTCAAATCCCGCAACTCATATCGCAGTAAAAACTCGGCTTCTTCGGATAAATAAGTGTCCTTGTTAAAAAAATTTTTCTCAATAAAATCTTCAAAATCAGGTCTTTGTTTTTTGTTAAAATTAGGAGTAAGTTTTAACAAATATTCAGGCACGCCTCCCAGCGCTCCGTAAATTTTTACCAATTCTTCTTTTTTCGCTTTCGGGAAAAAATCTTCAAGATGCCTGAAATTTAAGGGATGCATTTTTAAGGAAAACATTCTCCTGCCGTAAATCGGCGAAGAATAATCTTTTATTTTTTCCATCGCCGAGATATAGCTTCCGCATAAAATTATTGTTGATTTCGGCTTTTCATCCAGAAACTCCTGAAGATTTCCCAATATCTCTCTATGTTTTAAAAGCAAAGGAAACTCGTCTAAAATAAAAATCAATTTTTTGTCTGAAAAATAGCCGAGGAGCTTCTTTACGGTATTTAAAGGGTTGTCTAAAAGCTGCGTTTCGTTTAATTCTTTGATCAGCTTATTATTTAATTCTTCTAATGTTTTTTCAAGAGGCTGTTCTTTTACCAAATAATAAACCTTGCTTTTAATTGTTTTAAAAGCTCGGTTTTCCCGACTCTTCTTCTCCCGTAAATTATAATAAGCCCCCCTTCTTTAAGGTTGTTTTTTAAATAAGACAGCTCTTCTTTCCTGTTGATAAATTTCATAATTTATTTATTATATTATCTAAATAATATTATCTAAATAATACTATATGTTGCGCCACAAGTCAAGCTTTTTTATTGCTCTAAATATGCCGCCGCAAAAGACGACGGCTTCCTCGGCAGGAACAAATACAAAACGCTCGTCGCAATAATCGTGCAAATCAAAATCCCCGCGAACGCCGTCTTGCTGTAAAACCTCTCCTTCTAAAAATCCCCCCTAACCCCCTTTTACAAAGGGGGAAATATAAGAGTTGTTGCAGACGAAAACAGAGTCTTTATTTACCCTCGTAAACATCAAAAAATTCTCCGAACTGTCCCCGAAAAGCAAAGCAAAAAACCGGACGATTATTTTTAGAGTTTTCCAAAAGAGAAGACGAATGGAATTTATTCCCCTATTGAGAAACACACCCCAACCCCTCTCCAGAGGGGACTTTCTTATTCCCCTCTTGGGAGGGGCTAGGGGTGGGTTCTCCTCCGCTTTCTCAATCTTTAATTGAATTTTAGAATAGAAAGACAATAGAGACATAGTTTTTTATTTTTAAAATTTATTTTTGATGATTATATTATAGCACAATAATCACTTTTTAACAGCCATTTATAAACAGGAATAACATTTATTGTTTTTTTATTTATCCTAATTTCATCCTCTTCATTATAAGTCAAAATAAACCCGTCTTTTAACTTCAACTCATCCATTGCCGCTATCAAACTTTTAAGTTCTCTTTCTTTTGCCTTTTTATCTTCCAAGCTCCAGCATACCTGAATTAACTTTTTTACTTTAGTTTTTTCTTTCATCAAAAAATCAACTTCCAAATTATTCTTTGTCTTATAATAATAAATTTCTTCTTCCTCATTTTTAAGCTCAAAAAAAACCGCGTTTTCCAGCATTCTTCCCCTGTCTTCGGAAAACTTGAAAGAAACAGCGTTAGAAAGACCAATATCAACCGCGTAAATCTTTTTTAACGCTTTGCTTTGTTTTTTTAAAGAATAAGAAAACTGAGGAAGCTCAAAAACTAAAAACGATTCTTTAAAATATTCCAAATAAGATTGCGCCGCGAGAAAGGAAATGTTAAACGCCGCTTTTAACGATTCTATTGAAGTAATTTTTCCAGAATTGCTTAAAAGATAAACCGCCATTTTTTCCAAAATTTCTTTCTCTCTTATATTATGCCTCATTACAATATCTTTTTGTAGAATGTCGTAAAAATAGTTTTTTAGAAGTTCTGGATTTCTAGTTAATACCGCCTCTGGGAAACCTCCTATTTTTAAATATTCATCAAACATTTTAAAAATTTTCTTCTCTTTTAAGATTATGTCTTTTTTTTCACAAATTTTTATTCCTCTAAAAGCAATAAACTCAGAAAAAGAAAGAGGAAAAATATTATAAGAAAGATGCCTGCCTGTTATCAAAGAAGAAATTTCGCCGCTTAAGAGCTTGGAAGAAGATCCTGTAATAAATATTTTGAATTTTTCTCCATCTCTTAATTTTCTTACCGCTTTTTCCCATTGCTTAATTTCTTGAATTTCGTCAAAGAAAAGATATTCTAATCTAGGATTAAAATATTCTTTAAAAACAGCAGTCAGTTCTTCTATGATTTGAGGATCGTTATTGGCGACAAAAAAGGGATCTTCAAAATTAATATACAAAAAATTGCCGCTTAATTTTAAACGCTTGATAATTAATTTTAGAATGGAAGACTTCCCGCTTCTTCTCGGTCCGACTAAATCCACAATTTCTTTGCTTTCATAGTTTATTTTTTCCAGCGCTAATCTGTCATGCAATTTGTCTCTTTCAACGCTTTTATTCCAAAAATCTATAACTTTTACCAATTGTTGCGTGTTTATTTTCATCAACTATAGTTTAGTATAATTTAAGATTTTAGTCAAGTATAGATTATGATATTTTGGACACCGCGCAAATTAAAATACGCTCCTCCTCCGCCTTCCCAACCTTCAGTTGTATTTTTGAATAGAGAGATAAGAGAGACATTGTTTTTATTTTTATAAATTAAGCCTATCAGCGCATCCTTGAAGGCGACATTCCGGAATGTCGCCTTCGCTAAAACGAAATATTCAAATTCCTATACGAGAACTTATTTTTTGCTGATTGTATTATAGCACGATATTTATAAAACGCATAATTAGGGAATTCATATAGGCATATAAACATTTTAACAATTTGATAATACGGCAATTTAACAATTTATTTCCTGACTAATTTCTTTAATTCTTTTATCTCATCCCTAATCATCGCCGCTTCTTCAAATTTTAATTTACTTGAAAGCTCTTTCATTTCTTTTTCTTTCGTTCCAATCACTTTCGGAATATCTTCAAAGCTTTCTATCTTCAAATATTCTTCAGCCACTTCCGGCTGATAATAGTCATAATAAGAAATAAAATATTCCACCGCGCTCTCCGGAAAAAAATCCCGGAACTCACTCACAAGCTGCGCCGCTAAGGTTTTATTATGCGCGATCACCAAGGCCGGCTTTTGGATCTTCTCAATTACATTCGCCACCGTAAAAGTCTTCCCCGATCCCGTCACGCCCAAAAGCGTCTGATATTTATTTCCTCTTTTCAGGCCTTCATATAATTTATCTATCGCCCCCGGCTGATCCCCCGCCGGCTTGAATTTTGATTGGAGCTTGAAATTCATTTTGGTTGGAATATTAAGAGTTCCCTACAGGGCTGTTCACTCCTGACAAAATTTTCTTAATTTCTGTCATCTCGAAGGAGTATCAACGACTGAGAGATCTAAGAACTTTTTTAGTTTCACCTAAGATGCGCATTATTCCGGCATAGTATTATTTATAGATTTCTCACTCTATCGGGTTCGAAATGACAAATTTGGGAGGAGTGAACAGCCATGGAGTTCCCTACAAACATCATCATACCATTTTGGACCATAAAAATCAAAAAATATTCGGACAAAAAAATAACAGGATTGGTTCCTGTCGTTGAGAAAAATTTAATAAAGTCTTATCTCTTCGATATTTATTATCCTGCCTTTCTCTTCTCTCTCCGCATAGAATAACATTATCTTTATAGACAGGTTTATTTTTTTCTTTTTTAATTCCGATCTTATAATTTTTTCTGCGGATTGCAGGCTTCTTATATGAGCCCTTTTTTCCAGCTTTTCGTTCAAAAACTTATTCCACGCGGCGCACCAATTATGATCTATCAGAATAATCAAAACTTCATAAGCATCGCCTATGTATATGCCAAGATCATACATCGCAGCTTTTTTCTTTTCAATATAGAATTTGGCTTCATCGTCCGCGCACCCTATGGATGTAAAAGTTTTTGACGCTCCTGCTGTGGTAAGAATAAATTTAGCAGAAAAACCAAATTTTTCTTTTAAATATTTAGCCGCCCCTTCCGCGCCGTCTCCGCAAGTTACAATAATTGTTTCTCTAATTTTAATCCTCTCCTTAGTTTATTTTCTTGCCTTTGTTTTCGGCAGCCGGATAATTTTTATCCAACTCGGCAATTCTACAATAGAAATTTAAAAAAGTCAATGGTCTGTTTATTTCTGTTTATTATTTTTCAGCAACAAATCATTTTCCCAAATCTCAATCTTTTTTCTCGTCCTCTTTTCCCGCTTTATCCATCACAGGCAAAACTAGGCGATAGACGGAGAACATAGAAAGGACAAAAGAAAAAATCGCGCCGATGATTACAAAAACGGGCAAGGTCCCGAAATATCCGTCCGCCCAATATCCAAGGCCGATGAATAAAACGGTTATAACCGAAACCGTGACGCCGATTTGAGTTATCAAGCTTATCGCGTAGGCTATTTTAAATTTTTCCTCATTTTCCTCATTTTCTTTTTTCATATACGGCTGAAATGAATTATTATATTATTTATAAATTTGTCTCTCCCCTCCTCAGATGAGGAGGGGCTGGGGGTGGTTGATTGAAATATCTCAAAATTATAATTTACAATGGAATGATTGAAGTGTCTTCTAAATTTCTATCATAAGCTTTAAATTTATCCCGTATTCACAACCACCCACCCCTCCCATTCGGCTATCGCTCAGGGCAGGCTCTTGAAAAGGAGGGGATTATACAGCTTCGTTTTGATAAAAATAATTTACTTAAAAACCGAATTATTTATAAGCCATAAGATCCCTATAAACATCTTGATTAATCATATCCTTATATTTTTCTATGTCAGATCTTGATAGCGAACCGGAAATCGGAAATTTTTTTCTGTCCGCATCAACCAAAACATTTTCAGCGCCCAAAACTTTGCTCACATATTTTCCATACCACTCGCTTGAAAAAAAATGGGTTATTTTATAACCGGAAACTTTTCCAAGAATATAATCCGTCTGCGCTTTTATCGCCTCTTCGTCTTTTCCTATTTTTTTCGGACTGCCGTATGCCTCGATAATTACAACTCCATGGTATAATTTTTTTATCCATCCCGCGCGAACAGAAAGCGGAATATTTGTAATTTCAGGACAGTCGTAAATCATAACAATCAGCTTATCAACCCGGCTTAAAGCAGTTTCAATCAAAAACTGATGCCCTTTATGAAACGGCGCGAATTTCCCAATCGTCAGCCCGATTTTATATTTTCTGTCCATATTATATTCACTGTTTATTTTTTTATATTTCATTTTTCAATTCGCTTTTTAAAATAATCCTTATCTTAAAATTCTAGCCATAGCAATAAAATTAAGATAGCATTAATCAAAGATTAAAGTGTTTTCGAAGAGTTTCGTCATCTTCTATTTCAGAAGCAACTATGAATTTCATTTCTTCCGAACTAAAATTGAAAAATTCTTTTAAAACTTTGGCTTCTCTTTCAAAATTATATGGATACACCCAAACGCTTTTCTGAATTTGATACAAACCCAGCTCTTTTATTTTTCCTCTTAATGCCTCTCTTTTTACTCTTTGGCTATCCTTAACATCAAAGATCATAATCCTCCACTTCTTGTCCCATTTTTCAGGTTTTATGATCTGAAGATCGTCAATGCAATATTTTTCAGCCTTGGCTTTTCCTTCTTCGGTCAAAGTGATATAAAGCTGTTTTCCTTTATACTCCATATTGATTAACCCTCTATTTTTCAAGTAATAGAAAGAATTATAAAACTTTCTTTTATTTTGATATTTTTTCCACTCAAAACTTGCTGATTCTAATATCTTCGGCAATGCCTTCTGAACAAAATTTGGCGAAGTAGAAGCCAGAACAACTGCCCCTCCAAAAAACATGCATTTCAATATAATTTTTGTTGATTTTATTATTTTTTCATTCATTTATATTTAACTTAGCTTGCTCTCGTTAAATGTTATATTTTCATTCTATCTTAAAATTCTAGCCATAGCAATAAAATTAAGATAGCAAAAAAGTGTTAATATGCGATATTGTTTATAAAATAAGATTTTAACGTTTATTTAATCACAATCTTATTTCCAAATTTTTTGAAATAATTTATCAGCTCTGGTTCGATAAATTTATTTAGGTATGAGATGTTTTTGAATAAATCGATTTCAATATATCTGTTTTCTGGAATAAGCACGCCAATTTCATAATCGCTTTTTTCAAAAAATCCGTTCTGGCTCTTGAGCCATAAAGAAAAATCGACGCTGGATCGCACAGCTTTATAATTTTATCTAAAATATTATTTATATTTTCCATTGTTTTTGAATTATTTTTTTATGCCAAATTTTATTTCTCCGCCTTAAACATCTTCCCATGCCCGGGAATTATATAATCAGCGATTTTGAGAATCTTTTTGCGAGATTTGATAAGTTTCTTCATATTAACTTCTTCGGGATGAGCATCGTCAATTTTATTTATATCGACAGATTGTTTTTCCGCGTCTGCCCGCCAGAAGGCATTTCCCGCGATTACATAAATTTCTTTTTCAATAGAAACTATAATTGAGCAATGTTCATTGCAATGTCCCGGAGTTTGAATGATTTTTAAATCCGCGCCAGGCACAAAATTGTTGCGTCCTGTTTGATTATCGTTTTTATATATTTCTTCAGTTGTTAAAACTTTTGCGTTTTCAAAGATTCCCGCAAGCAAAATGTGATCAAGGTGATTATGAGTAAGAATCACAAAGCCTATATCTCCTGCTTTAAGTTTTTCTTTCTCTGGCGAATCAATCAGCTTTTTTCTATTACATCCGGTATCAATCAAAATATTTTTATTTTTATTTTTCACTAAAACAACAGTTGAACTCGCGATCTACCTATTTTTAACTTCTTTCGCATAGCCCTCAATTAAAACTTTTATTTTTGTCATAAGCTTTGATTATTATTACATTTATATTTTACCACAAATTACCCAAAAATTCTAACATCTTCAATCAGGATAAAAAAATAATCCTTTTAGGCAAAGAATCATTAAATGCGTACCGCCTAGGGGAATCGAACCCCTGTTTCTAGGATGAGAACCTAGTGTCCTAACCGTTAGACGAAGGCGGCGAGATTAGTATTAAGTATTAATGGCTGGCTTTGAAATAAAACTTACCACCCTAAATTTAGATATTCAACCTAAATTTAATTTGATTGATTAAATTAATATTCTTCTTATATTCTGAATAGATTAATAATTGTTCTTTTTCAATGTTCCATTCAACGAAAACAAATTGATGATTGTATTTCTCTGGCAGATAAACTGTTTCATTAAGAATTATAACACTGGCTTTTCTTTTCTCTTCGATTGATTCGACAAATCTGATAAAATATATTTTCTTGTCTTTCTTTGATTGTAGTCTGCCGGTAACGATATTTTGATTCTTTTCTAAATATCTGAAATTACCATTGGCGACAAGCTCTGAATATTTATATTTAAACAGGTCTAAACTTTCTTGATTAAATCTTTCGCATTCAATATCAATTTGTTCCAAGCTGGAATATATTACAATCAAATTATTATACTTCCAATCTTATGAAATTTCAAGAAAGTTATTTATAGGGTGTACGGTTTTATATCAAAGTTAGCAATAATCGTGTCTCTGTCTGTGGGCGCGGCATTGCTGACCCAGTTGTCGGCGGTGGAAATATTGTTATCTATTCCTCCTCCATCCCAAGTTTGAGTCGCCACTTTTATTTCTTGAGAAGATATATAAGGAGGAGTTATGGAAATATTTATCGGACTAAACACGCCGATTATGGTTTAGAGGATGAGAAGAAAAGCAAGAACAGAAGCGGTTAGTTTTCGCTTGCTAAAACTCTTCAGCGATTTATTCCGCGTTTTTTTTATTTGTTTCATTTTCTTTTTATGAGGAATTATGTCGCGGATGAGCATAGATTTTATGTTTGTATCTAAAGATAATCGTTTCCTGTATTTTGCCATATTTTTGCGCTTTGGAAAATGATATTTTTAAACCAAAAAATTAATTTAGTTTTACTTTAAATCTATTTCTTAGAAATAATGCTTCTCTTGTACATATCAAGATTTTCCAAAATTTTTCCCGTTCCTTTGGCAACGCATAATAGCGGCTCGTCGGCGACATAACAAGGAACTCCCGTGGCTTGAGAAAGCAGTTTGTCCATATTTCGCAGAAGAGCTCCGCCGCCGCTTAAAACCATTCCTCTGTCAATTACATCAGAAGAAAGTTCAGGAGGAGTGTCCTGAAGAACGTTTTTAACAGCTCTTATTATTTCCGCGAGCTTATCTTGCATCGCTTCCGTAATTTCGCAAGATCCTATTTTTATGGTTTTCGGCAAGCCGGAAACAAGATCTCTTCCTCTCACTTCCATAAAATCCTCCGCTTCTTCTATAATCGCGTTGCCGATTTTTATTTTTATTTCCTCGGCGTTTCTTTCTCCGATGGCGACTCCGTGCTTCTTTTTTATATATTCCAAAATAGCTCGATCCAGCTTATCTCCTCCGACTCTCACTGAAGAAAAAGAAACTATTCCTCCCAAAGAAATAACAGCGACTTCCGAAGTCCCTCCTCCGATATCAATTATCATATTTCCAAAAGGAGTATTTATCGGGATGCCTGCCCCGATAGCGGCAAGAATCGGCTCTTTGACCACATAAGCGGCTTTGGCCCCGGCCTGCAAAGTCGCGTCAATAACGGCTCTTCTTTCCGTTGAAGTAATTCCGGCGGGAACGGAAACAATGACTTCCGGTTTTGAAAATCTTATCTTCCCGCTCACTTTATTTATAAAATATTTCATCATCGCCTCTGTAACTTTATAATCAGCGATCACGCCGTCTTTCACGGGACGGCTGGCGCGAATGCTTTCTGGAGTTTTTCCCAGCATTTCTTTTGCCTCATTCCCCACGGCCAAAATTTTATTATCCTCAACAGAAACAGCGACTACTGACGGTTCGTTTATTACTACTCCCTTTTGAGGTATGAAAACCAAAATATTAGCAGTGCCCAAATCTATCCCTATTTTATTTGTGAACATAAATATTTATTAGTATTAGCTTACTTTATTTTATCTCATTTGCCTTAATTGTCAATTTAAATTATGATGATGATAGTAATTCTAAAAGCCTGTCATTGCTTCGCTGATGCTCGCAATGACAGATAATTTTTTAATTTCCCTATAATTTCATTTTTATGCTGGATAAAAAATTTAAAATTTATTTATATTTTTGCATTATAATCTTTTTTTTCTTATTGGGAATCGTGCTATTTTATAGTTTTGGGTATAAGTATAATCTTAAAGAAAATAAAACCATACAAACCGGAGCGATAATAATAAAAACACAACCGGAAAAAGTTGACCTATATAAAGACGGCGTGATTTATAAAAACAATAAAACTATAGCAAACCTATTTAGCGATTTCATTAAAATTGAAGACCTGCGAAGCGGAACATATAATATTAGAATAGAAAGCGCCGATTACTTTAGCTGGGAGAAAAACATAAGCGTGAAAAGCGGATATGTTACGGAACTGAAAAATATTGTCTTATTAAAAAAAGATTATGGCAAAAATATAATTTTGAGCGGAATAGAAATCAATCCTGATGAAAATATTTGGACAAATAGCAGAAAAGACAAAATAGCATACCGAAAGATGAGTGAAAAAAGGCTGGTTCTGGCTGTTTTTGATTTTAATAAGAATAGTGAAAATATAGTTGCCGATTTAGAAAAAACTCCATTTAGCGAAATAAAAGAAGATTATTCTTTCAGTGATATTATTTTTTCTAACGATAACGCGAATGTAATTTTGAAAGTCAAATCGGCGGATAAAACTATGTGGTATTTTATTGATGTTGAAAGCGAAAACAGGATATACGGCCTAAGCCAGATATTTAATGGCGGCGAGGAGATAAAAGATGAATGGAATTTTAGTTTTGGTAAATTTTTGTTTTATGTAAAAGATTCCATTTTATACAAATTTGATTTTACCAAACGAGTTGCGGAAAAAGCGCTGGAAAGCATAAACAGTTTTTCAATTTATGGCGATTATATATATTTTTTCAAACCAAACGACAATAAATTATATTCCAGCAATATAAACAACTTATCTGGCGCATCTAATATAAAAACCGTAGTTGAAATGCCAGAAAATTTTGATTCACGGCTACCGGTTAAAATAACTAAAAACAGTAAAAATTCCTATCTTATTTTATCTTCTTCCGGAAAATTATATTATATAAATAACAAAAATGAAGCAAGCTTTATAAATTCTTCTGTTCAAAAAGCCGATTTTTCAAATAATGACGAGAGAATTATTTATAGCAACAATCACGAGATTTGGATTTATTATATCAAAGAAAAAACTTCTCAGCCGCAAAAAAAGGAGCTCGCGAACGAGCTTATCACAAGATTTAGCGGAAACATAAGCAGTATTTTCCTGTATAAGGACGAAGAGCATTTGTTTTACAGAGAAGGATATATTTTCAAATTTTCAGAAATAGACAGCAGGGATAAAAGAAATATATTTGAAATTCTAGAAGCTAGCGACGATAATATTTTTTATCTCAAAAATTCTAATTTATTATACTATATAAAAAACGGCAGATTGATTCAGATTGACTTGGAAGAGGAATGAGAAATCTGAATATTATAGAAATATATAAAGATTTATAGATTGCTACATTTTAACGCTATTCGCAATAACCGCCGCCACTTTTTTATCAAGCAAATCAGGAAGAATATTTTCAGCGGTTGGATTTTTGACATAGCCAGCCAGAGCTTTGGCCGCATTCATCTTAATCTTATCGGTAATTTTTTCGAATCCGCCGTCTAAAAGCCCTCTGAAAATTCCCGGAAAAACCAAGGCATTATTTATCTGGTTTGGAAAATCCCCTCTTCCAGTGCCGACAATAAACGCGCCGGCTTTTTTTGCCTCATCCGGCATAATTTCCGGAATTGGATTTGCCATCGCAAATATGATAGGATTGGCGTTCATAGTTTTAACCAGATCAGCATTTAATATTCCTCCTTTTGAAACTCCGATAAAAACATCCGCGCCCGCCAGCGCGTCTTTCATATTTCCCGAGGCATTATTTTTATTTGTAATTTCAAGAAGTTTTTCCTTCATTGGATTTAGATCGTTTCTGTCTCTGCTTATCATGCCTTTAGTGTCGCAAATAACTATGTCTTTTGGATTCAATTCGCGCGCTATCATTTTTGCGATTGCGGTTCCTGCCGCTCCAGCTCCCGCAATCACAATTTTCATAGAGCTTATTTTTTTGCCAAGAACTTTTGAAGCGTTCATCAGCGCGGCCGCGGCAACTATCGCCGTTCCGTGCTGATCATCGTGCATAACGGGAATTCCGATGTCTTGCAATTTTTCTTCAATATAAAAACATTTTGGCGCGGAAATATCTTCAAGGTTTATTCCTCCAAAAACCGGCGATATGTTTTTTACAATTTGAATAATTTCTTCAGGATCTTGAGTTTTAATGCAGATTGGAAACGCGTCAATGCTGGCAAGCTCTTTGAATAAAATCGCTTTTCCTTCCATCACGGGAATTGCCGCTTCCGCGCCGATATTTCCCAGCCCCAAAACAGCGCTCCCGTCGGAAACAACCGCGACTGTATTTTTTTTGATAGTATATTCTTTCGCCAGATGCTTGTTTTTCGCAATCAAAGAAGACACTTCCGCAACGCAAGGAGTGTAAATCATATTTAAATCATCTTTGTTTTTAATTTCATATTTGCTTTTAACTTCAAGCTTGCCTCCAAGTTTTTTATGCAGATCCAATGATTTTTGGCAATTCATAGTTGTGGTTAAATTTATTATTTTAAATTATTTTTTTACTCGCAAAACTTAATTAGTTTTTGTTGAAATAATCATAATAACTATTTCAATAAAAACCAGCTGTCAATCATCTCTTTTAAAAACTCCAAAATTTTAGATATCAAGTTCTTGTTTTCTTTAACTAAAATAATCTCCGCCTGCCCTCCGCCGCTTTTTATTTGCGGTTTTTGATTGACATAGCCTGCTTTTGAAATTTGAAGTTTTGAGTTTTCATCTTCGACATAAAGCAATTCAAAATATCCATCGTCTTGAGAAAAAACAATATTGTCAGAATAAATAATTTCCGCGTTCGCGATCGGATTGCCGAGCTCGTCTTGAACTAATCCGTAAATTACATTCGGACTGTAAAACTGTTTTAGCGCTTTAGCTCCCGGCAATTCTCTCCCGTCGCTATCCCAAATTTGAGTGGAACCTCCGACGCTCACCCAATAATTAATGCCAGTGATTTCTTTTATTTCTGTCAAAGCGCTCAGAGAATTTTTTATCCATTCGGCTTGCTCGCCTTCCGTCATTTCGCCGTGTATGTCGGGAATTGGAACGCCAAGCTCTCCCAAGACAATTTTTCCGCCGCTCTTTTCCGCCAGCTCTTTTATGTCTTTTATTAATTTCTCAGGAGTATCAACATAGTGGTCGATTGTTACGATTCCATCCATAGAAGCCGTCATTTCTTTATCCATAACAATCTGCGCCATATAGCCGTTCATTGAAGAATAGTTCGACAAAACTCGCTTGTTTATTTTTTGAAAAGCCGATTTGACAGTTTGATATTCTTTGACAATAAAATCTTTATATTCTTGCGCATCCTCAATTATGCTTATATTGCCATCAGGCCAGCTATTCTCGCATTCCGGGCAAGCGGAAAAAATGTCGCCGTCTTCAAAAAGACCACTGTTCGCCAAAATAAAATTTTCGGTTTTCGCGATATGCTCTTCTTTGCCAATTGAAGGATAATCAAACCATTCTTCCCATCCCGACCAATTTCCGCGGAACCAAACATTTAGCTTATATTTTCTCGCCGCTTTGACCCAGCGCTTCAGCATTGGCAAAAACTCTTCATCATACGGCGTATCAATAGCCGCGTGAGTCGCTCCGGCTTCAGCGATATTTTTTATCTGTTCGTCTATTATTTTATCAAAACTTTGATCGTCCATTTTTTCCCTGCTCATATCCCGCGAATATTTCATCGTATCAATCGACCGCACTTCCCAAAAAGAAAGCTTCGGCTCGGGATAATAGATTTTCGCTTCAGGCTCAAAAAAAAGCAAGATAAAAAAAGCGCTTGCCGCCAAAAAAACCAGCAAAAAAACAACCACCCAGCATTTTGTTCTTCTCTTTATTCCCATTATTTTTTATTGAGATTTTTATAATTACCTTGATTTTATTCTAGCACAAACAAAAGCATAGTCAAAAAAATTATTATTGACTTAATCTTCTCCTTTCGCTATTCTTAGATTAGAGATTGGGAAATAACATTCGCCACCTATTTCCATGGCTTTACTGAAGCTAAAAAATATAGGGTTGTTGAGTATTTGATTGTTGATGGCGGGGCGGGGGTGGAATGAAAATTTATTAAGAAAGCATAGAAAAAAAAGTTGATTTTTTATCATAAAAATGATACTATAAAATTAATGAGAACATCTTAACGATTTAAGTTTTAATTATGCAAGACAAAGAAGATATAAAAAAATGGCTGATTTTAAGATTAAAAAAACCTTTATTGACATTTGAGTCAACGGATATTGATTTTAAAAAAGCAGAAGATATCGGCAATAGTTTTCTTGAAACAGTTTCTGCATTTGCCAACACTAATGGCGGTTGGATTATTTTAGGTATTCATGAAAAAGATGGAAAATTAAAATATATCGGGATAGAAGAACCGCAGGCGATGGAAAACAAAATTGTTAATAAATTAGAAAAGGAATTTAATCTTAATATGCTTTCTTATTCATTAATTTCAATAGAAAATTTGGTTCTTCCGACATTTCTATGGGTATAAATTAAGTTTGCCGCAGTGGAATAAGATGGCGGTTCGGTAGTTGGAAAAGTTTCTGAATCCGCGGGCGTTGGATTTTAAGGATTGGATTTTGGAATTAAGCCCTTCGGCAACGGCGTTGGTGATATGATGCTTTAAATAATTTATGATGCCTTTCAAATGGCGCTTTAATGTTTTAGCCGCTTCAATTATAGGCTTCAATCTGGAATGAGTGGCCCAAAAATACCACCGCTTGAAGAAATTATCCGCCGCTTGGAGATAATGATAATCCCAGAAATGCCTAAATGTTTCTTTGATTGACCACGCCCGCCCCACTTTCATTTCATCTAAAGCAAAAGTCCGAAAAGTTTTTTTAGCTTCCTTCGTCCAACTATCAGGATTGGCCAGCCAGAGATATTTTGTGCCTTTCAATGCGTCATCTCCTGTTTTAGAAAGCGAATTATGCTCTTTTTTTCTTACGGCATCGACAGCCTTTCCCAGATAACACGCGACATGATATTTGTCATGGACGATGTCCGCTTCCGGAAAGACGGATTCGCAGGCGTTCATAAATGCCGGCCACATATCCATAGCCGTTGCTTCAACGGTTTCTTTCTGGCTTTCGGACAGAGTTTCAAAAAGCTTTTTGGCGGATTCTTCCGTGCGATCGGGCGTAACTTCGGGTCATACGCAATTTAACACTAGACACAAAATAAATCTCAGAAATAATTTAATAATTTAAAAGCTTATGAATCTCACTGATTGCTCCCTCTCCCGCGGGGAGAGGGTTGGGGTGAGGGGCTTCGCG
>Ga0180732_1001278_pt1 | contig 16097 bp, 21 predicted proteins | sample KR11_01MetaG_FD_148674 | JGI IMG/M metagenome (GOLD analysis project Ga0180732, IMG submission 148674) | Groundwater microbial communities from the Olkiluoto Island deep subsurface site, Finland - KR11_0.1 MetaG | ecosystem: Environmental > Aquatic > Deep subsurface > Groundwater | place...
CGCCAAATCTCTTGGACATCTGATGCTCGCTATTGCTTAATAGAAGAGGTGCCTTTTTGCCGCCCTCGTAGCAATTCTATCAATTCACACCGCCGCCCTGTTTCTACATTCAAAGAGCACAAAAAAAAGCCGTCCCCCGAAGGAGACGGCTGTTGTGAATAATGAATAGGTTATGCGGCAACCGCCATGGATTTCAATTCAGCCATTCGTTCGGTCAATACCCAAAGAGCCTGATTCAGCTTGATGTTGCGATCAAGTGACTGGACTGCTCGGGTAGTAACTTTACGAGGGCCATTCTCTCCATATACTTTGCCTTTTACTCCGCCTTTGATAATATTTTCCTGGACCCTTTGAAATGTTATCCATAGACTATTATTTCCATCATCAAAACGTCGTTGTGTCAATAACTGTTCCGGAACAATGGGAGCGCTTTCCAAATCCTCATATACAAGCTTGTGAGCGGATTCAGCATAAACGATCTGCTCATCGTATCCGAGCGGGATGCCTTTCAAATAATCCATCTGGTCATTGATGAGAGTTGCCGATGCGGTGATCTTGTCAGCCGATTCTGCAAAGTCATTCTCGTTGAATCCGACGTGACGATGAGTGAAGTTGGCAAAATCCGATGCAACCATCAAACCATTGCCGCATACCAACCGCCAGACTGAAGCGATCAGCTTGAAAGAACTGCCAAGATCGTGAGAATTATAGAGAACCAGATCGATCCGCTCATCCTTCGGCTTCATTTCAAAGTTTTCATTCCTGGTAAAGCGAATGCAATGCTTTTGAAATCCTTCCTTATCTTGAATACGGGTGCCGCTTTGCTCAGCCTTGATCGGAAACCAGCCAGCATCACGCAGGAGGTCAACCGCTTTCAAGGTTGGAACAAAGGTGTAGCGATTTGAAACCTTGTCAACGGGTTCAGTTGCTCCGGCAGCAGAAGCGTACTTAACGATTTGGTCATTGGTCATAAAAATAGGTGCAGTCATGGTCGTGTCTCCTTTTGAGATTGAAAAAAATAGGGACAAGACCCCCGTCAGGGAGGTTTTGTCCCTGGTGGGTTGACTTATTTCGTTTCTTTGCGGTTTACATGCGGTCTATATTAAAGCCACTACAACCGTAGTCATCATTGATAATCCAACGAGAAGGGTTGCATAAACCTCTATGTAGATTCCTTTTATCATGGTCTTGTCTCCTTGTTTGAAAATAAAAAAGGGACAAGAATCCCAACAGGGAAGTTTTGTCCCTGGTGGGTGAATGGTTTGTAAGATAACTTGCTTAGCTTACGCTCCTGTGGCCTATTTTTTTATTTGGATGACGGGGAAAATCCCATTCAACAGACTCATCATCCAATGTTGAGTGAATGTCACCGCCCAGAACAAGCCCGCAATGAAGGTCAATAAGCTCTTTTGCTTCTGTCAATGATGAGGCTCTGATCAAAAACACTCCAGAGAACGAAAATGTTACTGGAACTGAATATGTTTTCATGCTTTACCTCCGTTTTTTCTTCCTTGTTCCTCTTGGTGCTTGATTAGAGCTATTCGTGCCTTCTCAACACACACAAGACAAATGCCTAATCTGCCGAGGCCACAAGAATAAACAGGCATATCCGAATCTTTTCGATTACAGAAAAAACAGTTTTGTTCGCCGTTTTTCATTTTAGGTCATGCCTCCCAACAAACTTCACACTTTTCACAAATGTAAAGCCAGCCATATTCGCCATGTTTCTGGGCTTCGATCATCTTGCCACAGTGGAGGCATTTTTCGGGTGGAGGTTGTTTTTTGTCGAATTTTTTTGAGAAAATATTCATGTTCTACCTCCCTATACCGATAGGGGCAGACGAGCCGCCGTTTACAGATCGGTGCAGACTGACATGATTGCCGTCAGTTCGACCTTGCTGATAGGCATTGCCGTCAACACTACTATTTACTCTTGAAGGTATCGTTTTAACGCGCGGGAAAAGCCGACTGACTCGCTGGTCAACTGCCTTATCTTTAATCACCATCAATTCCGTGCCGGTCATTCCACAGGCATTTCGGTTATCAGTCGGAGCGGTATTCTGCTTCAAACATACTAACCGTTCATGGATGGTGCGAACAATTCCCAAGCGATAGCTGTTATGCAGGGTTTTACCGTGAACGCTGGTAAACTCCTTTGCTGATCTGACATACGCATCGCTCATGCGTTTTATGGTAGAGCGCAGTCGTTCAAACAGATCAACGATAATTGTCAAATCTGTCTTGCCGGCGACGAAAGTAAAACTCCAGCCATTACTATTTCTTTTACGAATTGCACGGCCATTGAAGGTTCTGGCAATGGAGCTTCCCAGATCGAGTTCCCATACTTGGGAATTCTTGGTCGATCCATCTACCTCGGCAGAACCAACATGAGCGCCACTACCATCTATGGCAACATCGGCCACAGACAGGTTGTGTTCACGCATAAGTTCTCCAGCCTTCTTCATGGCAAGAGCAGCTTCGTTTTCGTTATCACTTGCAGACAGAGCAAGTAGTTTCTGGAGTTTGTCGATTATTTTTTGATCTATCATGGTTTTGTCTCCTTATGAGATGAGATAAAAAAAAGGGGACAAGTATCCCCAAGGGGAATTTTGTCCCCCAAGGGATGATATATTGGTTTGGAAAGAGCTTTTTACATCAGGCCCAAGTCGCTGAAGGATACATTGGTATCTCCAACAACAATATGGTCCAACACCTTGACATCAATCACCTTCAATATTTCTTTCAGCTTGTTGGTCAGATCAATGTCTTGCGGTGATGGTGTAGTATCACCTGAAGGGTGATTATGGGCAAAGACAACCGCTGCTGCGTTTAATCGCAGGGCTTCTTTAACCACCTCTCTTGGATAAACTGTGGTGAAATTGATGGTGCCTTGAAACATCACTACCCATTTCAGGATTCGATGTTTGGTGTCCAGGAACAGACAGCCAAAGACTTCATGTTGGTATGAGGAAATTTTTGAGGCAATTGCTTCTTTTGCCGACTCTGAATTTCCTATAAAATCAGTTCCTTTTTTCAGCGTGGAACGACACAAACTGCGGCCCACTTTGATGATTTCTGGGGTTGTCGCAGTGATGTACTGTCCCTGTTCGTCTTGGATAAACAATTTCATGGCATTACCTCCCTTCCATATTGGAGAGGCAACGCCCTGCCAAAGACAACGGTGCTGGTTTGCTTATTTTGAACAGGTTACTACGGGTGACGGTCTCAATCTTTACATCTGCTTTTACGACTTTTTTCTGCAAACGCTCAATTTCGTTAGCAGCTTCATGAAGTAGGATGCAATAGTAAAGGTTGGTCTGGTTGTTCTCGGTAGCTTTTTTTACAGCATCCCGCAGTTTTTTAGTCAGGTTGATAATCATGACGGTCTTGTCTCCTTTATTGAAAAAAAAGGGACAAGACGCCCGTCAGGGAGGTTTGTCCCTGATGGGTGGATTACGGCTTAGTTCTTCTTAATTTTGATCTTCTTGCCGGTCTTGATGATCTATATTGAAATAATCGGCCATTAAATCAGCCATTACCTCAAAATCAATAAGGTCATTGTAGTCCATGGGATTTCTCCTTCTGGGTATCAGCAATAGCCTCAAAAAGATAAACCGGCTGGTGATGCTTCCACATCTCTTTTAATAGGACTACAGGGTCATTGCTCCGGACTATTGCCTGCAAACGCTCAATCTCGTTAGCAGCATCATGGAGCATTTCGCAATGAGACGGATGGTACTCTTTTGTCGCACTGCATCTCAGCCGTGTAGTCAGTTTGATTGTGATAGTTGGCTCTGGAATCTCCATTTCTAAAGGTTCGGCCATCATTTCAATTTCTTTCATAATCCATCCTCCTGTACAGAAATTGTCGGAAGGTCGCCATCTGGAGTCAGTGTGCTTGCAAAAGCATTGGCTTCCTGTAAAGTCTTGAAAGTCGCGCATCCAGTCCAGCCGAAATCTTTATGGGGGCGATACCGAACAAGATACCCCTCTTGGAGCATCCCTGGTCTTCTGTTATCGCCTGTTATTTTCTCGATATGGTATTTCATCTATCTTGCCTCCTTATTCGAGATTAAAAAAAAGGGGCAAGTTCCCCTGTCGGGGGAAACTCACCCCCAGGGGTTAAATTGGGTTATGCCGCCTTGCGAATTTCAGCCAGGACGAAATGCTTTTGATTGTCCGGCTTGTAAATCCTGATCGGCTTGCTATTGATTTCTCCACAACCTTGCCGGTCATACCAGCCGATTTTACGGCCTGACCAGAAGACATTGCCTTCCTTGAGCTCAAAGCGGTTCTGACCGATATAGGCCACAGCCCCTTCTTTCTTGATATAGACCACACCGCGCACAATATACTGATGCGTGATCGTGGCCGTGCCGGAAGTCGTTGTCATCGTTGTGGTGGTGGTTACGGTAACTGACTGGTCATCATCCATGGTCAGATTATTCAGCAATTCACGTTGCCTATATCTGCTCCATGCCTCACTCATATTCTTGACTGCAACCTTGCCGGTCAAAGCCTTTGCCAGTTCGTACATCATGCTGTTTTCTGATTCAGATAATGCGGCCAGCCCTTTATCTGACAGCTCTCCTTCTATAGCCAGGGATGTTTCCATCTTCTGGGCCATGAGTGAGAGGGCTTTTTCCTGCATGGTGTCTGCATAAGCCATGAAAAATACCCGCACCGGCTGATCCTGCCCGATACGCCACGACCTGCGGCTGGCTTGTCTGAGAGTGAAGACTGAATAACCACATTGGAAAAATATAATGGTGGGGAACTCAAGTAAATCGAGTCCTGTTTTCACCAGATTGGGATTGCAGATCAGACAGTCATACAGCCCTGTTTCGATCTGCTTCTTGAGATACTCTTCCCGTTGCTCTGGGGTGACATCCGTGCTGCGAAGGATTAGGGGATTCATGTCATACTGATGAAGTTTCTCCTCTAATATCCCAAGCAGGTCTCTTGTTCCGGTGTGTTCCAGGAAAATAGCTACCTTTCTTCCCTTTTTCTTTTCTACTGTAATAATTTCCAGCAACTTTTCTTCTTTGGGCAGCAGGTCAATTTCGAGGGCAGGGGCGGAGGCGATTAACTCATCTCTCCCTGCGATCTCCAAGGTGATTCTTTCCTCACATCGGCATCCATCAGGATACGCCAGCAGGGATTGAAGCATCTTGCCCAAAAGCCGCATATCGCCACGCGCCAATGCTTGTCTGGTGGCATCTATAAGGTCATGGGAAAGTTGGTCATACTCCGGTTTTTGTTGATCTGGTTCCAATGCTATGGGAACAATGATCTCTTCATATTCAGGTAATGCGTCACTTACATCGGCCAGACGAACAAAGGCCGAATGCTCAAGGAGCAGATCAGGCAACAACAGGGGTGATATTCCCGGTGATTCCTTGACCCGTGATTTATTACCAATTTTTCGGCCAATACTGGCTACATTAAGACTTTGCCCCATATCTTTGGTGTCGTAGGTGCGCTGCACAACGCCGTAGCGTTCTGCAAACTGCAACGACCTGCCAAACTCAAATCTTCCTGCCTTCATCTGACGAGAAAACATCCGCCAAAGCAGGTAGAACAGATTCGAGCTATATCCGCCCATCAAGGTGCCTGTTAAAGCCAACACCTTTCTGGAACGAGCTACAAGGCAGGACATGGCTTGACCCTGGGCCGTACCGCCGCCCTTGAGTTCATGCACTTCGTCCAATAAAAGGAGGTCAAAGAAGTTCTTTGGGAAAAACCGCTTGATAAACTCAGCCTTGGCGTAGCGGCGGACTTTGTTTCTGTCTGCCATCCACATAGGGGCCTTGCAATATACGCAGGTTTCCAGTAAGTCAGCTTCGATCTGCATCCCACATTCAGGACAACAGTGTCTTCCCGCAACAATGATCCGTTGCGGTATCCGCTGAAAATGGAGTTTAGCCCTCTCTTTGCCCATTACCCAGATTTCCGTGCCTTTCGGTTTGGTTCGCTGGATCTTGTTTGCTATGAGCAGATCGAGGCTCTTTCCGTTGAGATTGATACAGGTACAATTTGGAATTGTACCCTGAGCTTCCCGTATCCATTTCTTGACCAGGTGGCCAGGACATTGGATAAGGATGCGCTTATTGGTTTTTGGTATGAGATGAGCGACAGCCAAGCCCATAAAGGTCTTTCCCGTCCCCATCTCGCCAACCAGAAAATCAGCCTTGTGATCTTCCTTAAAGAATGACCTGGCTACTGGCAGAATTCCCTTCTTGACCTGGCCTTTAAGTGGCGTCCTCAGTAATTGACCGAGCTTGTTTCTGGCATCTGTATCCCATTCATCCTCAGCTTTCGAGGAATAAACAGGATTCATGTTCTGAATGACTTGATTCTTGAGCATATCGCCCCATTCATCCAAAAACTCAGCCAGCTTGACGGTTTTTCCTTCTTCCTGGAGAGTCTCTTCGATTATTTCTTCGTTTTCCATGGTTCTCCCTCGCTTGAATAACGTGACATGGCGTGACGACACAACGTGACATGACAACGTGACGTGACATAAGGGAGAAATATGGCCCATACAGGGAGATATTCTCCCTGTATGGGTGGTTTGGTTATTGGATTTGTCCTACCTTGATTGCGTCCAGGACATCTTTTTCTAAACTGTTATCCGATGGAATGGTGATGAAATATGCGTCCTGATATTCCTCACCGCCGAAGCTGTAGAGTTTTTCAGGGTAAAGCATTGTCTCCCATAGCCATTCCTGCCACTGAGGTTTCAGCGGTACGGTGGTTGCTTTGTCAACTCGGCGAAAAGCCCGCTCCTGCACGGTCGGCAGGTCTGGGCCAAAGACGGTTGCAATCTGTGATGCGTCATTGAATCCGCTTGCAACCAGCACCTTGTTTACAACCTCACCGATCTTTCGGGTGCGGCAAGTGCGGATTGAACCGGAAAAACAAAGCCTCGTAGCTTCGTCGTTCTCATCAATTATTATGCAATCCTCTCCACTGTAGATAAGAGCGGATATGCTTTTGATATGAGATGGAGTGCCGATCAAGCTTGCCAGACAACCCTGATATTTTGAGTCGTAAGGGGCTTTCCTGGCGATAAAGGCGTTGACGTAGGCGGTAAATCCCGCACATTTTATGGTTAAATAGTCCATTAGTTGAACCTCCTGAGAACTTCTTCAATTCTGGAGGCCAACTTATAGGTATCCAAGTTTCCTTGAATCCTGGTCCGTGGGAAAAGATTGAACGCGCGTAAACACTCATCGAGCAAGCGTTTATACTCATTCCTTTCTTTCACAATTCCCTGGAGTTGTGAGACATTGATTGCTGTTTCTTCCATCATTTTGATTCCTCCTGGTTAGAAAAATACGGGAGAAATCCCCTGTGCGGGAGGTTTCTCCCGTAAGGGTTTGATGTGGGTGTGGTAAGGGGAGACTTATTGAACGGTAATCAGTTCAGCGGTCTGCATGTCGATAACCTTGACGGTCGGGATGTACTGATCTTTGGTGGTGATCGAACCGCCACCTTGACCATTTTCGTAAGTCTGGATGATCTTCTCCGTTTTATGGACGACACCCTTGATGACCAACTGTCGGCCATCTTTTTCTATAGCGCCGTTCATATATCCTCCCGCCAGCATAAGGGCCAGATGGCCGTTTTCAAGCGAGGTCAAGGGCCGGATATTGTTGTTTTTCGCTGGGATAAGTTCTTTCAAAACATCTTGCAGAATCCCCGCTTTGTTTATCACTGGAATCGACTCTAATGGGTCAAGGCGATCTACCCGAAAATTGACTGGCCTGTCTGCCTTTGGAATAACGATTGGGCCTAATACAGTATCCAGAGGCCACACTTCGCTTTGAAACTCCTGGGGCGTCTTGTCTGCCAGTTCTTCCAGGTAATCTCTGGTTTCTTTCGCATTTTCCTCCGACATATATCGAACTCTTCTGCCCAGGACAATGCACTGCTTGAACACGGGAAAATCATCATCCGGGAACCCCACAACCTGTATCTTGAAATTACGGGCCAGTGTTTTGGCACAATGTTTCAGGACATAGTAAGGGATAACAAAAACTATAATTCCGCCTATCTGCAAGGTGCGTATATACGGACGGAGGAACTGATGCTCCAGCCGCCTGTCTGAGTCGTCGTTGAGTGCGGTATCGTAGGGTGGGTTGAGATAGAGCAGACCAAAAGATTCGCTGGAGATTCTTGCCTCTGTAAGCGCATCGCCCCATACTGCCTTGAAAAGCCGTGTTTTGGCTTTCGTGGCTCTTTCGTGGTCAAGCTCAATTCCATAGGTGAGAGTCGATTTGATTTCCAGATTGATTCCTTTGATATTTTCTATCGTAGAACCAGCCAGTCGGGAGAGAGTATTTCCATACCCGCAACAGGGGTCTAAAATCCTTGTTCCCTCTTCAAATATGAATTTTGCTTTCAGCAGGTCAACAACACTATCCGGTGTTGGATAGAAGCCTGCCTTTGCTTGAGATGCGAGCCGTGCCATGATCTTGTCTCCTGAAAAAGTAAAAGGGACAAGACCCCCGTCAGGGAGGTTTGTCCCTGGTGGGTGAATGCACTTGGTTATTGAATTTCGCAGTATTCGGTAATCAATACAGGTCCTGCAATATAGTCGTCGTCCATGCCACCACTTGCATGAAGAATTTTAGTGGCATCGTGATTAACCTGATGTGGCTTCAGCTTACCTTCTTCGTCAAGCCACATTATACGACCATCGTCCATGGTGATTGCTTGCACCATTGAGCAGGAAAGCAGAGAATGCATTTCGTTTAACGAAAACTCATTCTCCTTTGGATTGACATTTGTTCTGATTCCGTTGGGTGTGATAAGTATAGCCATGGCCTTGCCTCCTTTTAAGATAAATAAGGGGCAAGACTTCCCCTGCAGGGGTTGTTTTGCCCCTGGTGGGTGAAACTGCTTTTATCGGTTATGTCTGTTTAAAATGGAACTTCCATGTCCGGCGATGGTGGATTATCCCGTAGGTGATCCCCATTAGCAGCCGACGATGAGCCAGTTTCCTGATCAAAGTTTCTGCCACCAAGCATTTCCATACTCTTGGCAATAATCTCAGTGGTGTAACGAGTAATATCGTTTTCTTCCCACTTTCTGGTTTGCATCTTGCCCTCAATATAGACTTTCGATCCTTTCTTGAGGTGATCTCCGCATATTTCGGCAAGTCCACTCCAGGCAACAATTCGGTGCCAGTCGGTATGCTCCTGTTGTACTCCTTCTGCATCTTTCCACTTTTCAGTAGTAGCGATAGAAAAAGTTGCCACAGCAGTGCCCTTCTGGGTGTAACGAATTTCTGGGTCATTACCTAAATTGCCGATTACCATTGCTTTATTCATGATGTTGTTCTCCTAAAAAAGATTGAAAATGTTCAGGAAAATACATATCCCCACAATGGGAATTGCTTTTCCCTGATGGGGTTATGCTGCTTTTTTGATTGGTTCTTCCTTTGCCGCTTTTTTGGTTTTTGGGGTTGTCGCCTTGGAGGTTTTAATATCCAGGAATGAATACGAGCTTGATTCTTGAAAATCTTGCATCGTATGTCCCATGTCCGCCAAAAATGCTGTTAAGCGTCCAGTATCAGTATATTGCCTTGAGCGAACTGCTTTAGAAAGAATGGTGTTGTTGACTTTGATCGAATGTCCGGCCTGATTCACTATTGAAAGTAAATTGGCCTTCATGGGTTCAATCTGTTTGTCCAATGCCTTACCCTGCTTCTGCAAAGATCGTAATTCAGTCACACAGTCTTCCAGATCAGGAACTTCTTCGGCTTCAAATCGTGGACAGGTGGCCAAATTATTACAATATCCGCAAAGCGGACTGGGCTCGGCAGATGGATTCTTGGGGTGGCCGAGCATCATGAACTGATAATCAGTCCAAATGCTTGTTGCCCTGTCTTTCAATCCTTTGTACAGAATCTCATCTGGCTTGTAGCCGTTGAAAAATCCAATATCACCGCTTCCTAAATCAATGGCCAGAACAGCGCCCTTGATCTCGTGATCGGGATATTTTTCGGCCAATGCTCCCATCTGCATATATAATTGGGATTCCCAGGAGCTATGAGGTCCGTCAGGAATTGCGCTAACCGATTTGACTTCGAGTACGGCCTTGAGTTTCGGTGCATTGAAAACAAAATCAATGTGGCACCTGATGGGAGTAGTACCGGAGGCAATAGCTTCAACCTGTCGGTCGAAATTGTTATATCCAGCAGCACCAAAAGCGTTTGCGACAATATCCTCGGCCATGTGTCCCCTTTGAAAACGGAGCAGTGTGGCGAGGTCATGGTCAACAGGGTGGAGACGGTCAAAAATTACTTTTCTCGGGCAGTATCCAATATCAGATGCGCCAAGGTAATTGTTCCGGTCTCCCAGGGTGGTCAGGGTGTGTTGTTTTGCAAATTTTTGCAAACCAGTGAGCAGGGTGTTTTTAATATCCATGGTGTTCCTCCTTAAAATGAAAAATTTGAGGGAGAACACACGGATTTCCCTTGAGGGAATAGTGTTGCTCCCTCGATGGGTTAAAAACAGATTTTTTTTAATGCGTCATCTCTTTGAACCAGTTCTTTTGCTCTTTGTTCCATCTGAATCCAGATGCCTTGAGTAACTCCTTCTTATCGTAAACCTTTCCCATTGCTACAACGATACTGTCATGATGTTGGTAGGTAATTCCGTCAATCATCGGCAGGTCTGCAGCAGGTAGAGTCTGGGGCGTTACTGGAGTGGTTGGTTCTGGAGCTGGCTGAACAGGTTGAGAGGTTGGTAACGCTTGTTGTTTTGGTTCGCTTTTTGGTTGAGACGGATATTGTTTTGGAGCTTGTTGACTATTGGGCTTGTAAATATTTCCAAGCAATCCCCGGTAAGCGTCCTGACCTACAGAAATCAACGAAAAACATTTCTGGATTGCATCAGTGATCGCTCCCTTCTGGGCATCGCCAACATTACCGCGCACTATTCCCATCTGGCCTTTATGTGAGCCTTTACAAAGCCATTCAGCATCAGTTTTCAAAAACAACTTTACCTCTGCGACAGCTTGATTCTCGAAGATTTCTTCCTTGATTAGCTCATAACGCCAATTTTCCGGGCCAATGATCTGGTTGACTGCATCAAAGACATACTGGGGCTTGTATCCGTAACGGATTTGGCCAATCACCTTTCCTTCTCTGTCTTTCATTTCAATCTTCTGAATAGCATTACTGCCAGAATCTCGAAGCATGTTGTTGGTTGCATTGATCTTTTCTGTGAGCGTTGACATGGTTATTCTCCTTTAATCTTGATGATTGTGGGAGAAGACAACTATGCCCCTGGTGGGAGAGTTGTTTTTCTCCCAATTAGGGTTGCTACACATTGGATGTTACTTGATGGCGCTTATATAAATGCTCAATAACAAAAGAAATCAGACTGCTTTATCCAGAACAAAAAAGAGGTTCGCATTTGCGATTAAACTTTTCTTGCATGGGACTTGGACAGACGGATCTATCTTGGATTGAACAGGGAAGCGGGTAAGACAAATCTCAAAAAAAAGACGGATTTATCTTGGGGGTAAAAAAGTGGGGGGATGACAAAGATTCAAGGATAAAAAAATGAATTTGTCATAAGGGGGCCATATCCAAAGTCATTTACAAAAAAGAAGTTAGCATTTGCTATTAAACGATTCTGTAAAACTCTATATGGCGGGTGTAAAGCAGTCACTGGGTCATCCATCGTAATATATTTATTGCATAAATATACCATGGAGCCTCAGTTATTTTCCCGGAGGGATTAGTTATTCAAAATGAATAAATGGAAGTTATACTGAAAATAAATCTCTTTTTTTGAAAAAAATCAAGAATAAAAAAGGACGTCCACCTTCCGACTGGCTTTTTTAATTAGCACATTCTCGTTGGCCGTTGATCTTCGTTGACGCTTATGATGTTTATCATAAAATTGTATTTAATTATTTTTAATAATAAAAAATAATATATAAAAGTCCCCTCTCTTCACTTTTTTTCAAAAAAATACGTTTTTTTTCATCAAAAAACCTTACATGGCCGGAAAGAGATAATAGGAGGAAAATTTTAAGAAAAATAAAAAAAACTATCCAATATGGAAAAACATGGAACAGGTTACAGCATTTAAGGCCAGTGATGGCACCCTTTTTTTTACAACCAATGAATGTCAATTACATGAAATCTCTCTTGTGTGGCGCGGTCGTATAAATGAATTTTTAGATTCAGAGATAAATCCATTCCCAGCAAAGGGAAATGCGGGAACGCATAAAAAGTAATTATCGCCTGAGAACAGTTCAAGTCTGGCATAATAAACAACAGCGATGCAGACCCAATATAATGAGATCATCAATTCCTTTGTCGATAAATACGGCTTGAGCCGAGATCAGGTTGTGGCCGAGATCGAGAAAGTCTTTTCATTGATGCTCTCTCGGTGGCACGGGACGAATACGGTTGTCCTGTTTGGCTTAGATCACCTTCAGGCCATACGCTATATCAATGGCGTTGGTGTTACCTGTCAAGATCAGCTTGAACTTGTCTCCATGAATGGCTGGAACACTATCCGCAGGATGATCGACAAGAATCTCAGCCGGGCCGCTTGTCTGCACGAAGTGAACCACTATAAACGTCATGAGCATGAAATGCGGTGGGGTGAGATCATTCGCAAGAATAATGATGGTTTGCTGGTGGAGTTGGAACTCGAAAAGGACACCCCCGTTCTTGCCCAATGTCCCTGGAATCGTATCGGGGTGCATGAACTGAAAGACCTTTCGGTGGGGCAGAACAGGGCATTTCATCTCCGCAGGATAGAACCTATACTATTGCGTGGTATTTCACGGTTTCATGTGGTGATCGACAGGGTTTCAAAAAACTTGGTGACTGGCCTGTTGCGAGATAAGCTTGAATGCCAAGCTGATATCCGACTTTATTGCCCCAAACGGTATGTCGGCCATAAAAGTTTTATCGTTGCCAGCGTATTTCTGCCAAAAAATATCATTAAGGCAGTTTCGCAAGAATTGCGGGAGCATATTCAGGTAACAGTCGAAATGCAGCCGAACTGAAAAACTAAACATTTGATGACATGAGTAAATTTGAAGTTCTTGTCGGTGATTCTGGAAGAGGTTTTTTCGAGCATGACGCTACTGTGCATAGCGATTTGCAGGTAGTTGAAAAGATTGCCGAAGCATACAAAGAAGCAATTAAGAGAGCAGCAAATAGCGCAAGGCTTGCCGTCCAATGTGGACGTATGGAGGATATGGCCGAAGCTCAATGGGACGAAGCAGTTTGTCAAACGCTGGAACAGGTTTTGTGTCTGTTCGACATTACCGATTGTGCCAGCGACGGCCATTGGAGTGGCGAATCGTTCAGCCGTCCAATGCCTCCAAAGTACAACTCCTAACAGTCGAAAAATCGAAAATGTTGGAGAAAAAGAGTGATCTGGCGGAAAAAAAAGAATCAGCCCTTTACCTGCATCGGTGAAGGCATTCACTTAGATCATCCAGACAAGATACTCTCCCTTGGATTCCCCGATAGCGACCGTAAAGGACATTTCTGGTGTTTCGGGACAACCAGGGTAGGCAAGACTCGTTGCATGGAAGGCATCATTGAGCAGGACATCCGCAAAGGCTATTCTGTGGTGGCTATTGACCCCAAGGGCGATAACGATCTTTTCTCCAAGATAGTGCAGGTCGCGCTCGATACAGGCCGGGAAAAAGATTTAATACTTATCACCCCTGTTTTTCCACAATACAGCGCAACCATTGACCCCCTATCCCACTACTACATGGTGGAGGAGCTGGTGGCTCATATCACTGCCGGCATTACTGTCGGAAAAGAGCCGTTTTTCTTCTCGGTAGCCTATGAGATCAGCCTGGTAGTGGTGCAAGCCCTTATTATGTTGGCAGAGGCAAACGATAATAGGCCGTCTTTCAATCTCAACGATATTAAAAACCAGATTGGCTACTATGAGTTGGTGAAGCTCAAAGAGAAGATCGAACACATTGGCACTCCCCCGGCTCAACAGTTGGCTATGGATATACAGAAAGTCATTGCTACTCAGCCGGATTACTACTCCAAGGTTTCAAGTTCCCTACGAGTGGCCTTGACCGAGCTTACTTCTGGCAATGTAGGCCAGATTATCGGCCAGGCTAATGAAAATCGTTTTATTGACCGCCTTGAGCAAAACAAGGGCCTCATTATGGTGGTGCAGCTTGGTTCACTGCTGACCAAACGGGCAGCTTACACCGCTGGAAAAGTCATTGCTTCCATGATTCAAGCCTTTGTTGGCCGCAGGTTTTCCAGTGACAAGCAGATCACCCCGCCGCTGACCCTGCATATTGATGAGGCCCAATCAGTTTTATATGAAGGAATTGAAGAACTCTTTGCAAAAGCTGGTGGGGCGGGGGTTTATATCCACGGCTATTGCCAGTCGGTGAGTCAGCTTTATGCCGAGATTGGCCAAGATCGGGCCAATACTATCCTGGATAACTGCAATACCAAGATTTTCATGCGGGTGCCGGATGCCAAAACCGCTACCTACATTTCAGATCATCTTGGAGAAAAACGGGTTTTCAGTCCAGTTATTTCTATGGGTGGCGGCTTGGCTATAAGGGAGACCGAGGATGTGCGGGTCAAACACACCGAAGTGCTGAATATGGCTCCCCGTCAGTTTTTCATGACCACTTACTCAGGTCTTTATCGGGGAATAACGTCTGATGTTTCCGACGCAAGGCTCAGGATAATCTTTCCTGAAATAAGGCCACAGTGGACGACAGAGGAAGCCGAAGAAGTCACATGACTGGCGGCATAACTGGCATGATTGATATGACAGACATGCAGGTCAATACTACGCTGGGAGCGGGGATTTGCTTTCTGTCCGGAATAATCGGCCTTATTCTCTGGAGATCAGGAAAGAAACAAAACAACCAAGGCAAGCAAGAAATAGAAAAAATCCCGATAGAGAGGATTGCTGAATGGTGGATTAAGAACGGCGCAGGTCATGGCATGGCCACCTGCGAGTTCCATATAGAGAAACTGGCTCCTCTTTGGCGGGAAGAAAAGGCGGCGCAAGATGTCAGTGAAGATCACGAATTTCAGAACGCGCGGATTCAGGAATTTTATAAACTGCATATTCAAAGGCTTCGCCATGCCAGCCAGCCCAGTCAGCATCACGCAATATGTTCTGAACTCTTGTCGTTGCTGGATAAAGAAGGGAATTGCTCATCAGTTGTCAATGTTTCCAGGGATGTAGAAGCGTCCTGGAATTCCACCACATATACTTTGCTTGGTCAGACAAACCTGATGGACCATTCGTTGAATGTCGCTGAAGAGGCAATTCGTCTGCTTGAAGAATCCGATGCCGGTTATATCGTCCCCGATGCCTTAATTGTTGCCCTGGCCCACGATATAGGCAAGCTGCCTTCGATTAAAGGCTATCTCTACTCTCTGGGTGAGCATCCGCTGACCGCCGGTCGTGTTCTGTCTGAAATTGATGCCTTCGGCCAACTTGCCAAGAAGGATGAGCTCTTACGGGCTATCAAGCTCCATCACAAGCACCCTGACAACCTGCTGGGCAAGACCTTGAAGCGGGCCGATCAGCTTGCAAGGCAGAAAGAACTCGATCAGGCCCAGGAACGACTTCCACCATTAGAAGCTCCCGTGAAGAGCATGGAAAGACCAATGGATTTCCTGGCGGAAGAGGTGGTGGAAAAGAAGGGCGAGGCGCCAAAACTTCTGAATATCTCCGCATGGTTTGATGCCATGGTCATGTTGGAACAGATGAAGCCTCAGATTAACCAACTTGCAGGAAGACGGTTTGCCGCCTTCTCTATGGCGAACGGTTATGTCTATTTTCAGCCCAAGATAATAGAGGAAATTGCGAGGAAACAGGCGGAACAGGCTGGTGTGTTGGATGTGGTAAGCATGGAAACAGAGGAAATGCGACAGGTGTTGTTATCCATCGTCCATCAACTACGGCAGGAGGATGTCATTGCCGATGGCCTTCTGCAAAGAAATTATTTTGGGGCATATTTCACCATCACCATGAAATCAGGTGTCACCATGAAGGGCTACTACACGCCATTCCATGCCGAACCGTTTGGCTCTATCGCTACGA